>Ga0209633_10002059_pt1 | contig 19930 bp, 21 predicted proteins | sample Cruoilmetagenom1_FD_187290 | JGI IMG/M metagenome (GOLD analysis project Ga0209633, IMG submission 187290) | Oil polluted marine microbial communities from Coal Oil Point, Santa Barbara, California, USA - Sample 1 (SPAdes) (version 2) | ecosystem: Environmental > Aquatic > Marine > Oil seeps ... | reverse complement strand
TCTTAATTCTACCCAGCCACCCTGAGAAAAGCAAAGGGGGGGAATGTGTCGCTAATGTACGGACGAGCGCCTTGACCAGCGCTGCCAGATAGAGCACAGTATAATAAGTTCTGGGACAGTTCATTAACGTTTTGCAACAACATGTGGCAGCGAGATAAAATAGAAGAGTTGGATACGGATCAAGGCACCTTTGACGACAGGGTGCGGTCACTGAGCCGAAACAGGAGGTGAAACAGTGAGAAAGATAATGGCTATGGCGCTTTGTCTAAGCTTATTATGGCTGCCCGGCATGGCTTCTGCCCAAGTAGTTACCCTCGACGATAATGTGACTTTGGTTCCACAAGGAGGGGCCAGGTCATGGACCGGAAAGGTAGTAGTTGAAGACCCAGATGAAGAAACCATTTGGGAAGGGGTGATAAGCTTTAGCGATTCAACCGTTATTGACGATGATGGTGATGAGCACTATTTCTCCTTCCCCACTGCTCTGGGAGCTCTAGATGAGGCTTCTAAGGCAGGCGGCTTCACCTATGAAGTGGAGGACACAGTGCATGGATTATGGGTAGATTCGATAGCCGGGTATGAGAATTGGGGGTCGTCGGGATGGATGTATAAGGTGGATGATGAAATGCCCGCTGTCAGCGCTGATGAGTTTGAACTGGTAGATGGCATAGACAGCGAGGTAAAGTGGTACTGGGCCAGTATGTAGCAATGTTAAGATAATAGATGTTATAATATTCTTGGAAAAGGAATAACTACAGAGGTGCCCGGCGTGAGCTTGGGCTTAAATGGAAGGCAATCCGGTGCAGGTCCGGAGCGGTTCTCCTGCCACTGTAACTGATAGATAAAAATATCGGGAGCCAGGACGCCAGCCTCTTAAATTATCCCGATCGCCTTCGTGGAGAGGGGAGGGATTTAATTTTGGGTCGAATTGTAAAATCCCCTCGCCTTTAAGGTGAGGGGATTTGTTTGCTAAAGAGGGAAATGCTTAAGAAATTATCAATTTGGCTCCTTTTGGTATTAGCTTTTATACTTCTAGCTGGATGCCATTCTCCTGCGCTAGAGGGAGAGATAAACGACGATCTGGGAAGGCCAATAAATATCAGCAAAATACCCCAACGGATTGTCTCTTTATCTCCAAGCAATACCGAGATCCTCTTCGCCTTGGGTTTAGCAGATAAGGTGGTGGGAGTGACCAATTTTTGTGATTATCCACCACAGGCCAAAGGAAAGGAAAAGGTGGGAGGGTTTGCCAATCCCGATATAGAGAAGATCATCATCCTCTCCCCAGATTTGGTTTTGGTGACCGGCGTTCACCAAAATTTGATCCCCAAGTTAGCGGGGAGAGGACTTACAGTTGTTGCCTTAGCGCCAAAAACCCTTGATGATGTATTGAAGGGTATCAGTCTGGTTGGCAAGATAACCGGGACAGACAAAGAAGCCTCCAGGTTAGTCGGCGACATGAGGAATAGGATCGATAAAGTGGTAAACAAAACAGAGAATCTTCCTCAAGATGAGAAACCAAGAGTTTTTTACCTTACTTGGCATGGTCCTTTGTGGACTGTCGGCTCAGGAACCCTTGAGGATGAGCTAATTCAAAAGGCGGGGGGCATAAGCATCGCAGACGATGCTCAAGGACACTATGTAGTCGATTTTGAGTTGGTGCTGGAAAGAAACCCTCAAGTCATAATTGCCTCTACCGGTCATGGTCAAGCCGAGGATCTGCCCTATAAGTGGGTGAAGACAGAGCCAAGGCTTAAGAGCACTGAGGCTCGCAAGTCCGACCGCATATATCGAATAGATGCTGACCTCATAACCAGACCGGGGCCGAGGATAATCGAGGGTTTGGAGTGCCTGGCTTGCTTCATTCACCCTGATGTCCCCCTGCCAAAATAACGGCAAAGCCGTAGAGATGTCGACATGGCCAGAGTAGAAGCAGGCGGCATAATAAGGGTAAATAAGCTGAAGATTGACCTTCTCCGCTATCAAGTTGCGGTGGGTGGCCATCCTCTTCACCTAACTCCCAAGGAGTTTCGGCTGTTGGCTTTCTTAGCCCAGAATAAAGGCAGGACATTCACCCGGGACCAAATCATGGAAAAGGTGTGGGGGTATGACTATGAAGGTAATACCAAGACTGTGGATGTTCATATAAGATGGCTAAGAAAAAAGATTGAAGCTGACCCGGGACACCCGCGCTATATAGTTACCGTAAGGGGAATAGGTTACAGGTTCGACTAAAGTATTCGACGCAATAGCTAAGTGGCCCAATAGTAGAGGATACCGTGAATGTTTATCATATCACCTATGCACCTTCACCGGGGATTTTTTTTCTCTACTTCTGGGGCTGCAACATGGAGTGCCGCGCCTGCTTATGTAAAAAGGAGATCTACGATTGCCATCTTGAGGAAACTAAACGGGCTATCTTCGAGGAATCTAAAGAGGTTCCTCAGGCCCCCAGTCGCTTTTTGGATCTAAACGAGGTCTTAGAGATTTTAAAGGGCAGAGACATATCTCAGGTGATCTTCATGGGGGCTGAGCCTACTATTGATGCGGAGCTTCCCAAATTAGCCAAGGCCCTTCATAGGAAATTCCATAGCTATAACATCCTCCTCACTAATGGCTTAAAGCTCATCTCAACCAAGCACATAGATGAAGTAGTTTTAAGTATAAAGGCATATAAGGAGAGCCTTCATCAAGATTACACTGGAGTATCGAATAAAAGCATCTTAGAAAATTTTTCTACACTTTATCAGGAAGGAAAGAAGCTGCGGGCAGAGAGCCTCTTCATCCCCAACTATATCGATTCTCCAGAGATCGGGCGCATTGCCCAGTTTATCGCCGGAATAGATAGAAATATAGCTTATAGGATAGATGCTTATCTTCCAGTGGGGAATAATCCCTGGAGAAGGCCTACCCCGATCGAGGTTGAACAGGCTGCTCAAGTGGCCAGGAGACATCTTTTAAATGTCTCCTGCCTCAGGGGCGATGAAAGGCTTGAGTATGAAGTTAGAAGGATAGTTTAAAGATGCCACCAGATTATCCCCTCCATTGGCGAAGGAAACTCCTGGCCTTAATCGGGCTCATAGTATTGCTGGTGATAGTGGTCATATTTGCCATCACTTTAGGAAGCGCTCATATCCCCTTCACTACCACCTATCAAGTTTTGCTTTCCAAGCTTCCCTTTATCCATCTCGCCCCCACTTGGTCGGAAAACATTGAAACGATAATTCTAGATATCAGGTTACCCCGGATTATCCTTGCTGGGATGGTGGGGGCAGCTTTAGCAGTTGCCGGGGCCACTTACCAGTGTCTGTTCCGCAACCCACTTGCTGATCCCTATCTCATCGGGGTGGCCCAAGGGGCGGGGCTGGGGGCAACAATCGGGTTTCTCTTGCCTTTCAGCGGTGCTTTTGGCTTTGGCTCCATCCCCCTCTTAGCCTTCTTGGGTGCTATAAGTGCCGTAATGGTGATCTATTTTGTGGCTCGCACCGGGAAGACCTTGCCAATGACCACCCTCATCTTGGCCGGTGTGGCTTTAGGTGCTTTCCTCTGTTCCATCACTTCTTATCTTATGGTCGTGGCAGGTGAGGAACTGCATGGAATAGTTTTTTGGCTTTTGGGAGGATTTTCCTTAGCGGATTGGAATGAGGTGAAGGTTGTTTTGCCCTTAGTAGTTATCGGGACGGTAATCATCTGGCTTCATGCTCGGCCGTTAAACGTAATGATGCTTGATGAGGAGCAAGCCCAGCAATTAGGGGTCGATGTGGAGAGGGTTAAGCTTATATTAGTCCTGGCTGCTACCCTGGCTACCGCAGCAGCGGTATCATTCGCCGGGCTTATCGGCTTTGTGGGCATCCTGATTCCCCATGCAGTGAGACTTGTCCTCGGCCCAGACCATCGCTTCCTCCTCCCCTTTTCCACTGTGGCAGGAGGGATATTTCTCATCTTGGCTGATTCTCTGGCACACTCGATAATCCCACCGGGGGAGATTCCGGTAGGGGTAATCACTGCCTTCCTCGGTGCTCCTTTCTTCCTTTACCTGCTGAGGCAAAGGAAAAGGGCAATCTTCTAAAAAATGACCGGAAAAGAGATAAAGCTCAACCTGGGGTCAACGCGGAGAAGATGTACCCTAAGGAAGCCATATTTGAATAGCACGGGATATGTTACAGCTTAAGAACGTCACCTTCGCCTACGATAAGCATACGGTTTTAAGCGATATCAATTTCGTTGCTATATGGGGTGAGATCCTAGGCCTTATTGGCCCCAATGGCTCGGGGAAATCGACCTTGATTAAACTCATGAGCGATGTTTTAAAGCCTAAGTTTGGAGAAATCACCATCGAGAGTAAGAATATATCCGCCTTTAAGAAGGATGAGCTCGCTCGTCTTATAGCTGTAGTGCCACAAAATCCAAATCTCCCCCCAGCCTTTACCTCCTTTGAGGTTGTTCTCCTAGGCAGGACCCCCCACCTGGGACTTCTACGCTATGAGGGGGAGAGAGACCTTGCCATAGTTTGGAGAGCAATGGAGATGACTCAAACCCAACATCTCGCTGAGAGAAGAGTAGGAGAACTTTCTGGGGGTGAGAAGCAAAGATTAATCTTAGCTCGAGCCTTGGCCCAGGAACCCAAAATCTTTCTCCTCGATGAACCAACAGCTCATCTCGATATTAATCACCAGATAGAAGCCATGGAAATGGTAAGAGGCTTATGTTCTAAACAAAGCTTGGTCACTATCCTCGCCATGCACGATCTCAACCTAGCGGCCCAATATTCGGATCGAGTGGTACTCCTCAGCGAGGGAAGGATTTGGGCCGAGGGTTCCCCAAGGGAGGTAATCACCCGAGAGAATATAAGGGAAGTTTATAAAACTGAGGTAGACGTCTATCCTCATCCGATTAATGGTATCCCCTGCGTTCTCATCACTTCAAAAGATGGCAGGAAATTATAGTTTTTCTGCCTGTCCAAGCTTACCAAGAAGTAACCATGCCAAGGGGTAACTATAGAAGGCAATATCGGTATTAGGGGCCTCGCCAAAAATGGCCAACTGGGGCTACACTTGTCAATAAACCGAGGCGATTGTAGAATATACTAAAGCCTTGCTTTTAAGGGGAGGGGTAGATGGAGAAGGGAACCTGGAAGGTTAAGAGTGGGCTTGCCCAGATGTTAAAGGGGGGGGTGATCATGGATGTGGTTACCCCAGAGCAGGCGAAGATTGCTGAGGAGGCGGGGGCATGTGCCGTAATGACGCTGGAACGGGTTCCAGCAGATATTCGGGCAGCGGGAGGAATAGCCCGCATGGCTGACCCGAGCATAATCTTGACCATTATGAAGGTGGTGAGCATCCCGGTGATGGCCAAGTGCCGCATCGGCCACTTTGTAGAAGCACAGGTGCTAGAAGCCCTGGGGGTGGATTTCATCGATGAGTCTGAGGTACTCACCCCTGCCGATGAGAGCCACCATATCCTAAAGCATAACTTTAAGATTCCTTTTGTGTGCGGCTGTCGGGATTTGGGTGAGGCATTACGCCGTATCGCTGAAGGGGCGGCGATGATCCGTACCAAGGGAGAAGCAGGCACAGGAAATATTGTGGAAGCAGTAAGGCATATGCGGGCGGTAATGGATGGCATTCGCAAGCTTGAGAACATGCCTGAAGAGGAGCTAGTTGCTGAGGCAAAAGCGCTGGGGGCCCCCTTAGAATTGGTTGCTGAGGTACGAAGGACAGCGAAATTGCCCGTAGTCAATTTCGCCGCCGGTGGTATAGCTACCCCGGCAGATGCAGCATTAATGATGCAATTAGGTGCTGAGGGCATCTTCGTTGGCTCAGGCATCTTTAAATCTAGCGCCCCTGAGGCGCGAGCAAGAGCTATAGTTATGGCTACTACTCATTATCATGACCCCAAGATCATTGCAGAGGCATCCCAAAATTTAGGTGCTGCCATGCCCGGGCTGGATATAAAGGCGATCCCTCAAGAGGAATTGTTGGCACCCAGAGGTTGGTAAGGAGGAGACACAACAAACGATTATAGATGATTTAGACGCCCTGCTTGGTGTCTTACCCCCTCATATCTCCCACCCATTGCATCAAAGAGAGGATCTAAGTCGGCTTTTAGAGGTAGTGATGGACTTAGGGCGCCTTCCTGAGGCCCGTTTCCTCCATCAAGAGGTACCCCTCAGCTTGAGGGAGGTCAGTGGGGAAGATATTGAATATGTTGTCTCCCGCATTGGTGCCTTTGGGGGTGATAACCGCGCCGGAATTGAGCGTACCTTGCATCGCATCTCGGCTATTCGTAACCGCCAAGAGCAAATTGTCGGGCTAACCTTGAGAGTGGGCAGAGCTGTCTTTGGCACTATGAAGCTCATCGAGGATATGGTTCAATCGGGCAGGAATATTTTGCTTTTAGGGCGACCCGGTATAGGCAAGACGACGATGCTTCGTGAGGTAGCTCGTATGCTTGCCGATGATCTCAACAAGCGAGTGATAGTGGTTGATACCTCTAATGAAATCGCTGGTGATGGGGATATTCCCCATCCCGCCATAGGGAGGGCGCGCCGCATGCAAGTCCCTACTCCAGTGATGCAGCATGCAGTGATGATCGAGGCGGTGGAAAACCACATGCCGGAAGCAATTATTATCGATGAAATTGGCACCGAACTAGAGGCCCAAGCCGCTCGGACTATAGCTGAAAGGGGAGTGCAAGTGGTGGGCACCGCTCATGGAAACACCTTAGACAACCTGATACTCAACCCCACTCTTGCCGACCTTATTGGCGGCATTCAGACGGTTACCTTAGGAGACGAGGAAGCGCGGCGGCGGGGAAGTCAGAAATCGATATTGGAGCGCAAGGCACCGCCTACTTTCGGGACGGTGGTCGAGATTCAGGATTTTAACAGGGTGGTTATCCACCCTGAGATCGACCAAGTGGTGGATAATATCCTGCGGGGGTATCCTATAATGCCGGAGGTGCGCTGGCTGGATAAGGAGGGAGAGGTGCACCGGGAAAGGGCAATATCTCCTTCGCTGGCCAAACCCCCTAGTAAGCCAATAACCCAAAGGCTTCACCTTTTTGGCGTCAATCGAGCGAAATTGGAGCAAGCGGCCAAAGAGATGCAATTGCCGCTAAACATTGCCGCTGAGTTGACAGAGGCAGACATTTTGCTAACGCTAAAAAACTACTATCGCACAAAGCCACAGAAGGTGAGAGACGCTGAAGCTGCTGGCCTACCTATCTATGTTCTCAAAAGCAATACTGGCCCGGAGATAAAGCACCTTTTGCGTTCGTTATATGCTGATCGGGGAAAGGTAGAGGCACTAAAGAGGGTCCTAAAGAGACAAGAGGAGCTAGGGGCACCATCCAACTCACCGGGTGACTACACCCACCGCCTGCAACACCTAACGGCAGAGCATCACCTAGATAAACCCCAATAAATTTTAATCTTAAATCAGCGGGGCTCCCACGAAAATCGCCAGATTTTCGTGGGGTAGTTCGGCCTGAGGAGAAATACAGGGGGGGGTTTGGCGTTATTTATCGCCTTTGAGGGGGGTGAGGGAAGCGGGAAAAGTACCCAAGCCAAGGCACTTTATCGGCGATTTTTAAATGCGGATATACCGGTGATATTAACCCATGAACCTGGAGGTACTGCCTTGGGGGAAGAGGTGCGCTGTTGGCTGAAGGGGGAAGAGGAGATGAAGATTTCAGCTTGGGCTGAGCTTTTGCTCTTCGCTGCCTGCCGCTCACAGCTAGTGGCGGAGGTGCTGCGTCCCAATTTGGCCACCGGGGTGATGGTCATTTGTGATCGCTATGCCGATTCTACTATTGCTTATCAAGGCTATGGGCGAGGGATTGACTTGGATACTATCCAAACCATTAACGGAGTGGCTACCCAGGGGCTCGTCCCCGATGTGGTTATTCTGGTGGATGTTCCTGTGGAAATAGGGCTTGCCCGGCGCAAGACGGCAAAGTTGGATCGCTTCGAGAAAGAGGGGGTCTCCTTTCACCACCGGGTGCGACAAGGTTATCTCCAGTTGGCGGCTGCCGCCCCACAACGCTGGCTGGTAGTGGATGCTCTCCTCTCCGAGGCGGAAATAGAGCAGGCTGTCTGGGAAAAAGTAGCCCAGCTACTTGAGTGATGACCAGGGGGAGGCGCTGGGAAACCTGGCTTTATTCCTCAAGGACATAACCTTAACCCGGGAACAAACCCCCATGGGCGGCTGCCCACCAGCGAATCATGAAAATAGGTATGTCGTTGCGAGGGGCAAGGCCCCGAAGCAATCTCGGGATAATGAGAGTGAGATTGCTTCCCCCTCGCTCCGCTCAGGGTCGCAATGACACATGGGGAATCTATTTTCGGAATAAACTAATCAAGGGTGGGATAACTGCTTGGCCTCGCAGTTATTTGAGGCAGTCTGGATTAAATACAGGAAGACCTTGACTGTTGCACCAAGACCTGAATTTAGGTCCTTCTTTGACCTCCAATACAAAGGATGTCACGCGATATATTGCTCACGACCCCGATGGGATTCGAACCCACGATCTCCACCGTGACAGGGTGGCATGTTAGTCCGCTACACTACGGGGCCAAATTACACCATTCCCTGGGTAGATAACTAGAAAGGTAACTCTCTATGAGGCGGGTTTCTTCTCCTCGGGGCGTGCTGGGGCAGGGTTAACATAACCCATTAATAACGTTTTAGGCACAAACTCCTCCAGCTCGTCTACAGACCACATTCCCGCCGCCTCCGCTTTATAAATAGCTCTTACTTCCACAGGCTCGGAGTAAATAGCTGCTCTCCCCCGCTCAATATGAAGCACCTGCCCATTTATATTAGCCGCTGCATCACTGACTAGGTATATCACCATAGGGGAGACATACTCCGGCCCTGGCATGTTTATCATAGCCTCATACTGTTCCTTGGTTATCAGGCCAGCCTCAAGCCTTTTCTTCATGCCGGCCTTTACTTCCTCGGTCATAGTCATCCGCGTTGCCGCTATGGGGCAAACAGCATTGCAGGTTACTCCATATCTTCCCATCTCGCGGGCAATCGCCCTGGTAAGGCTTACAATTCCTCCCTTAGCAGAGCCATAATTGGACTGTCCTACAGTTCCCCGCCAAGCATCGGAGACGAGGTTTATTATCCTGCCATACCTTTGCTCCCTCATTATGATGCAGGCATGCCGACAACAATTGAAGGATCCTTTAAGGTGAACAGCGATTACTGCATCCCAATCCTCTTCACTCATATTGAAGATCATTCGCTCCCTGAGGATGCCGGCACAGTTCACTAGGAAGTCCAGGTGACCAAAATTGTCTACACAGCCCTTGATGATGCTCTCAGCAGCTTTAAAATCAACTACCGAGCTGTAGTTGGCAACTGCTGTTCCCCCCCTTTTCTTAATCTCAGCCACTACTTCATCAGCTGGCGCCACATCACTACCCAAGCCATCTCTGGCTACACCAGGATCGACAACTACTACATTGGCACCCTCGGCGGCCATCGCCAAAGTGATTTCCCTCCCGATGCCACGGCCAGCACCGGTAATCACCCCACTTTTACCCTTTAATTTCTCAGCCATACTTAAACCTCCGGCGGATATTGAAGCTGCTATAGGTGTTTTATCTTCCTCTAGAAGGGAGAACGATAGTGGCTGTGCCTGGGGTAGTTCTTTCCCCTTTAGGATTTTGAGTCCAAACCTCACACTCTATGTAGTGCTCGCCATCCTTAACGTATTTCTTAGTCACCTTCCCTTTGCACAAAAGGTCTTCTCCAGGGAGGTCCATACCTCGATAGCTGCAACTCAGCTTTGTTAATCTCCCCTCCTCCCCAATCCAGTCGGTTATCAATTGGCCGAGAAGAGCGGCCTTCAGCCGACCATGAACCAGGACATCTGGTACCCCAGTGCTTTGAGCAAAATCCTTATCGTAATGGAGTTCGTAATAATCCCCCGATGCCCCAGCCCACATCACCAACTGCCGTCTGGTAATGTGCTTAGTCAAAGCAGGTATCTCAGCACCCTCCTCTATATCTTCATAGAAAATCTGCTTGGCCACGAATCTCACCTCAGTAGTTGATCAAGGTGGAACGACTCTTGGCCACCACCTCATCCAATTGATTCTTATGGATTGTCTCAAAGATGAAAAACAACATCTTCCCTGCTTTACCCTCCCGCTCATAAACATCAGCAAGAGCAGTGGTAGAAGTTATCACATCACCAGCTCTAATTGGTAAGAGGAATTCCCACTCTCCTCCACCTGCCAACAGCCGCTGGAACGGCATCGACCCCTCCGGTCGGCTTCCCGACATCATTGCGGTAATGAGCAGCCCTGGTGGGGCGATAATTCCCCCATATTTGGTTTTTCGGGCACGTTTTTCATCCTGCCACAGGGGATTTGGGTCGCCTATGGCCTCGGCCGCTTTCTTTATCATCCCCTTCTCAATCTGGGTTACCTCAACCTTTGCCTCTTTACCGATCATGCCCCGCAGTTCATCAACCGAGACCACAACCATCCCCCTTAGCTACGAATTATCCTTGGTCTCCTTGACATCCCTGGGAAAAAATCAACGATTTCCCTCAGCACTAAAATTCACGCCCTGTATGGTGTCTTTGTCTCCTCTGTACTGTCACACAGCCCGCCAAGCCTTCCCGAATTATATAAGTCCCGCCTCCTTAAATGGCCCCATTATTTCTTCCTTGGCACCGACCTTCTTTACCATTTCTTTAATTACCGGCCCTACTTCCTCAGGGGCCCACCTCGCTTTCCCCTTTCCTTTTGACTCTATGGTGTGCCAACCGCGGAGAAACCAAACTCTATCCCCCATAAGCCTGAACACCTCACCGCTTATGTCCTTGGCATCATCAGAAGCCAGATAGACCACAAGCGGAGCCACATTCTCAGGATCCATGAGGTCAAACTCTCCTGCCGGCGGCACTTTCTCCATAAGAGCTTTCATTGATGGAGTGGCATCGGTGGTAAGCCTCGTTCTCCCCCCTGGGGCAACGCAGTTAGAGGTTACTTCATATCTTGCCATCTCCCGGGAGGTGATTAAACTAAACGCAGCGATTGCTGCCTTGGATGCTCCATAATTGGTTTGGCCGGGATTTCCCAAAAGACCAGCGTCGGACACGGTGTGTATCAGTCGGCCACCACGGCTTCGCCCCGCCTTGTGCTCTTCTCTCCAATAGGCACAGGCATGCCTGGTGCAGTTAAAGGTGCCCTTGAGGTGAACATTTATAACTGCATCCCAATCGTCTTCTCCCATATTGAATATCATCTTATCTCGTAGGATGCCGGCGTTATTGACTAGAATGTTCAGGGCACCGAAGTTGCTTACGGCAGCCTCGATTATCCTCTTTGCCCCCGCAAAATCGGCCACGCTTTCAAAATTTGGTACTGCTTCGCCACCAAAGGCTCTGATCTCCTTACATACATCCTCGGCAGGACCATGGGCTGTGCCAGTGCCATCAAAGCCTCCACCAAGGTCGTTGACCACTACCTTTGCCCCTTCTTTGGCCAAAGCTAGTGCCTCACCTCGCCCCAACCCCCGTCCTGCCCCGGTGACGATCGCCACCTTGCCTTCGAGCATTTTTGCCATCTGTTCCCTCCTTTTATTAAATTCCTATTAGCTCTTACCCCGTGATGGCAAGGCTACTGTAGCTTTACCCGGGGTTGTCTTCTCGCCCTTGCCGTTCTCTACCCAAATATCGCAGTCTATTAGATGCTCATCATCTTGAACATATTTCTTGGTGGCATTCCCCTTGCACCACCAGGTCTCTCCTTCTTTGGGATCAGTAAGCGATGCCATGAAGCGAGGCCAGTCCACGGCGCGGAACTGACATGATAACTTCTTTAGCGTGCCCTCATCACCTATCCAAGTGGTCACTAATTGAACCAGCCAGGCTCTCTTAAGCTGGCCCTGGACAAATGCCCGGTTCAGGCCCTGAGCGGCAGCAAAGGTATCCTCATAGTGAGCGGGGTTGAGGTCTCCGCTTGCCCCAGCCCACTTCACTAGCATCTGGGTGGTAGCAATCTTGGGAATAGGAGTTAACTCACTACCATCAGCTACATCTTCCCAATACAACTGCTTAGCCATTTCTCCTCCTCTCTTAAGCTCCAGGAAGGCAGATCAAATTTTGACGTGCCTTAGCCACAGTATCGCCATTTTGATTAATATAGGTGGTTTCAATAGTGCCAAAGACCATCTTGGTCCCCGCCTTGGTGGTACGCTCATTGACATCCATAATCTTAGGAGAAGACACTAACACATCACCAGCACGAATCGGCACCATAAACTCAAGTTCAATCCCCCCATCGAGAAGATTAGGATAGCCAGCCTCCTTCAGGCCATTGAGCAAATCCAACATCAGCTTGGGAAGCATTGGCCCTGGCTTGGCAGGCCAGCCAAAGAAACCTGGTGGGGCAATAACTGTCCCATATCGGGAGCGTGCCGCATACTCCTCATCGTAGTAAAGAGGGTTGGGGTCTTCCACCGCATAAGCATACCTTTTTATAGATCCTTTCTCCACCACATTCACGATGGGCTCACCTACCATGCCGGCAAACTTTTGCTTAACCTCTTCAGCTTCCATAATGCCTCCTTCTATGCTATCATTATTTCCCGGATACCTAGGAGGCGCCACATTCTCTTAGCTGATTCAGGAGAACCTTTCACCCCCCACCTTTGATACCCGTAAAAGAGTTTAAATCTCTTCCTCCGCTATGTCAAGTAACCTGCTAGACTACTGTGGTGAGGTTTTCTTAGTTTCTATTGGGGTAGTTTAGTTATTCCCCTTTCCCCTTTCCCCCCTGAGGAATTGTTCTATTTCATTGAGGAGTTCATCGGTCTCATATTGGGGATGCGGTTGACTTTCTGTCTCTTCGACACTTGCCTGTTGCTTTAATCGCTCAAAATAATCAACCAGCTTTTTTGCCTGCTCTCCAGATAGTTTGGCAAGTTGATCGACATTCTCTTCCATCTGCTGATCTATTCTTTTTCCCCAATCATCGAGTTCAGTCATCTCAATCTCAATACCTAACATCTCGGTCAAAGTCCTAAGCACAGCTTGGGAAGAGCGGGGGTTTGGTATTTGAGTAGCATAAACTGGTATCTCAGCGAGTAAACAAACACCATCTATATTCCTTTTCACCGCTACCCCGAGTAGCAATCCATTCATGCCACTAATACTACCGGTGTGCATTAGCGTTACCTTATGCCTCTCCAACTGAGGAATCAATTCGGCATTTGTAGTCACTGCTAAAACTTTAGGCTTTTTAGTGTGATAGATATGATTAGGGGCAGCGGCAAAAGTGTACACCCGGTCAACATTGTACCTCTGAGCAACATCTAAAATCAGATTGGCGAGTTTGTACCCTTTCATAGAAGGTTGAGCCTCGCCGGTGAAAATTATCACATCGTTTCCTGCTCTATTTTTCCATAAGTAGAACCTATTCTCAGGAAATTCTGGCTCGGCTATTATGCTGTCCTTAACGGGGGTCACATTTAGATCGAAAAATTCCTCTGGCTCGATTCTAGCAAACTGCTCGGCAGCTAGTTTTTCCGCCAAATACCTCGCTGCTACTATAGCCACACCGCCCATACCAGGCCAGGCAGCAACCAGGCATGGATTGACCACTTCAGGCTTGGTATAAAACCTGATGCTCTCCATAATCCCTTGGTGTAATTATAATCAATATCCTGATAAAAAAACAACCCGGCGAATTTAACCCCCCCAAACGTACACCAAGCGAATCAAGCCGATATCTTGGCTGTCATCTGCTCCAGTATTTTTTCTGCCCCACTAACAATCCGCTCAATAAGCTCCTGACAACTGGGTATATCATTGATCATCCCGCAAATCTGACCTGCAGCGATAGTGCCCTGCTCGATATCACCCTCTATGAATGCTCTTCTCATCTTTCCTGGAAGGCTCAATAGCTTGCTCCGATCTTTATCCTCACCAACACCTAAGAATGCCTCAGCTAATGGATTGCGGATCACCCGCGCCCTGAGCCCGGTAATATGAGTAGTAACTATGGTATCCTCCTCGCTGCTGTCTATCAACTTCTGTTTAACCTTAGGGTGAGCTGGACTTTCCTTAGTGGCGAGGAATCTAGTTCCCATAGAGATCCCCTCAGCCCCCAAGGATAAGGCAGCTACTAGCCCTCGGCCATCACCGAAGCCACCAGCAGCTACCACTGGAATCTTAACTCGATCTACCACCAGCGGAACCAGCACCATACTAGTCACATAGCTTGAGTGTCCCCCGGCTTCTGTCCCCTGGATGATAACTGCATCAGCACCATCTTGCTCTGCTCTCACGGCATGTTTTATCGCCCCCATAGTAGGTATGGTTATTATTCCATGCAGCTTGGCTGTCTCAATGATCCTCCTGGGGTTACCTACACCATAGTTGACCACAGCAACCTTCTCCTCAACTACCACCTTCAATAGCTGATCCACCTGTGGACTCTCAGGGACAAAGTTTACCCCAAAGGGCTTGTCGGTAAGCTGCTTAATCATGCTGATATTCTGACTTAGCTCATCAGGGGACATAAATGCCGATCCTAAGATGCCTAACCCTCCAGCATTGGAAACAGCCGCTACCAAAGGAGGGAAGGAAATCCACGCCATCGCTCCCTGAATAATAGGGTATTTTATTCCCAATAATTCGGTTATCCTTGTCTTCATCGCATCACCCCCTTAGGATGAGCTGTACCGATTCTAATGCTGACCCTATAGCGGTTCACAGCTGCCCGATGATCCCCCCTTAAGGTACATGGTGGGGGAATCGTTGATTTCCTCATTATCAGGCATCGTTTATCTTTTTTCAAGTTTGGATGGTATAATAGGCGGTAGATAGCCGACTTTGGTAGCCCGCGGCAGCCTCCCGGTGAGGAAGGCGAACATAAAGAGGCTCAGCATGGATTTCAAGTTCACTGAACAAGAGGAGGCATTTCGCCACGAGATTCGGGAATTTATAACCAAGGAGCTGCCTTCGGGGTGGAGGGGAGGGCTTGTTGAAGACGAATACTCAGATGAGGTCTGGCCATTTACCCAAGCGATAGTCCGTAAACTTGCTGCCAGGGGCTGGCTTACCTTGGCTTGGCCTAAAGAGCATGGTGGCCAGGGGCGCTCCACTATAGAGCAACTTATCTATCAGGAAGAGACATCCTATCACGGAGTGCCGGGGACAGATATGGGTGTGGGTGGTGTATCCTGGGTGGGGCCTTGCCTCATGTTGTTTGGTAGTGAACAACAAAAGAGAGAGCACCTGCCAAGGATTGCCGCTGGGGAAAGTTTTTGGTGCACCGGGTATAGTGAGCCTGATGCCGGCTCTGATCTCGCCTCAGTTCGGTGTCGGGCTATAGCCAGTGGTGATGACTACATTATTAGTGGGCAAAAGGTATGGACTAGTGCCGCTCATGTTGCCGGCTGGTGCTGGCTGGCAGCCAGAACAGATCCGGATGCTTCCCGGCATAGAGGTATCAGCCTTCTCCTGGTAGACATGAAGAGTAAAGGTATTACCATCCGTCCGCTAATAGACCTAATTGGCGTTTGCGCCTTCAATGAGGTCTTCTTTGATGAGGTACGAACTCCTAAAACAAACCTGGTAGGAGAAGAAAACCAAGGGTGGAGCTATATAATGGCTGCCTTGAATTTCGAAAGGGGATGGCCGGGCATTAGATTCGCAGCCTTAGCCAAGCGGATCCTGGAAGACTTGGTTGTATATGCCATGGAAACAAAGCACCAGGGGTACTCTTTGGCGGGAGAGTCAGCACTTCGCCATAAACTGGCGGAGATGGCGATTGAAATCGAAGCAGGACGCCTGATAGCCTATCGCGCTGCCTGGTTGCAGGGCAAAGGATTAGTCTCTGAATCCGAAGCTTCAATGTCGAAGTTGTTCAGCTCCGAATTATTCCAGCGGGTAACTGATTTAGGAATGCAAATCTTGGGAGCATATGGCCAGCTGAGCAGTGACTCCAAATGGGCACCCCTTAAAGGGTGGATCTTACGCACCTACTTATATTCTCCTAGCGTGACCCTTGTTTCTGGCACCTCTGAGATCATGCGTAATATTATTGCTATGAGGGGGTTGGGGCTGCCCAGAGGATAGTGGAGATTGTTGATTTGACTTTAGTCGGGGCAGAAGTATAAAATTGCGTCAAGTTAGCCAACAGTGTTGGAATCCATAAAACTAGTACGAAAGGAGGTAAAGCCCAGAATGGCTCAATGGGAGAAAGTAGCTGAGTTTGAATTCACCGACATTATCTACGAGAAGAGACCAGGGGTGGCCAGGATAACCATAAATAGACCTAAGGCTTATAATTCCTTCACCTCGTATACAATGAAAGAGTTGGGGAAGGCACTTGAAGATGCAGCATATGATGATAAGATTGGGGTAGTGGTTCTCACTGGGGCTGGTGATAAAGCATTCTGCACTGGGGGGGATGCCAAAGAGGCAGGAGCTGGCTATAGTATTGAGATGTTTCGAGGCCCCAATGTTCACGCACTTATAAGGGAGATGCCTAAGCCGGTGATTGCTGCGGTAAACGGTTTCGCCATAGGTGGCGGGCAGGTCCTTCAGCAGCTTTGCGACCTCTCCATAGCCTCAGAGACAGCTCGCCTGGGGCAAGCCGGCCCTATGGTAGGGAGTTACGATTCTGCTTATGGGGCAGCTTACTTGACCAGAGTGGTAGGAGAGAAGAAGGCACGGGAAATCTGGTATCTCTGCCGCCAATATACCGCCAAAGAAGCCTTAGAGATGGGATTGGTTAATGCTGTGGTGCCTCCTGATAAGCTGGAGGAGGAAGTGGATAAATGGTGTGATGAGATTTTGACCAAGAGCCCCGGCGCCATCAGAGGCCTTAAATTCGCCTTTAACACCATAAGCGCTGAGATACGCGGGCTTGAGGTTATGATGTATGATTCCCTATGGAGATATTATGGCACTGAGGAGGCAAAGTATTATAAGCAATCCTTCTGGGAGAAGAAAAAACCTGACCCGCTAAAATTCAGAAAAAAGGAGAAATTCCCCGGGGTTTATGAAGAGTAGAGCAGCAAAGTCGAATCACCTCGGTGTGGGGCTACTCGAAAACACCTTTATTGAGTAAATCCACAAACTCCTCATCAGGCATGCCGAGGATTTTGGTGCATACATATTCAGTATGCTCTCCCAAGCAAGGAGCTGGCAGATGGATTTGGCTAGGCGTCTTAGATAGTCTGAAACCAGGGCGGGGATAGGAGTGTCTCCCTATTTCAGGGTGCTCCAATTCCTCAAAGTAGTGGCGATGTCTAAGCTGCGGGTCAAGGTAGACCTCCTCAGAGGTCTCGACTATGCCCGCAGCTACTTTCGCCGCTTGAAGTTTGGCCACTATCTCTTCAGCGGTGAAGTTGATTGTCCACCCTCCGATTAACTTGTCCAGTTCATCCTGATTATTTTTCCTGCCAACTGAACTTCCGAACCTGGCTTCCTTCGTCCACGGAGGATTACCCATAGCTTGGCATAGACTTTCCCACTCCTTATCGGTGAAAATGGCGATAACACACCACTTGTCGCCGCCACGACATGGATAGGCTCCGTGAGGAGCACCATAGGGTGAGCGATTTCCTATCCTATTGGCTATTTTTTGACTCGTGGTATAATCGAGGATAAGTGGGGCCAAAAATTGGCAGCCGGTTTCATATTGAGAAAGATCGAGGTACTGCCCCTTGCCGGTGCGGCGCCGATAATCCAGAGCAGCCATTATTGCTGCTGCCCCAAATTTTGGGGCGATTGAATCCGTATAGGCCCCGTAGGGTAATGCCGGGGGACGATCAGGCCAGCCGGTGAGGTGAGTAAAACCAGCCAGTGAAGTCAGTTGGGTGCCAAAGCCGGGCTGGTCTCTGTGAGGACCGGTTTGCCCTTGTTGAGTTGAGCTAAACATAATAATGTCGGGCCTTATCTCCTTAAGCTGCTCGTAGCCAAGCCCCCATTTCTTCATCCTACCCGGCCCAAAGCTTTCAGCTACTATATCAGCCCAGGCAACTATCCTTTTAACTACCGTCATCACTTGGTGATGATTCAGATTCAGGCTCATTCCGTATTTGTTGTCATTATAAATAGCAAAGTAAGCACTGCGATTAAGGCCGGGAATACTATCCTTGTAGGGGGGGGTGGAGCGGAGCAGATCAGGGCGGGTAGCTGATTCTACATGAATCACCTGGGCGCCGTGGTCGGCTAGATACTTGATGGTCCACGGGCCTGCCCCGATCCAGGAGAAATCAGCCACCTTTATCCCGTCAAGAGCTTGCTTCATTAGATAACCCTATCCTGCCTAAGATGAGCTAGCTCCTGTTCGGATAAGCCCAACTCTCCCCCATAGATTTCCTCGTTGTGCTCGCCCACCATCGGGGCACGGCGCCGTATCTTGACACACATGTCCGACGGCTTGATAAATGCCCCAGGATAGGTAATAGCAGTGCCAACCTCGGCGTGCTCCACTTCCTCCCAGAAATCCCTGGCCCTAAGCTGGGGATCGTCTACGATATCTTCAATCGTGGCCACCGGGCAAAGCATTATGCCCCGGTCTATCGCCCCGTGGTATAGTTCCCGTTTACTGTGTAACAGAAAAAATTTGCTGATCGGTTGAGCGAAGTGATCAAACTGTTGTTGAGTTGCTGTGGCCATATCGAATGATTCCCAATCCATCATCAAAAGATCTTGTGAAGCCATCCCTTCGCTATCCATCCATTTCACCAGGGCGCGGTTGGTGGGTGCTCCGAAAGCCCCGCCAAAAATAGCAAAGGCTACATAGCCGTCTCTGCATTCCCAGATTAATCTCTGCCGTGCCTGTGAGCTAAGTCCCACCCTGAAAGGTCCAGCTCTTTCCAGAATCACTTGGTTTAAATCCCAAAATGATGGTGCATTCATTGTTGCCCCCAGAGTGCTCTCTTGAATTGACACATCAACCCATTGCCCCTCTCCGCTCAGCTCTCGATAGTAATGGGCGATCATTGTTCCCGCTGCAGCCTCGGCACCGGCGTGAAGGTAGGACTGAGGAAAGCTGGTGTGAACAGGAGGCCGATCAGGATCGCCGCAAAGATACATCAGTCCACTTGCGGCCACAGTTACTATATCCGAGGCTTTATACTTGCTATGCGGCCCTGTCTGCCCAAAGGGGGTGATAGAGGTGAGGATGATCTGGGGATTGATTTCATTTAATGCCTTATAGCCCAACTTCAAGTTATCCAAGTATCCCGGGGTAAATGATTCCACAATAAAATGAGCCCTTTTGACTAACTGCTTAAGTATCTCTTTACCCTGAGGGGTTTTGATGTTTAAGGTTATTCCTCTTTTATTGGTATTATAAGCAAACCAATAGAGACTCCGTTCCGAGTGGGGGATATCATGATAGAAGGGTCCGATGCCTCTTGACGGATCTCCCCCGGGCTGTTCTATTTTGATGACATCGGCCCCCAAGTCACCCAGAATCTTGGCGCATAAGAAGCCCTTTTCATCGGTCAGATCCAGCACACGATAAGGGCTTAGCATTCTCTGCCCACCTATCCCACTTAATAACTTATAGCAAAGGGGTTAAAGGTGTCAAACTTCAGAGTCAGCTGGCCCCGGAATCTGCCGTAATAAAAATTACTAATGGGACCCATAAACAACTCTGTTGACACGCCGAATAACCCATGGTAGAATTGCGCTGGTGCGGTCTAGTGGGGCCGGCGCTAATTCTTGTTAAGGAGGGTGATCGATTTGAAAGTAGGGTAATTTCTGAGGAAGACTGCGGCAAATAACCCAACAACTATAGAGGAGGTTTACCAATGAGCAACTACGAGCAAATGTGGACTGATCTCGACATGGACCTTGAACGGCACAACTTACTTCTGAACGCGCTGTCAACTCTTTACTCCACCACCTATCTTTCTCAGCAACAGCGCCCCAAGGGGAT
>Ga0209633_10002058_pt1 | contig 19933 bp, 12 predicted proteins | sample Cruoilmetagenom1_FD_187290 | JGI IMG/M metagenome (GOLD analysis project Ga0209633, IMG submission 187290) | Oil polluted marine microbial communities from Coal Oil Point, Santa Barbara, California, USA - Sample 1 (SPAdes) (version 2) | ecosystem: Environmental > Aquatic > Marine > Oil seeps ... | reverse complement strand
ATTCTTTTGCTTTGTTTCCCTATTCCAATATTCCGATATAAAAGCTTCGTTTGTATTATTTATTAAATTAATTTTATCTTTAATAAAGAAATTCCCTTTACTATCGGTTTTAGCAATAATATTTTTGTTTTCCAGACTTTGATTTTCTGAATCGAGAATAACATCTCCTTTTTTATTAATAATGGAATATGATCCTTTATTATTATAGAAACGAATAGGTCGTAATGCATCGTTTACAAATTTTATTATTTCGGTTTTCGATTTATCGCTAATGTTTTCGTAATACATGTTTGCAGAAATAGCATAAGCATCGTTTACTCTGGTTTTTAATTCTTCAATTAATTTTGTTTTACTTTTAGTTCTAGTTATATTAATAAAATTTACAGCTTTTTCTGTTTCTCCTTTTAATAATACTCTTTGTTCATGAAGATATTTTTCTTTTATTTTAGTAATTTCGGTATTAAATGTATTATATTCATTGCTTATCCAAGAAATTCCTATTAATATAATTACTAGAAAAACAATAAATAGTGATTCGTATAAGAAAATACTAACTATTTTTTTGTCGCGATTAAAAAATCTCTTTAAGAGAAATGCCATAAGAATATTATTAATAAAGCTAAATCTGAAAATTTAATTTTTAAAGTTAGTAAAATAAAAAATAATTCAAGTAAAAAATATCTCAAAACGATTATATTTTTTACTTTTGATTAAAAGTAAAAAAGTTATTGATTAAAAACACATTATGAATACTAAAATTTACAAAAGTTGTTTAATCATTTTTCTTTCTATTTCATCTTTAGCATTAAGATCGCAAGAGGTATGGAGTCTTGAAAAATGTATAGAATATGCACAAAACAACAATATTCAGTTAAAACAACAGCATTTAAATACTAGAATAAACTCAAATGAGTATTTTCAATCGAAAATAAATCTTCTGCCACAACTAAACGCCGGGGTAAGCCATAATTTTTCTTTCGGTAGAGCTTTAGACGAATCGACATATGAATTTACAACCGGGCAAACTATACAATCGAGTAATTTTAATCTTAATGCCTCAGTAGATTTATTTAAAGGCTTTCAGAATAAAAATAGTATTCAACAAAAACACTATAACCTAAAAGCCAGTATTCAAGATGAAGAGAAATTAAAAAATGATTTATCCTTAAACATTACATCAGCATATTTGCAAATTCTTTTTAACCAAGAGCTGGTAATCAATGCTAAAAAGCAATTAGAAGTAACAATACAACAAGCAGAAAGAACAGCGCAACTTGTTAATGCCGGAAGTTTAGCAAAAGGAAGTTTATTAGATATAAAGGCTCAAAAAGCTTCGGAAGAATTACAGCTTATAAAAGCCGATAATCAACTTCAGTTATCGTATTTATCGTTAGCACAGATGTTAGATTTAGATTCGCTTGAGAATTTCAGAATTGAAAAACCCGAAATAAATATTCTAACGAAACAAGTGCTTACCTCATCAAAAGACATTTTTAATATTGCAAAAAACGAAATGCCACAAATAAAAAGCTCTAAGTTAAAGTTAAAAAGCAGTATCGAGGGGATGCAAATTGCCAAAGGACTTAGATATCCAACATTGTCGGTTTATTATTCGTATGGTTCCAGATATTCAGATATACGACAGCGTATAATTGGTTCGCAAGCCCAATCAATTCTTTTTGGAGAAACAGCAAGTGGAGAAGATGTTTTTGCAATGTCGCAAATACCTATTTATTCCGATTATTCTTTTAACGATCAGATCCTTGATAATAGAAATTCTGTATTAGCTTTTAACTTAAGCATTCCGATATTTAATAAATGGCAAACAAATAATTCGGTTAGTAATGCAAAAATCTCTGTGCTAAATGCCCAATACAGTGTTAAAAATGAGCAAAACCAATTACTAAAAGATATTCAGCAAGCTTATGCCGATGCTTCAGCTGCATTAAAAAAATATTATGCGACAGAAAAAACGGTTGAATCGCTAGAGGAATCGTTCAGATATACTCAGCAAAGATTTAATGTAGGAATGCTAAATTCTATTGATTTTAACAATTCAAAAAATAAATTATCGCAAGCAAAATCGGAATTTTTACAAGCAAAATATGAATATATTTTCAAAATGAATATTTTAAATTTTTATCAAGGGAATAAAATAGAATTATAAAATATTTTAAACATACTAATTACTCAAATATAAAAGCATGAAAACAAATAAATTACTAAAATATCTTCTTATCGTTGTTGGAATACTAATTGTATTTGCAATTATTGGAAAGAAATCGGGATGGTTCGGAAAAGATATCACTATAAAAGTTAATACCGAAAATCCACAAGAAAGAACTATTACAGAAGTAGTAACAGCAAGTGGTAAGATTCAACCCGAAACCGAAGTAAATATCTCTCCTGATGTGTCGGGAGAAATTGTTGAATTGAATGTTAAAGAAGGTGATAATGTAAAAAAGGGAATGCTTTTATTAAAAATAAAACCCGATACATATAAATCAATGGTAGATAGAGCCCATGCCTCTTTAAACTCGTCGAAAGCAAATTACGCAAACTCTAAAGCTATCCTGGCACAAATTACAGCAAAAAGCAAACAAACAACACAAAATTACAATCGCAACAAAACACTTTGGAAAGAAAAAGCAATATCAGAATCGGAGTACGAATCGGCTCTTTCTACCTACGAAATGTCGAAAGCAGAAATTGAAGCAAGCAAGAAATCTGTTGAATCGGCAAAATTCACAGTAGAAAGTGCAAAAGCTACTCTAAAAGAAGCTGAAGAAAATCTTCGAAAAACAACAATATATGCTCCAATAAGCGGCACAATCTCTCGATTAAATATAGAATTAGGAGAACGTGTTGTTGGAACTGCTCAAATGGCAGGAACAGAGTTGCTTCGTATTGCAGATTTAAGTCGCATGGAAGCAAAAGTTGATGTTAACGAAAACGATATAGTTAGAGTAAAATTAAGCGACACTGCTATAATCGAAGTAGATGCTTATCTTGGAGAGAAATACAAAGGAATAGTTACAGAAATTGCAAATTCAGCAAATATCAGTGGCATATCAACCGATCAGGTTACTAATTTTGATGTTAAAATATTATTATTGCCTGAATCGTACAAACATTTAATTACTAAAAACAATCCAAACCCATTTCGACCGGGAATGTCGGCATCGGTTGATATTCGAACAAATACAAGAAACAATATTCTTACAATTCCTATTCAAGCTGTTACTACAAGAATAGATACTATTAATAATTCAGATAGTTTAGACCTTAATATAGATATAGAACCCGAAGAAGTTGTGTTTGTTGTTTCGCAAGATTCAGCATTAATACGAAAAGTAAAAACAGGAATTCAAAATAATAAATATATCGAAATTATTTCGGGTTTAGAAAAAGATGAAGTTGTTATTGTTGCACCATATAGTGCTATTTCGAGAAGATTAAAAGACAAATCGATTATTAAAATAGTAAAAAAAAAGGACTTATTTAAAGAAAAAGACTAAGTTTGCAAATATAAAATTTATTATGAAGCTTAATTTTAGTCTTTCTAAGATTAAGCTTTTATTTTTCGATTCTTCATAAACTTTATATATGGCAATAATACTAAATATTGAAAGCGCTACATCTGCTTGTTCTGTTGCCATTTCAAGAGATGGGCAATTACTTGGTGTTAAAGAAAGCAATGAAGATAAATCTCATGCCAGATTATTAACTGTATTTATAGAAGACCTGCTAAAAACCAATAATTTAAAACCCAAAGACATCACTGCAATAGCTGTTAGCAAGGGTCCAGGTTCGTATACAGGTTTACGTATTGGCGTTTCTACTGCAAAAGGATTATGCTATGCTACCGACTCAAAACTGATAGCAGTAAACACATTGCAAGCTATGTCGTATGGAATAATTCAGAAAATTCGAAATAATGAAATAAATATTCCCGACACAGAAGATGTTATTTTATGCCCAATGATAGACGCTAGAAGAATGGAAGTATATTCTGCATTTTTTAACCTTAATGGTGAATTTATTAGAGATGTTAAAGCTGAAGTTATTGACACAAACTCTTTCTCTGATATTTTAGAAAATACTAAAATGGTGTTTTTTGGCGATGGCTCAGAGAAACTTACCAAAACAATAATTCACAAAAATGCTATTTTTATAAAAGACTTTTATCCATCGTCTGAATATATGATATCATTATCGCACGAAGCATTTAAAAAAAATGATTTTGTTGATTTGGCATATTTTGAACCATTTTATTTAAAGGATTTCATTGCCACAAAACCAAAAAAAAATATCTTTAAATAAAATATTAATAAACAATTAAAAAATATTTAGCAAGATTGAAATATCTCAAATGATTTAAACTATTTTTGCAAAAATTTATATTACTATGGCAAATACCTCAGATTTTAAAAACGGATTATGTTTAGATATAGACGGTAATCTATTCGTAATTACACAATTTCAACATGTTAAGCCGGGTAAAGGCAGTGCATTTGTAAGAACTAAACTTAAAAATATAAAAACCGGAAAAGTTATAGACAGAACTTTTAATGCAGGAGTAAAAGTTAATACTGCTCGTATAGAAAGACGTCCATATCAATATTTATACAGCGACGATATGGGATATAACTTTATGCATTTAGAAACTTTCGAGCAAATATCCATTCAAAAAGAAATTATTAATTCGGCAAACTTACTTAAAGAAGGACAAGCAACAGAAATAGTCTTTCATGCTGATACGGAAACAGCATTATTTTGCGAATTACCACCATTTGTTGAAATGGAAGTAACTTACACAGAACCCGGATTAAAAGGAGATACTTCTTCAAGCACATCGTTAAAACCTGCAAAAGTAGAAACCGGAGCCGAAATTTATGTTCCTTTATTTATTAATACAGGCGACAAAATAAAAATCGATACTAGAGATAATTCTTATTCAGAAAGAGTAAAATAGTAATATTTTTCATATATTTACTTGTTTGTAATATGTAAAATACTATGACTCTAGGAAGAAAAGCATCAATAAATCGATTACAACTTTTTTCATTTAAGCTTAACTCGTTACTTGCAATAACAAAAGCAATTAATGCAAATCTTTCTACTGAAGAATTACTACATAAGTATGAGACATTACTCAGAGATGACTTAAATATTGGGAGAACATTAATATTTAAATATGATAAAAACTGGAAAATAATACTAAATTCAGGTTGCACCGAAGAACATATTAAAAATATTGATATAGAAAAAGATTTACTGTGTCATAAAGAAATATCGTTTGTTACTTCATCTCAGAGCATTGGCTTAAATGGTTTTGATAATATTATTCCGGTATATAATAACAATGTACCAATTGCCTATGTTTTAATAGGCGATATTGATGAAGAAAAAGCAGGAGTTAGTCCAACAATTAAACACTTGTATTTTATTCAAACTCTCTCGAATATTATTATAGTAGCCATAGAAAATATTCGTTTATATAAACAAAGCTTAAAACAAGAAGCCTTAAAAAAAGAGCTTGAATTAGCATCGAAAATGCAATCGATGTTAATACCCGAAGAAAGTCAATTGCCCAATAACAACAGAATAAAAGTTTCTACATTTTATCATCCACACTCAGAAGTTGGTGGCGATTATTACGATTTTTTACAACTCGATAAAAACAAAATAGGATTTTGTATTGCCGATGTATCAGGGAAAGGAATTTCTGCTGCAATCTTAATGTCTAATTTCCAGGCAAATCTGAGAGCCTTATTCACTCCCGATTCTCCTCTTTCCGAAATTGTTAAAAAACTTAACAAAACAGTATTAACTGCTGCTAAAGGAGAAAAATTTATTACTCTTTTTATTGGCAGATATAATTTCTCGACCAACAAACTTGAGTATATTAATGCAGCACATAACCCTCCTTTTTTATACGATATTAATAAGAAAAATTTAACTTCGTTAAAAGATGGCTGTGTTGGTATGGGAATGCTCGATGAGATTCCAACTATAGAATCCAATGAAATATCAATATCTCGCCCATCAAAATTATTATGTTATACCGATGGTTTAGTAGAAATAATCTCCGGAAACAGCGTACATCTTAGAACTAAAGAAATAGAAAATTGTTTAACAAACAATGAAAATATCGGCGAAAACATGACCGATATCATAAAAAAACAAAGACTATACGACGACAATATTGCTATTTTTGATGATATTTCGATGATTGGACTTGAACTATTCTAAATAATCCGGATATTCTTTTTAATGCACACCAATGGCCCCGCGTTAAGCTACGTGCGAATTTCTGCCTCGTTTCATTGCCATCAGTTGAACTACTTTACTTAAATAAAACTTAATCAGCAAACATCAAAACCCCAACATATAGTTTGAACTTTCTTGTAAGTTCAAACGGGCTATAAGCCTTGATATCACTGCAGTTTCGTTTATTTTTTATACACATTGTTACCTGCTTTTTTTAGGTGTTTTTCTTTTTGCTGGGATAAAATAAGTGTTCCATATCTAAGAAAACAACTTGAAAAATAAACTCTTGCTCAATATAACCTATAATTCGTTCTTTTCCTTGAATTCGGATAGATACCCATTCAATATCCTCGCTAATGTAATGAGGATGCTTAAATTTTGAATTAGTAGGAAGTCCTTTACCATAAACTTTAATAAGGTTAGTGTTTTTTGCTTCTTGTAAAGTCATTCTGCAAAAACCGTGTATCCGGTTTAATGCTTTAGCCAATATTTCAGATTCTTCCCATTTTTCGAATTTTTCACCTTGAGACCTATCTAAATCTTTTAAACTAAAAACAAGAAACTGTTTTCTGACAGTTCCATCTTTTTTAAGTTCTAATGATTTCTTTTCTCTTCTATAATTGCCAACTTTTTTTGGCTGAAATCTATTATTCTTTGCCATATAAAGTTTCAATTAAATTTTCGGAAATTTCAAATTGTGGTATAGCACCGTACTGCCCTTTAAGATACGATTGTTCAAACTTTGCATCTTTTCGAACTTTCCCATAATCGTGAAGAGAATATATGTTTGAAGCTCCAAATTGGTTCTTTTCTACGAACCACAATTGGTCTCTTCTAAATATTTCTGTTTTTAAAATATTAGTATCGTGAAGAACAAAAGCAAACTGGGCATTCTTTCTGTTAAAATTATGGAATAATGAGATTAGGTACTTGCTCAATAATGTATGAAGTCTTGAATCTAATTCGTCAATAATAAGTACACGACTATTAATTAGTGCATCATAAATTGGTCCAAGTATATAAATTAATTTTTGAGTACCTTTTGATTCTTCTTTGTTAAAATCAAATGTAGTTGTATCATTTAAAATATTTGAATCGTCATATACATTATGCCAAGATTTTAATTTCGAAACAGTTTTTTCTTTTTCTTGTAAGGCACTAAGGGCTTTTAAGGCAACCTTTAATTCTTTTTTTTCATCAGGAATATCAAGTTCATCAATATTTATTGACTCAATTAGTTCATCCTCTACAGATAGTTTTGAAATTTCTAAAAAACTAATAAATTTATTTAACCATAAATTAAACTTTTTATCAGCTTTTATTTTTTCTGTAGTATATCCTCTATAACTATCGTCATTAATACCTGATATAAATCGTAAATTTTTAAACCATTTTATTACTTTGTCTGATGTTTCACCATTAAATTGAGAGCAAACAGAAAGAAATAAGACATTATCTCTAGTTTTTTTATCTAATTTATCTCCTTCACTAAACTGTGTTTTGTTGATAATGATTTTATTTCCTTCTCGAGTAAATAAAGCAGATTCAATTTTGTTGGGTACGTGAAAAAGCCATTCGGAGACAATTATTTCTCCTAAAATTTCGAACCCATAACGATACTGTCTTTCATCTTGAATAAATACCACTTCAAATATAGAGGCTCCAGAAAGTGTATTTGTATTTAATTTAAAAGGCTGAACAACATTTGTTCTTAAATTATCACTAATTGCATTTTGAAAAGATGTCAGGACAATTCTTTTCATAACAGACATAGCATTTATTAAATTACTTTTTCCGCTTGCATTTGCTCCATAAATCGCATTTGATTTTAGCAACTTATATTCCTTACAATTAAATGTATTCTCAGGTTCATGTTCTTTTGTGGTATTACTACCTATAAAGCTTAGAACAGTTTCATCTTTAAAAGATTTATAATTCTCTATTGAAAATTGAACTATCATAGTTTCTGTAAATTTTTCACAAAAATACAAATAGTTATTCAGCTATGCAAGTTTTTGTAGATTTTTCTCAGTTTCTTAAATTGCAGATAACTATTGAATATATACACTAAGGCAACTTATTTGCTTAATTTATAGCTTTTTTAACAAAACATTTTTCTCGCATCTTACTTTACTTATAATCGATAATATAATATCTCGTACTGAGGTTAAAAGATTAATTGAACTGAGCTCTAAAATTTACATGTGCCGACTCTGTTCCTAAAACAGTTATTAAATCACCTATTTTAAGAACACTATCTCCATGAGGAATAGAAAGATTATTGTTTCTACGTATTAGAATTAAAGAACCATCGTTATGTAAAGGAATATCTTTAATTGCCTTACCATTAATATTTTTATTTTTAATTCTTATTTCTTCCAAACTAAAATTGTCGAAAGTATCTATTAATGTTTTGTATGCAGTAGGACAACAAATAATGTTTTCTATTGTAGCTGCAACAATCCTTGTAATGTCGAGATATTCGACATTTATCGACTTTAATTTAAGTTCATTCTTTATATTTGACGCTTTAGTAACTATTTTCTCATGATAGAATTCATTTCGAAGTAAATTAGAAATTACAATATCTTTTCTTTCGTTACCGGTAAGAACAACAACATAATCGTCAGATTTAAGATTAATTTCTTCGTATGTGCTTCGCACCAAGGCGTTTCCAAAATACACATTTAGTCCCTTAGAAGAGATATCGAGGTATCTGTCTTTATCACTCTCTAATATTAATGAAGCTTTTCCATGCATCTTTAATCTTCGAGCAAGTAATACACCAACACTACTTCCTCCTATTATTACAATCTTATTCCCTTTTAAGATATTTACAGGATTAATAAGATTATATAATAATGGAGAAAAAAAGCATGCAAAAACAGCCATTAAAATAAAACATGAATTTATCGACGAATCAATAATTCCCATATCCATACCTATCTTAGCTGCAGCAATCATTAAACCAAGTCGGGATGACATTAAGATTCCTCCGGCAAGGGCTTTTCTTATTCCAAACAACCTAGCCCACAATAAGGAAGGAATTAATTTAATTAATACCAATATAACACCTAAAACAACAAGAAAAATTACTAATTCAAAATCTATATTATAAAATGCAGAAATATCGAACTGTGCACCTATCATAATAAAAAATACGGGAATAAAAAAGCCATATCCTATACCATCGAGTTTAATTAGTAAAATCGAACGACCTTTATGAGAAAAAATGGATAATAATAATCCCGAGAGAAAAGCACCCAGCAACATTATTTCGCTACCAATAAATTGTGATAACACAACGAAAATAAGAATTATTAATAAGGTGCCACGAATCTGTATCTGCGATGCTGCATGCGATAACTGATATAACATTTTTTTAAACAAAGGTTTCTGTATTATCCTTAAGCCAATTCTATAAAAAATATAAAAAACGGCTATCAAACCAATAATATATAACAACTCGAATTTGAATCCGTTTTTTAAGACAAATGCTGTAACTGAAAATAATACAATACTAAAAATATCGGCAATAGCAGCAGCAGTAATTACCATTTGTCCAAAGCGCGTGTTATTCTCGCTTCTGTTTTTTAAAATAGGAAGAATTATCCCCACCGAAGTAGTAACCATTATTAGTGCAAAATACCACAAATTGTTTATTTCTATATATCTTGAAAGCAATAATGTTCCGAGGTACGAAAGAAATAATGAAATAAAATAAAATGTAATACCTACCAACAATGGATTTTTAAGATAAGCTGAAAAACTTAATTTTCTTCGTGGTAAAGCGGCTGCTATTTGGTCTGTATCTATTCCAAGTCCACCCAGAAACAATAAAAATATAAAACCCGATAAAGCCAAAGGCTCAAGCGAAGAAAGCGAAACAGTATTAAAATTAACAATAATAATTTTTCCAACAATAAAACCGGCAATAATTTCTGCTATTACTGTGGGTAACTTGTCAAATTTTAGCAAAGACAACACGATAGGAATAAACCATGCAGTAGCTACAACAATTAATATTGGCAAGTAATTAAAATCGAAAGAGATATTTAATAAGCTCCAAGAGTAAAAATTTAAGATATCCATAAAGTTTGCTTTCTATTTATATATTTAAACTTTGCACATCGACACAATAAACATCGACTTCATAGCAGATTCTTCAGTTTATTTTCATCAAACAATATAAGAAAAAAATAAATAATAATTTGAATAAATAATCTCGTTGACATGAAACTTTAATTTACAATTAAAAAATAATACCTTAGCACATTCAAAATTTGAAGACTCTTTTTTATTAAAACACATAAACTTAAGCAATATTTATTCGAATGAAAAAAATACTGTTTTACATAGCTCAAGAATATTATTGGCCAAGCTTAGAACCTATTTACAAAGAGTTTGAAAAAGATGGCAATTACGATTTATATTTAAGTATAGGAAAAAATCAAAAACGATTTTTATATCTCTTCTTGATTTCGCAAAAAGAAAAAATTGAAAATACTTTTAAAAACAAAGGATATAAGATTACTAATAACACAGAAGGTTTTGATGCTGTTTTTTGTGGTGCTCAAGTACGAAATCCAAAACAATTTGGCAATGCAAAATTAATTAATGTAGATCATGGTCCGGGGATAAAATCGCTACGTTACCGACATTTACTAAAACAAAAAGACACAAAATATATTTGCTTTGTAGAAGGAAAATATAGAATGGAAAAATTCCGAAAATATGGTTTAGATAAAATACATGATGTTTTTGATACCGGTTTACCAAAACTTGATAAATTCTTTAATGCTTATTTCGATAAAGAGAAACTGATTAAAGAATTTAATTTAGACAAAACAAAAAAAACAGTATTATACGCACCTTCATATAAACCAACGTCTATTTTTTTAGTTGGACATAAAATAGCATCACTTCTCGATAAATATAATGTAATAATTAAATTACATCCATACAGTTGGAGTGGCAAATATGCCTCGCACTCGCATCATAGATTCTTCGAACGTTTACAAAAAAAATATTCTAACCTACATTTAGTATCACCCGACAAGCACGATATTATGCCATATATGTTTGTTGCCGATACAATGATTAGCGATGGTTCGAGTGTTATTAACGAATTTCTTTCGCTAGAAAAATGCGGTATAATAATTAACTTGCCCGAAGAAACTCACTCCGATGGTAAATCGCTATTAGAAAACGAAAGTTCGGAGTGGCTAAAAGATTCTTTTATTCATATTAATCCCGACGAAGACATACATAAAGCCGTTGACGAAGCTATTAATCCGAACGAAGAAAGAAAATTACATCTAAAAAAAGATAAAGAATATGTTTTCTCGCATACCGACGGGAATTCTGCAAATAAAGTAAAAAGCATATCGGAAAAATTATTTTAATCTTATACTTTGGGGAATAAACGATATAATATGACAGATATAAAAACAGCAATAATATTAGCAGCAGGTAGAGGAACTCGTTTAAAAAACATGACCGAGAATATGCCTAAGCCCATGGTTAATGTAAATGGCAAATCTATTATTAGTAAACTTACAGAACATCTTATTAATAACGGAATAAACAGAATTGTTGTTCTTGTTGGATATATGGCAGATTCGCTAAAAGAGCACCTTAAGGAATATGAAAGCTCAGTTGATATAGTTTTTATTGAGAATAATATTTACGACACAACAAATAACATTTACACCCTTTGGTTAGCAAAAGATTATTTGAAAAACGGATTTTATCTTTTCGAAGCCGATATATTTTGCGAAAATGATATAATTAAAAATCTACTTTCCGATTCAAGAGATAATATTATGCTTGTTGGTAAATTCACTTCATTAATGAATGGCACCGTTATTTCGCACAAAACTAATTCCGAAGAAGTAGATAAAATGTATCTGAAAAAAGAACAAATAAATAATTTCGATTACTCTGATAAATATAAAACTGTTAATTTCTATAAAATAGGAGCAGATTTCGTTAACACATTTTTCTTGCAAAAACTCGACGAACATATAAATAAAAAAGATACTAACTCGTATTACGAATTAATTATTAAAGAAGCTATTGATAAAGGACATACATTTTACAGCATTAAAGCTAATGAACTAAAATGGTGGGAGATAGACAATCAAGAAGACTTAGAAATAGCCAAAGAAATTTTTAAATAATAAATATTCTGTATTATATATAAAATTTTATTTACAAATTATTCTTCATAATTTTAAATTTTTTCCACGACATAGCAAACTTAATTTCCGGATAAGAATATTCTTTACCCAGATGTTCTTTTATTATTTTCAGAAGATCGGTATCAAGCTCTTTTGCTGCCTCCATGATTTTTGTTGCTTTTTCTGCCGTCACAAATTTTTCTATATCAATTTGTCCAAGTTCTACATATTCACTTAAATGACTTTGTATTGTTGTAACATTTAATCCTCTTTCGGCAGCTATTTCTTCAGCGTTTTTTCCTTGCTCGTATAATTCGTATGTAATTTGTGAGGTCTTTACTTTTGGTTCTCCTTTTTTCTTCTTTTTCTTCTTTTCTGATTTTACATTTTTTTCTTCCTCGGGTTTCTCAATATTTTCGGAAATCGATTTAATCGTTTCATTATTTATTTCTTCCTTATTCATTATTGCCACACATAATGCTTCGGCTTTATGTATTTCAATTATTTGTCGGTAAAATATTCCTTGAAGTGCTTTTAATTCATTGATATATTTCTTTACTCCTTTTTCACTTTTCAGTAAGGTACACTGATTTTCTATTTCGTTTTGCTTTTCTTTTAGCAAAGGAATAAAATACTCTTTCGCGGCCTTAACTCTTTCATTTAATCGAGACATAGAATCCGATTCATCTGACTTTATTATTGCATTTATTTGATTTTGAAATTTTCGTGAAATCGCGACTAATGAATGCGTATTTTTAAGCAATTCTTCGGCCCATGGCAAATACTTTTGCTTTGCCGACTTTTTTTTATCTTTATCGTAAGTTTCTTTATGTTGGCGTAGTTCTACTGTTAGACTATTAAAATTAAAAGCCTCAGCAACTTTATTATTAACATATTGTTTCGATGCAATCTCGTACTTTTTATCGGCATCGACAGCCGATATTTTCGATTGAGCAAAAGTAGCAAGATCATCGTCAATTTCGGGACCCGATAATCTTACAGGTTCAGCCAATACTAAGCCTTTTAATGAAGTTAATCGCGACAAAGCAACATATGTTTGTCCGGCGGCAAACGACTGTGATATATCGATAATAGCTTTTTCGAATGTCAAACCCTGACTCTTATGTATAGTAATAGCCCAAGCCAATTTTAATGGATAATGACTAAAGGTACCAACAATTTTTTCTTCAATTTCTTTTGTTGTCTGATTTAATGCGAATTTCTTATTCTCCCAAGTATAATGTTCCACCTCTGCCGATGGAGAACCATCAGCGAAACTAACTATGATATTATCGTTAGAAACAGATTCTATTTTACCAATCTTACCATTGAAATATGCCTGCCTACCCGAATAATCGTTTTTAATAAACATTACCTGCGCTCCTAGCTTTAGCTCTAAAGAAACATCAACAGGAAAAGAATACTCGTTATAATCGCCAAGGACTTCAGCATCGAAACAAAACGACTCTCCATTGAGTTTTTCTAAGGCTTGCTTATTTATCGTATCGGCTTTATAATTATGTGTTGTTAAATAAATATATCCTTCATTATCGAGCAAGTTAAACTCTTGCTTATATTGTTTATTAATAATATCTATATCGGTTTTGCTAATTTTATTTAACCTAAAATGGTTTAATAAATCAATAAATTCCGAGTCGGTTTGACGAAATATCTTTTCTAATTCTAAATAAATTAAATCTGTTTGTTTTAATGATGAAGCATTAAAGAAAAAAACATTTGAATAATAATTTTTCAAGACCTTCCATTCATCGTTTTTCACAACAGGCGGTAATTGCCATAAGTCGCCAATAAATAAGATTTGCAATCCACCAAAAGGCTTACTGCTTCGTCGAACATATCGCAAAATTGTATCAATAGCATCGAGCAAATCGGCACGTAACATACTTACCTCATCGATAATTAACAACTCCATTTCGCGTAATAAAGATTTCTTTTGCGAATTCATTCGAAGATTCTTAATAAGTGTTCTCGGAGTTGTTAACTGAAAAGAATAATTTCCCTGGTTAGGAATAACATTATCGGGAATAAACGATCCGAAAGGCAAATGAAACAATGAGTGCAGAGTTACACCTCCTGCATTAATTGCTGCAATTCCGGTAGGTGCCGCAATAATTGTTTTTTTATGTGTAGTGGCAACAATCTGTTTTAACAAAGTGGTTTTACCTGTTCCGGCTTTCCCTGTTAAAAACAAAAGCTGATTTGTCCCATTAATAAATTTCGTAACATAATATGAAACATCTTTCTCTTTAACTTTAATCATTCCTCAAAACTATTTTACAAAACTTAAACTACAATTTATCTATTTCGTGCCAATTATAAAGTTCTCAGCACAGGTAAAACTAAACATTATCTATTTATTATTAGAATATTTATTGTTTTTATTAAGAAAATTCTATTGGTAATTATTGGCTGTTGGCTGTTCAATCTCTATCGGAGTTTAAAACTCCGACAAGTCGAAAAAAACCTTGTCGGGTTAAGAAAAGAACCGACCCGTCAGAGTCTGAAAGACCTGACGGAGTCTTATAAGATAAAACTATTAACTCTTTCAGGATTTGAAACTTCTTACACAAAACTAATTAATACAAATCGATACTAAAAATAGCTTCTATTTTATAATTATTTGTCTCGGGTAAGAAAGAATATCGAATTCCCGACTCGAAAGGAAACTGAATTCTAAACAAATGATAATCGGCAGTTAATTCGCATCCTACAGAATAGATATTATCTTTCGCCCACAAAATATTTCCTGTAGTATTATCGATATATCGAAACTGATTTAAACCATAATCGAAAAACAAATCGGCTTTTATTCGTTTTAAATAAGCAAAGCTGCCAAGTGATAAATCGGGATAAACAATCGGTAACACATAATCGATATTTGATAAAAATAATTTCTCGGTAAATTGTTTCTCCATGCCACGAGGAAAATTCAATTGCGAATTAAAAAAATATTTTGTCGAGTTTTGTTCCTGATATTTTTCAGAGATTTTTATTCCATGATTCTTAAATAATCCCGGCAAAAAAACTATCCCTTCCGAGTAAAATATTGAACCGAATATCTCGTCTTCGAAAGGTGTATTTAATAGATTAATATTGGCAATAAAACCAAATTTTGGTTGTATATCACATTTAGCCAAATGCTTATAAGTGCCAAAATATAATCTATACTGCATTATTTGCATTCCTTTTATATAATTATTGTTTACATAATTATAGTAATACGAATTATTATAAGAATATTTTATCGAGGGACGAAAAAATGTTAGATTAGAACCCATAGAAAAATCAAAGGGCAATATTGTTTCTATTGATAAATCGGTTCCTGTATTTCCTATTTCGGGCATCCAATCGGCCGAACCGGAAACAATTCCAATCTGTTCTCCATATTCGGAACTTATTCTAATTTCAGGATATAATCCTTTATATATCAGCGATGAATAAAATTTATTGTTCCCATTTTTATATCCATATCCCAATATTGCAGTTGTTGTACTAAGTTTATCTTGTGAAATAAGCATTAATCCGGGAGCTAAATCGTCGAGGATTTTGTTTGTATTAAACGATGAAAAATCGGTAGTGTAATCTTCATAATCGAAATAAAACGGAAGCCAACTATGAAAATTAAATGCATTTTGCCATTTTCTAAATGGTTTTGCTGCAAACTCCTTATTATCTATACTATCGAAGTGAATATTTAAAGATTTTTCTTTGTTTATTAATTGTTCGAATGCAAGATTACGAGTACTAACTTTACTTTTTTCTTCGAAAGAATTTAAATTTAATGGAACAGAAACAATTTTTCCGCCTTGCGAAGAGTATTCAGAAGTAATTAAAACACTATTATTCTCATTTACATCAAAATCAGCCATGCCATACTGTGATGCCGTAATTTTAAAGCTTTCGGAGGTATTAAGATTATAAAGATAAATATTATCGATTCCCGAATAGCTTGAATGAAAATATAAATTATCGCCTACAAGCCTTATGTTTTGTATATCTTCGAAATCAAAATCTAAAATATTCTCCCAAACTTTATTATTAATATTATAACGTAATACCCCTTTCCCATTTTTGCTTACTCCAATTACATATACAAATTTATTATCGTCAGACCATTTCGGATTTTGAAGAAATATCCCTTCTGGAGATTCAATTTTATTATAAACATCACCATTAAACGTGCTTAAGAAGACTAAATAACACTGATTCTTTTCATTTACTTCTATTGTAGCTATCTTATTTGCATTATTCGACAAGTCGGGCGCAAAATAGCGTGTTTTTAAAGAAATGGTTTTTACTTTCTTATTTCGGATATCTAATATTTTTATTTCGGAATATTCCCTATTTATCCATCGTACATCGTGCCTTCTCTCCGACCAGACAAGCTTATTATTTGCATACGACAAATCTTCTGATGATAAAATTCCCGGTTTACATAATACTGTTTGTTTTAAACTATCGATTAGTACAATTTGCAAAATATGCGATAATCCACGTTTAAAGGCTACAATCTTATTATTACCAACATATTGAGGATTGGAATAACTTTCATATCCTTCTTTATCAATATCAATTATCTTATTATAATCGACAAATTCTACATCTTCAGATTTCCAAAGGCTATCGAGATAGGAATATGTTTCGTTATAAAGTTGTTCTTGACTAATTCCTGCATATTTCTTAAGAGCAAAATATAAAGGAACTGTTGTTGGGAAAATTGTATATGGATGTTTGGCTACATAATTTTCGGTATTTATCCAAATACTATCTCCGTATTTCATTCTTGCATACGAAGTTAAGTCATACCCGTATTTATAGTGGTTCGGAACATAATTTTTATACGAGCCGAACAGTGTTTTATCAAATGAAAATAATTTCTCGTCGCTCAGTAAAATCGTTCTGAATTCTTTTTCGAAAACAGGCAACCTTCCTCTACCCGCTTTTGTAAGAACCGTTTCGGTATAAACAGCATCGCCCTCAAGATACCATAAAGGCAGCATTCCAACAACATCACCAATAGCCTGTTGTCCGAATAATAACGAAAGTATCTTTGTTATTCCTTGATTTAATTTATCGATCTGAACAACATGCCTAAACTCATGAACACACAATTGCTCGAGCCATGGTTGGTAATACATCTTCTGCGAAGGAGTAGCATACATTTCGATTCTCTTTGGCGCCCACGAAACATATCCATTCGAATTAACAGTGTTGTTATGAAGAATTATTGAAATCTTTTTCGGTTTATGATTTAGCGATTTCGATATATTATTGTACGAATAATCTAAGATATTTGCAAGCTTATTAGCTTGAGAATAAAAATCTTCTGCAAAGATAATCTGAAAATTTTTTGTGTTTATTTGTTCCCACTTGATTGATGTCGGTTCGCATCCTGTATCGTAAAACTGAGCATACGAAAAATTATATACAATTAATAATGTGAATGTTATTACAATTTTAGTAAATATTTTTCTCATTACTCTTTGTATTTAGGTTAATCTCTCATTTAATAAAATGTTAATCCTAACAGCTTTTAAGAACTGTTAGGATTAGCAATCCATAACTTCTAATATTTTTTATTCTTTAATAAATTTTCTCGATATTTTAAAACTTGGCTCTTTATATATATTTAATAAAAATAAACCTTTGTCTAAAAACGATACATCAATATTTTTTCGGAATGTTTTTGTGTTTATATAAATATTTTCGGAATACTTTTTTTGTCCCGATAAGGAAACAATTTCTAAATTATATTCTCCTCTGTTGAACGATTTTAATGCTAAGACTAAAACATCATTTACCGGATTTGAGAATATCATTTCTCCTGAATTATTATAAATATTTATTCCTGTATTTTTTCCAACAACATAATAGAACAAATCGCTTATAGCAATTGTATCCGATTTAATATCTTTTGCAATAATGTTAAAATAAACTGTATCGGCAGTATTTTGCTCTCGTATTTCAGCTTCGTAAATATTGCCGCTCTTCGACATTAATTCGCCGGTATATAATTCATTGGCATGTTTCCCCCACATCACTTTTAACGAATACATAAGTTCTTGCGGATCAGTAAATTCGCAAGAAACTGTTACAACATTACTTGAATCTGGAAATTCGGGATTATAACTAATATTTGAGAAACCAAAATCGGTAACAGAAAAACTTTTTTCATCGCTACTATCTATTACATCGCCTTGAGCATTTAGAGCTTCAACTTTATAAAAAATATTGGTTCCCGAAGGTAAACCGGAGAAAACAGCAGTATATTTACTTCCTGTAGCTGTCATAACAATAGTATCAGTATAATTAGCTGTTGTATTTCCCCACTTTAGAATTATCTCGTCAAAAACATTATTATTGTCAATTATTTCGGCAGTAACCGTAACATCTTGGTTTGAATAAGGGTTTTCCGGATTATGATAAACATCTGTTATTTCGGCAATATCGCCTAAGTCTTTATCAATTTTAATATCTAACAACACAGGTAAATGATCGGAATTATTATATAAAGCTTGTGCTACTGCAGTTGGGACACTACTATTAGATGTTGTATTTAAAGCAGTATTATACGAACTTCCATCCTGGCCAAGTGTTGTATATGAGTTGCTGATATACTGCATTTTATCGACACCATTCATAACATTACCCGAAGCCAGAATAAAATCGAACCTGTCGTCCATTCCTCCTGTCGAAGCACAACCATTATAAGTTGAATGAGTAGATTGAGTATGATAATCTTTATATGCAGAATTAGTATGCCAATTGCCTATTTGATTTACAGGATCGTAAAATTTATATGTTGCATTCGTAGGATTTATTAATTCTTGAAAAGCATCTTCATCATCGTTATACAAATTAAAATCGCCCATAAAGAAATAATTTCCGGCTTCGCCCAAATTTTCCATATACTTCATAAATTCAGCTACCTCATCGGCTCTTTCTTGTCGTTCTGCTGTTCCGTCTCCTGCTTTTAAATGAGCAACTATACAAGTAAAAAACACTGTATCGTTAGTCTCGGCCAAATCGGCCGAGTTGTGATAAAATTTATAAGCATTAAATATTTTGGTAAAAGCTCCAACATCCATACTAATTACATCGTGCTTTTTTAATGTTAGTTTATTGCTATTATAAAACAAGGTATTAGCTAAAAATATCTCGGGAAATTCGGTGCGTCTATAATAATTTATTCCGTTTACATTTAGTGCATTGTCTAATAAATAACCTGCATCATCGACATTCGGAGCAATTCCCTCTCCATCTAATTCGTTAACAGAGAAAATATCGGGTTTTGCATAATTTATAATTGTTTGTAAATACCCATTCTTATCATCAACATTATTGTTATCCTGATCGCACTCGAAAACATCTTTTCCGTAATACAATAAATTATACTGCATTATTCTAATAGTATCCTGTGCTTTTACTATGTTCGTTACTAATAATACTAAAATAAC
>Ga0209633_10002057_pt1 | contig 19935 bp, 16 predicted proteins | sample Cruoilmetagenom1_FD_187290 | JGI IMG/M metagenome (GOLD analysis project Ga0209633, IMG submission 187290) | Oil polluted marine microbial communities from Coal Oil Point, Santa Barbara, California, USA - Sample 1 (SPAdes) (version 2) | ecosystem: Environmental > Aquatic > Marine > Oil seeps ... | reverse complement strand
GTCAATAAAAAAACTCAAATGAAATTTTAAAAAATAAAAAAACGTTCAAAAATTAACTTTTCTTGAACGTTTTTACTTATTAATTTTATCAAAGAAACATTTTTGTGCTTACTTCTGAATGTGCCTAGAAAACTACTAGATTTATAATTTATATTAAAATAAATGATATTTTAAGCCCAACATAAAATTACCTTTAGGCATCTGTACCAAATTGGTTTCGGTGTATTCAGTATTAAAAATATTATTCGCATTTACAGAAACTTCTAGTTTATTAAAAGTCGCTCTAAGCTTTGCATCTAATATATTATAAGTTTCACCGTTTGTTCTTTCCACAAACCTGAAACTAAGACTTTGGTCTAAAAATGACAAGAATTTAGTATGAAGACTTGACGTGAATTGGTGTTGTAAACTATTTAATGAATACCTTGTAAATGCAACATTTACATCTTTAATATCATCTTCAATAAAATTATAGCCTAATTGTAATCGCTGATTAAACTCCTTTATTTTAAAATTATAGTTTATTGAAGTTTCAAAACCTTTGGTGCTTACATTACTAAAATTTCTGGTTTGCCATTTGTCAGTTTCATTCTCTTTTGTCCAATCAATTAAATCGTCTGAATCTCTATGAAACAAAGCAATGTTAAATTGAAATTCTGATGTGTTGTATTTAAATCCGATTTCTTCTGACAAAGCTGATTCTGGCTTTAAATCAGGGTTGCCAAGTGTGGTTGGCCCCACATAATACAAATCTGTAAATGTAGGCACACGATAGGTATAACCAACATTACCATACAATTTTATCTTTTCAGAAAGGGCAAAACCAACATCTACCCCTGGAAAAGCTTTGGTGTCAAAATCAGAATAATAACTCACAGCTACACCTGGTGTAACATCTAACCGCTCCCCTATTTCAAAACGATGTTCTAAAAATGTCGTCACAATCGTTCTTTCGTGATGTCCTAAATTACTACTTACCAAAAACACTTTATTAAAATCTAACCCAAAACCTGTTTTCCCTAAATCTGAACTCAACATTAGATTAGTTTCAGCAGCCAATTTATTTGAGATATGAAAGTTTCTAAAAAAAGCTGGATCATGTCTTAAGAACAAATACATATCTTGATTTCTTCTCCAATAAACTCTAGGTTTTATTTCTAAATTTTTAAACTGATAAACTGTAGACAAAGCCAAAACACTAGTCTGTGTTTCTTCGTACTGATCAATAAATTTTGGACTCGCATAAAACCCATTTGCACCGAATTTATGCTCATTAAAAGAAGCTAGAAATTGATACCTTTTAAGATGTGTTTTTAAAAATAAAGATGTGTTGTCAAAATCAGTATTAAATCGGTATCCGTCAGATTTTTGTTTTGCTACATGCACTTGAACACTTCCGTCATTAAATACTTCTGTATAACCAATACTTCCTTTTAAATTTTGATAAGAACCATAATTGATACTAGCGTTTAATTGATCTTTTGTTGCTCTTTTTGTCACAATATTTATCGCTCCAGCAAAAGCATTTTGCCCAAACACTCTAGCAGCAGGACCTTTAATGACTTCTATTCGCTCAATATTTTCTAATGATAAAATTGCATTCATAGTATGATGCCCTGTTTGAGCGTCATCCATTTTAATGCCATCAATTAATAAAAGGGTTTGATCAAAATTACCGCCTCGTATGTACAGATCAGATTGTGTACCATCAACACCTCTCCTCCTTACATCAATTCCTGTAACTTGCTGTAAAATATCAGTTACTGTTGTCGCAGTAGAATTTTTAATTTCATTAGCAGTAATTAAAGTAATTGTTCTAGATGTTTTAAAAGAGGGCAATGATATTCTATTGGTCGAAATCAATACTTCTTCAAGCTTTATCGTATCCTTTTGTGCATTGCAAATTGTACTTATAAAAAATAAAATTAATAGTAAGTATCTATTCATTTTTATTGCCTTAGTGTTCTAAAAGTAATGGCAAATATATAGGAAGCTTTTTTAATTGTAAAAATAAAAGTTGCAAATTATGAAAAAACTCATTCTACACAAATAATAATTCTATTGATAATAAGAAGCTTGGCTTGAAGCTAAAAAATACACCTGTAATGTCTTCTAGTTTTATTACCTTTATAGACATGTTTGCACTTGTTGATTGTAATAATTTTTATGCCTCTTGCGAGCGGGTTTTTAATCCGAATCTCTGCAATAAACCTGTTGCAATTCTCTCAAATAATGATGGTTGTGTAATTTCCAGAAGTGATGAAGCAAAAGCTATCGGAGTGCCAATGGGAGCTCCTGCGTTTAAGTACAAACATTTTTTTAAAGAGCATCAAGTACATGTGTTTTCCTCTAATTATCCGCTATATGGAGATATGAGTACACGAGTGATGTCTATTTTACATCAATTTACTCCAGATATTGAAGTATATAGTATTGATGAGGCTTTTTTACAATTTAAAGGTTTTGACAATTATGATCTTTCCCTTTACGGGGATAAAATAAGACAGCGGATTTTAAAATGGACGGGGATTCCTACTTGCGTAGGGATTGCTCCTACCAAAGCGTTGTCTAAAGTAGCCAATAAAATTGCACGTAAATTTCCGAAGCAAACGAATGGCGTATTTATTATTGATACTGACCAAAAGAGGGTAAAAGCATTGAAATGGATTAAAATTAAAGACGTTTGGGGAATCGGACGAAGATTACAAAAACGTTTAAAAATCAAGAATATTAACACCGCATACGATTTTATACAATTATCTGACGAATGGATTCTTAAAAATTTCTCTATCATTGAATGGAAACTTAAAAAAGAGTTAGAAGGCATACCAACTTTAGAACTAGAAATACCAAAAATAAAAAAATCTATTGCCACCACACGTAGCTTTGAAACTACATTTTCTGATATTGATAATATCAAAGAACGCATATCAACTTTTGCAACAAGTTGTGCAGAAAAATTACGCAAGCAAGGCTCAAGTTGCCATATGATAGTTGTACTACTCAGTAGCGATCGCCATAAAAAAAATATACCTCAGCATAGAACCAATAAGTCTGTAATATTATCATACCCAACAGATTCTAGTTTAGTGATTAGTAATGCTGCTATAGATGCTGTAGTTTCAATTTTTAAAAGTGGTGTCAAGTACAAACGGGCTGGTGTAATTGTTACTGGTTTAGTACCTACCGACAATCATCAATTGAATTTATTTCTCAATGAAAATCCAAAACACAAATCACTAATGTCTGTATTTGATCAATTAAACACTAAATTTGGTGATTATAAAATAAAAATTGCCAATCAAGATCTAAAACGTACTTGGAAAATGCGTCAAGAACATTTATCACCAAGGTACACTACAGCTATTAATGAAATTCTAAAAGTAAAATAAATCAACAATGAAAGTACTACAAAGCCAACAAAACCTAACTTTCTACTCTCCTGAAATCAGTACTGATAATACAGGAGCAATTTTTGTTGATGTAGGTATTTCAGCAGGATTTCCTTCACCAGCAGACGATTTTAAACAACAGCGTATTAGTTTAGATAAAGAGCTTATTAAAAATAAAGAAGCTACGTTTTTTGCTCGCGTAAGCGGACAATCAATGGTTGGAGCGGGTTTAGATGACAATGATTTATTGGTAGTTGACAGAAGTTTAGAGCCTGCACATAATAAAATTGCTGTATGTTTTATTGATGGTGAATTTACCGTAAAACGCTTAAAAATTGAAGCCAACGACCTTTGGTTACAACCAGAAAACAGTAATTATAAACCAATAAAAGTTACTGAAGAAAATGACTTTGTAATTTGGGGTATTGTAACTAGTGTTATTAAAAAAGTGTAATACATAATTTCGGTTTTGACTTTTTCTTATATAGGTATGAAACGAGTAAAATACTGCTTCGAGGATACCTGCCTGCCGCAGGCTGGGTTAATTTCAAGAAATTATATATTTTTTCCTCACCCACAATCACATTTAGCGATTGCGACCTCTCCAAAGGAGAGGTGAAAAGGTAACCCCGACGCAAAGCGTCGAAGAATTCTTTACATTAAGCTTTATATTTTTTTCTTAATTCCTCCATATTCAAATATCTGTAATTATTCTTTCTTGTGGTATCTAGTAATTTAATATTTAATTGGTCTGCGATTTTAAAAGCAGTTTTAAAAGCTTTCTTTCTACTCCAAAATATAAATAAATTTATATGCTGATTTCTACCATACCACAAATTAACTGAAAACGAATATTCAGCACCCATTACTGAAATATATTTTAAAGAAGGTAAATATTGCCACTTTCCCTTTTTGAATGGTCCAACAGATATTTGATTTTTATACCTTTCCTCTTCTAAATCAAAAAATAGAGTTCGTTTTTGAGAGAAACGAATTCCAACAGCCAAAGAAAAGGCTATCAACCCAAATAAGATAGCTCTACCAGTTATCAATGATTCTTCTAATGTAAACTGGTCATAATAAAATGACAATCCAACTGAAAAGAAAGCTACAGCATAAAACATAGCTGCAAACAACAATGATATAATAGATTTATTTTTAGGTGAAATTATAACCATTCCTTTTTTTATATAAACAATATGAAAATTATTTCATATTGTGTTTATTCTGTTTTCAACAGAAGTTTTACATGCACATAACCTATACATAAAGATACTCCTAAATAGGCGATAAACAACAACCACATTAAAGAAATGGAGAAACATTGAGATAATTGTGCAGGGAAAACAAGAATAGCTTCAGAAAAAAGAACCATAAAACCATAAATATACCACAATGATGGATTCATCCTTTTAACAACATTCATCCAAAGAAACGGAATGTACATACCTAAAAACAACAAATGCAACCAAGCAATGAGCATAAATCTATTTTCTACCACTAAATTTGCAATACTCGGTATCGTACCAGCTATATTTATCAATCCAATAAAAAGAATGATATAATACATGTATTTATACGATAGCTGTACTTTTTGAAAATCATTCTTAAAATCTAAAAGCACAACAAAAAGTAACAGTGAGCCTAACCCTCCAAATACTTGAATTAGCCAATGATCAAAACTATAATCAAAAGAGTGTGCTAAAAGAAAAATTAAGCTAAGAGCAATAATTATCGTGTTTCTTTTTGTGAGTTTAGCAGTTGTTTTTTGCAATAAAATTACTAGCATCCACACGAAAAAAACTCCAAAATATTGAAAATGTAAATAAAAAAATATGGCTTGTTGATACCAAGGTGATTCTTGCATTTCTAGCACCATTAAAGGACCTAACATATAAGGGCCTAAAGAGGATAAGAAATGAAATAAAATTCCTAACTTAACCAATGGATGGAATTCTTTATTGCTCTCTAGTCTTTTCCACAACCTTATCAATAATATATAGCTTAAAAATAAATGTATGGTAGAGAATGCTATTGAATAAAACGCATAACCTTGAACTGTGAATGCAACTACCATTACCGCTACACATACTTGTAAAGCAATGTAAATTCTATATGAAATTTTATCAAAACCTTTTGTGAAATTAGCCCATACCAATAATAATAGTGCATTGAATAAAAAACCCAATAACATTACATGTGAATGAGCATGCAATACGTTTTTAAAAGGAAAATTTGAAATTGACCCTGTGTAAGCGTAACGTAATAGCAGTCCGATTAATGCTCCTAAAAAGCCAAAAAACAGAGGAAATTTCCTCATTTTATCAATAGAAAAATACTTTGTGTTTGATTCCATTATAAATTAAATTCTATAGAACAATCTTGGCATCTATATTTATGCTTTGTATAAAATGGAAGCGATGAAAACAACAAACCAAAAAACAAACCAAAATAATGATTTCTTATCTTTAATTGTTGAGAATAATTCTATCTTTTTACTATTACAATCTGGACAGTTTATTGAATCTCCTTTGTCATCAATCGAGTACTTTTTAACCAATTCTAGTACTTGCAATGCTTCTTGTTCTTGACTTGCTAAAACTTTAAGTTTTACACCTCCGATAGCATTACTTACTAATGGGTCAGTATCAATAGTGATATCGTCAAACAGAAAAGTTTTAATTCCTTCTGATTCTAAACGCCCTTTGACGATATAAGCTTCAGATGAATATTGAAACACTGCTACTGTTTTAAAGGTTTCATTCATATACAATAAAAATAATTAAAATTAGTGTTCAAAAAAAACGCCAAGCATAATGCTTGGCGTTTATATAACTTATGAACTTATGCTTGACCCGCTGGTCCAAAACTCATAGGAATTGGCGGCTGTTCATAATCTTTAATTTCACCATGAGCTTTTTCAAATCTACTCACATTTTCTGCCAATGCTTTTGCCAATCGCTTGGCATGTTGTGGCGTTAAAATGATTCTAGATTTAACTTTAGCCTTTGGTGTACCTGGCATAACATTTACAAAATCAACAACGAATTCAGAAACAGAGTGATTGATGATTGCCAAATTCGCATAAGTGCCTTCAGCAATACTTTCATCAAGTTCAATATTCAATTGATTATCTTTCTTTTTATCTTCTGCCATTTCAGTTCAAATTAATTAGCTTCCATTTCTTCAGTAGTACCTACAATCATATTATCATAAATACGCATACCTGTACCAGCAGGAATTTTCTTACCAACAATAACATTTTCTTTCAATCCTTCTAAGGTATCAACTTTACCACTTACAGCAGCTTCATTTAATACTTTAGTTGTCTCTTGGAACGATGCAGCAGAAATAAATGATTTCGTCTGTAACGATGCTCTTGTAATACCTTGTAAAATAGGTTCAGCTGTTGCAGGAACTGCTTCTCTAGCAACTACTAAATTTTTATCGGCTCTTCGCAAAATTGAATTCTCGTCTCTTAATTTACGAGATGAAACTATTTGACCTGCTTTTAATTCTTCTGAATCTCCAGCATCTTCAACTACTTTCATTCCGTAAATATTATCATTCTCTTGGATAAAGTCATTCTTATGGATCAATTGATTTTCTAAGAAAATAGTATCACCAGAATCAATAATTTTAACCTTACGCATCATTTGACGTACAACTACTTCAAAGTGTTTATCATTAATTTTCACCCCTTGTAGTCTATACACTTCTTGAATTTCATTTACTAAGTATTGTTGTACAGCAGAAGGTCCTTTAATATTCAAAATATCAGTAGGTGTAACTGCACCATCAGATAATGGCATACCTGCCTTGATAAAGTCATTTTCTTGAACTAAGATTTGATTAGAAAGTTTTACTAAATATTTTCTAATATCACCTAATTTAGATTCAACAATAATCTCACGATTACCACGCTTAATTTTTCCAAAGGATACAACTCCATCAATTTCAGTAACAACAGAAGGGTTTGATGGGTTACGAGCTTCAAATAATTCTGTTACTCTTGGTAAACCACCTGTAATATCACCTGCTTTACCAGACCTTCTAGGTATTTTAACCAATATTTTACCAGCATCAATTTTTTCACCTTCTTCAACCATTAAGTGAGCACCTACAGGTAAACTGTAAGATCTAATAGTTTCTCCTTTACTATCTAAAATCAATAATGTTGGAACAACTTTCTTGTTTTTAGACTCAGAAATTACTTTCTCTTGAAAACCTGTTTGTTCATCAATTTCAACAACATAAGTAATACCTTGATCTATATTTTCAAAACCGATTTTACCTTTAAATTCAGAAACAATAACACCATTGTAAGGATCCCATTGACAAATAACATCTCCTTTTTTAATAACTTTTTTTGGTTCTACCATTAAATGAGAACCATAAGGAATATTATTTGTACTTAAAGTCAATTTTGTTTTCTTATCTATAATTTTAATTTCTGAAGTTCTAGAAATAACAATATTTACTTTATTACCATCATTGTCTAAACCTTCAACAGTATTTAAATCTTCTATTTCAATTTTTCCATCGAATTTAGAAATCAATTTATTTTCTTCAGAAATATTACCTGCAATACCACCTACGTGGAAAGTACGCAAGGTTAATTGTGTACCTGGTTCACCAATAGATTGTGCTGCAATAACACCAACAGCTTCACCTTTTTGTACCATCTGTCTTGTAGACAAGCTATTACCGTAACATTTTGCACAAATACCACGTTTAGCCTCACAAGTCAATGCTGATCTTACCTCAACACTTTCAATTGAAGTTGCTTCAATCTTAGCTACTTCAGCATCACCTATAACTTCACCTGAAGCAACTATAATTTCATCAGTGCCTGGTTTGAATACATCATTTAAAGATACTCTACCCCAGATACGTTCACCTAAGGTTTCAACAATTTCATCATTTTTCTTTAATGGATGAATATCTAATCCTCTTAACGTACCGCAATCGTCTATATTTACAATAACATCTTGAGAAACATCAACTAAACGACGTGTTAAATAACCTGCATCGGCAGTTTTAAGTGCAGTATCGGCAAGACCTTTACGTGCACCGTGGGTAGAGATAAAGTATTCTAAAATTGATAATCCTTCTTTAAAGTTAGAAAGAATCGGATTTTCAATAATTTCTCCACCACCAGCTGTAGATTTTTTAGGTTTTGCCATCAAACCACGCATACCAGTTAACTGACGAATTTGCTCTTTAGAACCCCTTGCACCAGAATCAAGCATCATATATACAGAGTTAAATCCTTGTTGGTCTTCTCTAAGACGCTTCATAGATAATTCTGTCAATTTATTGTTGGTAGAACTCCAAATATCAATAACTTGATTGTAACGTTCTTTGTTAGTTAACATTCCCATGTTATAACTAGACGTAATAACATCAACTTGATCGTTTGCTGTTGATATCATTGCCGTTTTTTCTTGAGGAATAATAATATCTCCTAAACTAAAAGATAAACCACCTTGAAATGCGAACTTATAACCAATATCTTTAATAGCATCTAGAAACTCACCAGTTGCAGGTACATCTGTTGCTTTTAAAATTTTCCCAATAATTTCTCTTAATGACTTTTTTGTCAACACTTCATTTATATAACCCGCTGCTTCTGGAACTACTTCATTAAATAAAACTCTACCTACTGTTGTTGAAACAATTTGAGTCGTTAATTCTCCTTCCTCATTAAAATCTTTAGTCCTTACTTTAATGCTAGCATTTAAGTCAACTTTCTTTTCATTAAAAGCAATATTTACTTCTTCAGGAGAGTAAAATATTAACCCTTCACCTTTTATTTTAAGATCTTTAGTTGATTTACGCTCTTTAGTCATATAGTATAAACCTAAAACCATATCCTGAGAAGGTACTGTAATAGGAGATCCGTTAGCCGGATTCAAAATACTATGCGATGCCAACATTAACAATTGAGCTTCTAAAATAGCCTCTGGCCCAAGTGGTAAATGCACTGCCATTTGATCACCATCAAAATCGGCATTAAATGCAGTACATACTAATGGATGTAACTGTATTGCTTTACCTTCAATTAATTTAGGTTGAAATGCTTGTATACCTAAACGGTGCAATGTAGGAGCCCGATTTAAAAGAACTGGATGTCCTTTTAAAACATTTTCTAAAATATCCCAAACTACAGGCTCTCTTTTATCTATTATTTTTTTAGCAGATTTTACTGTTTTTACAATACCTCTTTCAATCAATTTACGAATTACAAAAGGCTTGTAAAGTTCAGCAGCCATATCTTTTGGCAATCCACATTCAGATAATTTTAATGTAGGACCAACAACAATTACAGAACGTGCAGAATAATCAACACGTTTACCTAACAAATTTTGACGGAAACGTCCTTGTTTACCTTTTAATGAATCTGATAAAGATTTTAAAGGTCTGTTAGATTCTGTTTTTACTGCTGATGATTTACGTGTATTGTCAAATAATGAATCTACTGATTCTTGCAACATACGTTTTTCATTACGTAAAATAACTTCAGGAGCTTTAATTTCCATCAATCGTTTCAAACGATTATTACGGATGATTACACGTCTGTATAAATCATTTAAATCTGAGGTTGCAAAACGACCACCATCTAATGGTACCAACGGACGTAATTCTGGTGGTATTACCGGAACTACCTTCATTATCATCCATTCTGGTTTGTTTTCTCTATTTAAATTTGCATCTCTAAAAGCTTCAACAACATTCAAACGTTTTAACGCTTCTGTTTTTCTTTGTTTTGAAGTTTCAGTATTTGCTTTATGTCTTAATTCATAAGAAAGAGCATCTAAATCGATTCTTGATAACAATTCAATTAGACATTCTGCACCCATTTTAGCGATGAACTTGTTTGGGTCTGAATCATCTAAATATTGGTTCTCTTGCGGAAGTGTTTCTATAATATCTAAATATTCTTCTTCCGTTAAATAATCCATTTTTTGTAAAGGCTCTCCTTCAATATTCTTAGCGATACCCGCTTGAATTACTACGTAACGTTCGTAGTAAATAATCATATCTAATTTTTTAGAAGGTAAGCCTAAAAGGTATCCCATTTTATTAGGTAATGATCTGAAATACCAAATGTGAGCTACTGGTACAACTAAATTGATGTGCCCTACTCTATCTCTACGTACTTTTTTCTCAGTAACTTCTACTCCACAACGGTCGCAAATGATACCTTTATATCTAATTCTTTTGTACTTTCCACAAGCACATTCATAATCTTTTATTGGACCGAAAATACGTTCACAAAATAAACCATCTCTTTCAGGTTTATGCGTACGATAATTGATAGTTTCGGGTTTTAAAATTTCTCCTCTAGATTTTTCTAGAATTGATTCTGGCGAAGCCAAACCAATAGAAATTTTACTAAATTTTTTTACAGTGTATTTTTCTCTTTGTTTTGCCATAATGTCTAAAATGCAATCAATTAAAATGTAAAAATATATGGTATAAAGCTGTGAAGAAAATCCTCACAGCTTAATTATTATTATTCTTCTAATCTAACGTCTAAGCCAAGTCCTTTTAACTCGTGCATTAATACGTTAAATGATTCTGGTAAACCAGGTTCTGGCATAGGTTCTCCTTTTACGATTGACTCGTAAGTTTTAGCTCTACCTAATACATCATCTGATTTTACCGTTAAAATTTCTCTTAACGTAGCAGATGCTCCGTATGCTTCAAGAGCCCAAACTTCCATCTCACCAAAACGTTGACCACCAAATTGTGCTTTACCACCTAATGGTTGTTGTGTAATTAATGAGTAAGGTCCAATAGAACGTGCATGCATTTTGTCTTCAATCATATGACCTAATTTTATCATATAAATAACACCTACCGTCGCTGGTTGGTCAAAACGTTCACCTGTTCCGCCATCATATAAATAGGTATGACCAAATTCAGGTACACCTGCTTTATTTGTCAATTCAGTAATTTCATCAATCGTAGCACCATCAAAAATTGGTGTTGCATACTTTTCTCCTAAATTCTGACCTGCCCATCCTAAAACGGTTTCATAAATTTGTCCTATATTCATACGTGATGGTACACCTAAAGGATTTAACACGATATCAACAGGAGTTCCGTCTTCTAAGAAGGGCATATCTTCAGCTCTTACAATACGAGCCACAATACCTTTATTACCATGACGACCTGCCATTTTATCACCCACTTTTAGTTTACGCTTTTTAGCAATATAAACTTTAGCAAGTTTTACAATTCCTGCAGGTAATTCATCTCCAACAGTAATGGTGAATTTTTCTCTACGTAAAGAACCTTGAAGGTCATTCACCTTAATCTTATAATTATGAATTAATTCATTAACTAAACTATTAAGATGTTTATCTGTTGTCCATGTCCCTTTTGTTAAATGTTCAAAATCAGTTATGGCATTTAACATTTTCAAGGTAAATTTCTTTCCTTTAGGAAAAATTTCTTCACCTAAATCATTAAGAACACCTTGAGCTGTTTTACCATTTACAAGACTGAATAATTTTTCAACTAATCTACTTCTTAATTCATCAAATTTCACAACAAATTCAGATTCAAGTCTTGTGATATCTTCTTTGTCTTGACTTCTTTTTGCTTTATCTTTAACTATTCTTTGGAATAATTTTTTATCAATTACTACACCTTTTAAAGATGGAGATGCTTTTAATGATGCGTCTTTTACATCACCAGCATTATCACCAAAAATGGCACGCAATAATTTTTCTTCTGGTGTAGGATCTGATTCTCCTTTAGGTGTAATTTTACCAATAAGAATGTCACCAGGCTTAATTTCAGCCCCAATCCTAATCATTCCATTTTCATCTAAATCTTTAGTTGCCTCTTCACTAACATTTGGTATATCATTTGTCAATTCTTCTGCACCTAATTTAGTATCTCTAACATCTAAAGAGTATTCATCTATATGAATAGATGTGAAAATATCTTCACGTACTACTTTTTCAGAAATTACAATCGCATCCTCAAAATTATATCCTTTCCAAGGCATAAAGGCTACTTTCATATTTCTACCTAAAGCTAATTCTCCTTTTTCAGTAGCATATCCTTCACAAAGTACTTGTCCTTTAGTAACTTTATCTCCTTTTTTAACAATAGGATGTAAGTTAATAGACGTACCTTGATTTGTTTTTCTAAACTTAATTAACTTATACGTTTTAGAATCTTCATCAAAACTTACTAATTTCTGATCATCAGTTCTTTTGTACGTGATTGTGATGATATCAGAATCAACATAATCAACGACTCCATCACCTTCAGCATTGATCAATATTCTTGAATCTTTTGCTACTCTTCGTTCTAAACCAGTACCAACAATTGGAGACTGAGGTCTCATTAAAGGTACGGCTTGACGCATCATGTTAGATCCCATTAAGGCTCTATTCGCATCATCATGTTCTAAAAACGGAATTAAAGATGCCGAGATAGATGAAATTTGATTAGGAGATACATCCATATAATTAACTTCTTCTGGAGTTACTAATGGAAAATCGCCTTCTTCTCTAGCTACAACTTTTTCTAATTCTATTTTACCATCTTTATCTAAATCTAAATTAGATTGGGCAATTTTTTGACCTTCTTCTTCTTCAGCACTTAAATAAATGGGTTCATTTTTTATATCAACCACACCTTCAGTAACTTCACGATAAGGTGTTTCAATAAATCCTAAATTATTAACTTTAGCATACACTGAAAGTGAAGAGATTAGACCAATATTTGGTCCCTCTGGTGTTTCTATCGGACAAAGACGACCATAATGTGTATAGTGAACATCACGAACTTCAAAGCCAGCTCTTTCTCTAGATAAACCTCCTGGTCCTAAGGCTGATAATCTTCTTTTGTGTGTAATCTCAGCTAACGGATTGGTTTGATCCATAAATTGAGACAACTGATTGGTCCCAAAAAATGAATTAATTACTGATGATAATGTTTTTGCATTGATCAAATCAATAGGTGTAAACACCTCATTATCACGCACATTCATTCTTTCGCGAATAGTACGAGCCATACGAGAAAGACCAACACCAAATTGAGAAGCTAATTGCTCACCAACAGTTCTTACACGACGGTTAGATAAGTGATCAATATCATCTACTTCAGCTTTAGAATTTACCAATTTGATTAAATTCTTGATAATAGTAATGATATCTTCTTTGGTTAATACCTTTTGATTGATATCAATATCAAGATTTAATTTTTTATTCATTCTATAACGACCAACTTCACCTAAGTTATATCGTTGTTCTGAAAAGAATAACTTATTAATTATTCCTTTTGCTGTTTCATAATCTGGCGGTTCAGCATTACGTAGCTGACGGTAGATGTGCTCTACAGCTTCTTTTTCAGAATTTGTTGGGTCTTTTTGTAATGTGTTATGAATAATAGCATAATCACCCATTTGATGATCTTCTTTGTGTAAAAGAATAGTTTTAGCACCCGCTTCTAAAATTTCTTCAATATGCTCTTTTTCAAGAACTGTATCTCTGTCTAAAATAATTTCATTACGCTCAATAGAAACAACTTCACCTGTATCTTCATCAACAAAATCTTCATGCCAAGTCTTTAAAACTCTAGCTGCAAGTTTACGGTTTAACACTTTTTTCAATCCACTTTTAGAAACTTTAATTTCATCTGCTAAATCGAAAATTTCTAAGATATCTTTATCACGTTCAAATCCGATAGCACGGAAAAGTGTCGTAACGGGTAATTTTTTCTTTCTATCAATATAAGCATACATTACTTGATTGATATCAGTTGCAAACTCTATCCAAGATCCTTTAAAAGGAATAACTCTTGCAGAGTATAATTTTGTTCCATTAGCATGGAAAGATTGTCCGAAGAAAACACCTGGAGAACGATGTAGTTGAGAAACTACAACTCTTTCTGCACCATTGATAACAAAAGTACCACTATGTGTCATATAAGGTATTGTCCCTAAATACACATCTTGTACTATGGTTTCAAAATCCTCATGTTCAGGATCTGTACAGTATAATTTTAATCTTGCTTTTAAAGGCACACTATGTGTTAATCCTCTTTCAATACATTCACGAATGGAATATCTTGGTGGATCAACAAAATAATCTATAAACTCTAAAACAAATTGATTTCTAGTATCTGTTATTGGAAAATTATCTGAGAAAGTTTTAAATAAACCCTCATCACTTCTCTCGTCTGCTTTGGTTTCTAATTGGAAAAAATCTTGAAAAGATTTTACTTGAATATCCAAAAAATCTGGGTAATCTGTAATCAGTTTAGCAGATGAAAAATTTACTCTTTCGGTAGTGTAATTTGTTGACAATGGAGAAATTTTTTAATTAAAAAAATAATAAACTTATAAGAACGAATATATATACAAAATGGTTTAGGTCAATTGAAGTAAAATTCAATGACCTAAACCTTAATTGTTTAGCTCAATTTCGATTCCGATATTTCGGACGAGATTGGCTTATGGCTTATTTAAGCTCAACTTCAGCTCCAGCTTCTTCTAAAGATTTTTTAAGACCTTCAGCCTCTTCTTTAGAAACACCTTCTTTGATTGGTGCAGGAGCTCCGTCTACTAATCCTTTAGCATCTTTAAGACCTAAACCTGTTAATTCTTTAACTAGTTTTACAACTGCTAATTTAGAAGCACCTGCTGCTTTAAGAATTACATCAAATTCTGATTTTTCTTCAGCGGCTTCTCCACCTGCTCCGCCTGCTGGTCCTGCTACTGCAACTGCTGCTGCAGCCGGCTCAATACCATATTCATTTTTTAATATATCAGCTAATTCATTAACGTCTTTTACTGACAAGTTAACTAACTGTTCTGCGAAATCTTTTAATTCTGCCATTTTGTTTGTTTTAATTTTTTATTATTTTGATTATGAGTGCGTACTATTTATTTTTCTGATAAAGTCTTAATAATTCCAGACAATGTATTACCTCCAGACTGCAATGCTGAAATAACATTTTTAGCAGGTGATTGTAATATAGTAATTATCTCTCCTATTAATTCTTCTTTAGATTTGATATTAACAAGTGTATCTAATTGATCGTCGCCAACATAAATAGCGTCTTCAATATATGCACCTTTCAATACTGGTTTATCAGATTTTTTTCTAAAGTTTTTAATTACTTTAGCTGGAGCATTACTCGCTTCAGAAATCATTATAGAAGTATTTCCTTTTAAAACTTCAGGTAATTCACCAAAATCTTTATCAGATTTTTCCATTGCTTTTGTAAGCAATGTGTTTTTAACAACTGCCAATTTCACATTAGCTTTAAAACAAGCTCTTCTTAATTGCGAAGTACTTGAAGCATCTAATCCTGAAATATCTGCAAGATATATTGTATTATTCTCAGCTAATTGGCTTGTTAAATCGTCTATTACTTGTGATTTTTGTTCTTTAGTCATAATTTTCTAAACTTTTAACTTGCTTATGCATTAACTGATTTAGCATCTATTTCTATACTAGGACTCATCGTACTAGACATGTAGATACTTTTTACATATACACCTTTTGATGTTGCTGGCTTAAGTTTAATGATTGTTTGAAGCAATTCATCTGCATTACCTTCTATTTTATCAGCATCAAAAGATGCTTTTCCGATAGAGGCATGAATAATTCCAGTTTTATCAACTTTAAAATCAATTTTACCACCTTTAACATCTGCAACAGCTTTTGCAACGTCCATAGTTACTGTACCTGTTTTTGGGTTAGGCATTAATCCTCTTGGCCCTAAAACTCTACCTAAAGGTCCTAATTTACCCATTACACTTGGCATAGTTACTATAACATCAACATCTGTCCATCCTCCTTTAATTTTCTGAAGGTACTCGTCCAATCCAACATAATCAGCACCAGCTTCTTTAGCTTCGGCTTCTTTATCTGGAGTAACCAATGCAAGTACTTTAACATCTTTACCAGTACCATGAGGTAGTGTTACTACACCACGTACCATTTGATTTGCTTTTCTAGGGTCTACACCCAAACGAACTGCAACATCTATAGATGCATCAAACTTTACATTAGTTATTTCTTTTACTAAAACAGAAGCTTCACTTAAAGAATATGCTTTTGTAGCATCTACTTTACTGCTAGCTTCTTTTCTTTTTTTAGTTAATTTTGACATCTTATTATAAAATTATACAGTTAAGCAGGAGCATTCCCTTTTACTTTTATTCCCATTGATCTAGCCGTACCTGCAATCATTTTCATAGCTGACTCAACTTTAAATGCATTTAAATCTTGCATTTTACTTTCTGCTATGGTTCTAATTTGATCCCAAGTTATAGTCGCTACTTTTATACGATTAGGTTCACCAGAACCTTTTTTAGTTTTTGTAGCTTCAAGTATTTGTACTGCAGCAGGTGGTGTTTTTACAACAAAATCAAATGATTTGTCTTTAAAAACAGTAATTACTACAGGCAATACTTTACCAGGTCTATCTTGAGTTCTAGCATTAAATTGCTTACAGAACTCCATGATATTCACCCCAGCTGCACCTAAAGCAGGTCCAACAGGTGGCGAAGGGTTTGCGGCACCTCCACGAACTTGTAATTTTACAACCTTACTAACTTCTTTTGCCATTTTTAATTATTTTATGCTAAACTTATCTTGGTATTTTACTACTTCAACTTATTTAACATTTGTTAATATTTGATATTTCTTTGTGGAAGCAAAGACTTATCTAAATCGTGTAACATTTATGATATTTTTTCAACTTGCATATAGCTCAATTCTAGTGGAGTTTTTCTTCCAAAGATTTTTACCATAACTTCAAGTTTACGCTTTTCTTCATTAATATTTTCTATAGTTCCTTCAAAACCATTGAATGGTCCATCAACAACTTTAACAGTTTCGCCTAATATATAAGGAATAACAACATTTTCATTTTGGATAGCTAATTCATCTACTTTCCCTAACATTCTATTAACTTCTGATTTTCTCAACGGAACTGGGTCACCACCTTTAACTTCACCTAAAAAACCAATAACGCCAGTTACCGACTTAATTACGTGAGGTAATTCTCCTGCCAAATTAGCTTTAATCATTATATATCCAGGAAAATAAACTTTTTCTTTATTTATTTTTTTTCCTTGACGAATTTGTATAACTTTTTCTGTAGGCACCAATACTTGGTCTAAATAATCTGAAAGACCTAATCGAGAAATTTCATTCTCAATATAGACTTTCACCTTATTTTCTTGACCTCCAATGGCTCTAACTACATACCATTTCTTTACAGCAGAATCAGTCATACTTACTTTTTAAAATTAAAATAGATTAAAATATTGTTCTAAACCTAATTGAAATACTTTATCTACAGCAAAAATTGCCAAAGCAAAAAGTACAGAAAAAAGAGCTACCACAACAGTAGATTTTTGAGCTTCAGAAAATGAAATCCAAGTAACTTGAGATTTCAACTCTTCAAAAGATTCTTTAATATATGTAACAACACCCATTATATTTTTGTTTTTGTCTTTCGACACTTCACTCAAAATCCCGATACATCGGGATGTTATTTTATTTGCACGGGTGGAGAGACTCGAACTCCCGACACCCGGTTTTGGAGACCGGTGCTCTACCAACTGAGCTACACCCGTATAGAATACAAGGTGCTTCTTAATATAAGAAGCACCTATCCTATAATATATTTAACTAACATAAGGTGTCCTATAAAATTTCAGTCACCTGACCTGCACCTACTGTTCTACCACCTTCACGTATTGCAAAACGCAAACCTACATTCATTGCAATTGGTTGATGTAAATCAACAGTAATTGTCAAGTTATCACCAGGCATAACCATCTCAACACCATCAGGTAAATTAATTGTACCTGTAACATCTGTAGTTCTAACGTAGAACTGAGGACGATAGTTATTATGGAATGGTGTGTGACGACCACCTTCTTCTTTTTTCAATACATAAATCTCAGCTTTAAATTTAGCATGAGGAGTTACAGAACCTGGCTTACAGATTACCATACCTCTTTTGATGTCAGTTTTTTCAATACCTCTTAATAAAATACCTACATTATCTCCTGCCTCACCTCTATCTAATATTTTACGAAACATTTCAACTCCAGTAACTGTAGATGTTAATTTCTCAGCTCCCATACCAATAATATCAACTGAATCACCTGTATTTGCAACACCAGTTTCAATACGACCAGTAGCAACAGTACCACGACCAGTAATTGAGAATACATCTTCAATTGGCATTAAGAAATCTTTTTCAACATCACGTTTTGGTAATTCAATCCAAGTATCAACAGCATCCATTAATTCCATTATAGAATTTGACCATTTTTCTTCACCATTTAATCCTCCTAAAGCAGAACCTGCTATAACTGGAGTATTGTCACCATCATATTCATAGAAATCTAATAATTCTCTGATTTCCATTTCTACTAATTCTAACAATTCTTCATCATCAACCATATCTACTTTATTCATAAACACAACCATTCTAGGAATACCAACTTGGCGACCTAATAAGATATGTTCACGAGTTTGTGGCATAGGACCATCTGTTGCAGCAACTACTAATATAGCACCGTCCATTTGAGCAGCACCAGTTACCATATTCTTCACGTAATCTGCGTGACCTGGACAATCAACGTGTGCATAATGACGATTAGCAGTTTGGTATTCAACGTGAGAAGTATTAATTGTAATACCTCTTTCTTTTTCTTCTGGAGCATTATCAATTTGAGCAAAATCTTTTACTTCTGATAATCCTTTTGCAGCCAATACTGTAGTAATCGCAGCTGTTAATGTTGTTTTTCCGTGATCTACGTGACCAATTGTACCAATGTTTAAATGTGGTTTAGAGCGGTCAAAATGTTCTTTTGCCATAATTATTAATTTTAAATCTTAGTTATATATATTTAGTATTATTCTTAAATTCAATTTATAATGAGTTAAATCAATCCCTACACTTCGAAAAACCTATAACTCAACACTCCAATTAATCTCTATCAAATTCTTACCGTTATTGACAAATTTTTCATTTTGAGCCAATGACGGGAATTGAACCCGTGACCTCTTCCTTACCAAGGAAACGCTCTACCTCTGAGCTACACCGGCAAAAGAGCAAAACAAAACTTAAAAACAGTTTTGCAAACTCACCTGTATTTTCTCTGGCATCTACCTACACCACCTTCTATAGTATCTCTTACTATAAACTAAAATAGAGCGGGAGACCAGACTTGAACTGATAACCTCCAGCCTGGAAGGCTGACGCTCTACAAATTGAGCTACTCCCGCATTTTACTTTTGAGCGAGAGACCGGGTTCGAACCGGCGACATTCAGCTTGGAAGGCTGACGCTCTACCAACTGAGCTACTCTCGCATTTATTTTTGACCTTAAAGGTCAATTCCAATTCAAAATTTCAAAACAATTATCAAATTTAATTTTGACAATCTAATTCAAGTAACGTGACTTAAATACATGCTTCTTACGAACATTTTCACAAAAGTAAATTTTCAACTATTTACTTTATATTTTTTTAGATTACCTC
>Ga0209633_10002056_pt1 | contig 19935 bp, 21 predicted proteins | sample Cruoilmetagenom1_FD_187290 | JGI IMG/M metagenome (GOLD analysis project Ga0209633, IMG submission 187290) | Oil polluted marine microbial communities from Coal Oil Point, Santa Barbara, California, USA - Sample 1 (SPAdes) (version 2) | ecosystem: Environmental > Aquatic > Marine > Oil seeps ... | reverse complement strand
ATCTCTATATAGTATATTGTTTTAATTACCTTAACTAATAATTACACTACAAATGTATGTGAGTTACCTATATTACACAATAGAGAAACTGGGGGTTTTTTCTTATCATGGTTTTTAGGGAGTTTTTTAAAAAATTATAAACGATTGATTTTTAACATTTTAATTGCTATTATTTAATTAAAAATGCCAAAAGAGATAAAATTTAAACTAATTATTGCAATTTTTTAAAAAAAATATTCATCACTAGTTTATGAAATTTATGGAAAATGGGTAGTTAGGTGCATCTCCATTACCCGCTTTAATTGCATTTATTATAGGTAAGACCAAGCAAAGCAGCGCAATACCTATTAACATCAAGATTCCTAATCCGAAAAGTAAAATTAGCGGAACGGCTAGTATAGCATACATTAGCATGCTTAATTGAAAATTAATAATAGATTTGCCATGGATATCCATGCTATAAATCTTTTCTTTATTTGTAAGCCACAATATCAATGGCACTATAAACCCTCCAAACCCTGTTATAATGTCTAATAATTGGCTTAAATGTGTCAATACTATTAATTGATTGTTTTTTCTCATGCCCTTTAACCTTTAGTTTATACTGTATCTGTATGACGTTTACTATTTTAAAATGTTACAGATTTCAAAAATTGAAAATCAACTTCAATATTTATTAATAGAGATTTAGAAATTTTTCTTCTTAACCAAAACAGAATTCCTATTTTTGTATATATGAATAATCAAGATACTATAATCGCTTTAGCTACACCTTCAGGTATGGGTGCAATTGCAGTTATTCGCCTTTCCGGAAAGAACTCAATTAGTATTGTTGATTCTTTTTTTAAATCTAAATCTAGAAAAAAAAGCTTAACAAATCAAAAATCGCATACGATACATCTTGGCCATATTATAGATAACAATCGATTTATAGATGAAGTATTAGTATCTGTTTTTAAAAACCCGAATTCATATACTGGTGAAAATGTTATAGAAATTTCATGCCATGGATCGATATTTATTCAACAGGAAATAATACAGCTCTTTATTCAGAATGGCGTAAGGTTGGCCAACCCGGGAGAATTTACATTACGGGCTTTTCTAAATGGAAAATTAGATCTAAGTCAGGCAGAAGCGGTGGCCGATTTAATAGCTTCAGATTCTAAAGCTTCGCATCAAATTGCGATGCAGCAAATGCGAGGTGGATTTTCTAATGAAATTGAACAATTGCGTCAAGAATTACTCAATTTTGCCTCTTTAATAGAATTAGAATTAGATTTTTCAGAAGAAGATGTTGAGTTTGCCAACAGAGATGACTTTCAAAAATTAGTTCATAAAATTACTGATGTTTTAAAACGGTTGATAGAATCTTTTGCTTACGGTAATGTACTAAAAAACGGAATTCCTGTTGCCATTATAGGTGAACCAAATGTTGGTAAATCTACCTTATTAAATACATTATTAAATGAAGATAAAGCAATAGTGAGTGAAATAGCGGGGACAACAAGAGATGCCATTGAGGATGAATTAATTATAGAAGGTGTTGCTTATAGATTTATAGATACCGCAGGTATAAGAGAGACTAAAGATACTATTGAAAGCATTGGTATTAAAAAAACTTTTGAAAAGGCATCGCAAGCACAAGTTATTATTTACATGTTCGATGGTTCAATACTTAGAAATAAAGATGATAAACAGCAAAAATTGTTATTAGGGTTTATACAAACCGAAATTGACAACATAAAAATAAAATTTCCCGATAAAAAAATACTAGTTGTTGCTAATAAAACAGATTTATTATCAGATAAAGAAGTTGATAATCTAACAAAAACTATAAAAAACACCTTATTACTTTCAGCAAAAAATAGAGAAGGAATTATTGAACTTAAAAAAGAACTGACCACATTAGTTAATACCGGAGCGCTTAGTAATAATCAAACTATTGTAAGTAATAGCCGTCATTTTGAAGCATTGAATAAAGCTTTAATAGAAATAAACAATGTCCAAAACGGCATTGACAATAAACTAAGCAGTGATTTAATTGCTATAGATATACGACAAGCGCTAAATTACCTAGGTGAAATTACCGGACAAGTGACTACTGAAGATCTGCTAGGTAATATTTTTGCCAATTTTTGTATTGGAAAATAGATTATAATTTTATTTGGCATCAAATGATGTTATTTGATTACAAATCAAATAGTTGTGAATAACTTTTTTAATTTTTCTTTCTTTTAATATCCCTATTTTCATACTTTTATTACACCATTTTTACACCTTTTCTAATTTTTATACAACGAGGTGTAAAAATTTACACCTCGTTGGGTGATTTGGCCAAAAAATGTCACTTAATTAACTGTTTTAATCTAAAAGTAGGTTAAATAACTCTTAGGATAATGAGTTCAAATATTAAAATAACCCGAATTTGTGAATTTTGTAATAATGAGTTTACGGCTAAAACGACTGTAACCCGGTATTGTTCTCATAGATGTAACAGCAGAGCATATAAAGAGAAAATTAAATCTAAAAAGATTAAAAAGTCGAATGAGGAAACGATTAATATCAAAACTCAATTCATTGAACTTTTGAAGATAAAAGAGTTTCTCACCGTGAAGGATATTGCGATACTTATGAGTTGTTCAAGGCAGACTATTTATAAAATAATTGATAAAGGAAAGCTAAACGCAATCAATTTGAATAAAAAGAAAATTTTTGTTAAACGGTCTGATTTAGACAAATTATTTAAAAATGAATAAAAAAGATTTAGAGATTTTAAATGCTAAAGAGATTCTTACAGTAAAAGAAGTAGCAGCTCTTTTAAACTGTTCAGTGAAATCAGTATATCGTAATATTAATGATGGTCATATTAAAGCTGTTAATTTAGGAAATAGATTGACAAGAATTAAACGATCCACACTGGATGGTTTATTCAATAGGTCCTAATTTTAGTAAAGTAGAAATATAAGCCTTGAATCCGATTTGAATTCCGGCTATATCATAGAACACCATATATAACTATTTGAAAACATCAATTATGAAGATTAGTCTTAGAAAAAAGAAACTAGTAACAGGACGTATTAGCTTGTATTTAGAATACTATATGGGATATTCCATAGATGAAAACGGAAAGAAAAAACATAATAGAAGTTTTGAGTATTTAAAGCTTTATCTGCACGGAGAGCCTAGTACAGCAATTGAAAAGAAAGAAAATAGAGATACTTTACAACTTGCCCAAAATATCTTGACGCTTAAGAAAGCTGAACAGATAAAAGGGAAATTTAGTATAGAAGATAATAATAAGGGGAAAATTCTATTTTTAGACTTTTATAATAAACTCAAAGAAGATCGGTATGAAAGCAAAGGTAACTATGATAATTGGGAAGCAGCCCTAAAACATTTGGAACGCTATTGTCCTACTAATTTAATGATAAAGGATGTTAATGAAGATTTTTTAAAAGGGTTTAAAAAATATTTACATACAGAAGCCAAAACTAATGGAGGCACTCCCTTATCTCAGAATACTAAATATACTTATTTCAATAAGTTTAGAGCTGCATTAAGAGAAGCTTTTAATGAAGGATATTTAAACACTAATGTGGTTAAATCAGTTAAAGGTTTTAATCAAGGGGAATCTAAAAGGGAATATCTAACATATTCAGAATTACAAGCTTTAAGTAAAGCCAGTTGCAAACATCCAGTTTTAAAAAACGCTTTTATTTTTAGTTGTCTTACGGGGCTACGATGGAGTGATATTAATAAACTAATCTGGTCAGAGGTAAGAGATGAAGAAGAACAACCAAGAATTATTTTTAGGCAGAAAAAAACAGATGGGCTTGAATATTTATATATTTCAGCTCAAGCTAGGGAACTACTAGGCAAAAGAGAAAACCAAAACGATAGAGTATTTACCGGTCTAAAATATGGAGCGCATTTTAATGCCGAAATTTTAAGGTGGTGTATGCGTGCAGGTATTACCAAACACATTACTTTTCATAGTGCAAGACATACTAATGCTGTTCTGCTTCTAGAAAATGGTGCAGACATTTATACGGTATCAAAAAGACTTGGACACAAAGAAATAAGGACTACTGAAATTTACGCGAAGATAATTGATGTTAAAATGAAAGAAGCTGCCAATAGTATTCCTCTTTTAAATATTTCTAATAATTAATTGAATTTTACGCGCCCATTAGCTCCTATTTATATAGATTATTTATTCTATATTGTTAATAACCCACGATTTTTCCATTAAATCACCTTCATCAAGGTGAATAACCAAAATTAAATTTAATAATATTTGATATGGGATGATTTTAAATGAAATCAAATAATATTTATGGTTATTAAAATCATAATATTTGACTATAAGTATTTGTTTATCAATATTTTGTGAACAACTAATTAATTTTAAAATTCAATCCGTTTTACTATTTTCCTACATTTATCCCAAGAATTCTTTAAAAGAAAACAAAAGTGCTTTTGTTCATTTATTAATCCTAAAATCGAATAAAATGGACAACTTATTAATTTTTGAACGGTTAGATCGTATAGAACGTTTACTAACAGTTAGCAAGGAAGTATTAACCTTTGAGGAAACCTGTGATTATACAAGTATCTCCAGAAGTTATCTATATAAACTTACTGCTTCTGGAAATATCCCGCATTCCAAACCCAACGGGAAAATGATCTTTTTTGAAAAGAAGAAACTCAATGCGTGGTTACTACAAAATGGACGCAAATCTAATGACGAAATAGAAGCCGAAGCCATTGCATACACTTTTAGAAATAAAAGAAGATAAAGAAATTCAATTTCCGACAACATTTTTTAATCAAGTGGTAATAACTTTTGCCGTTCTCTAAACTGTCAAACATGACTTCAAAAAGCAATAAACTCTATATCGTTAAGGATCCAAAAAAGAAAACCATTTTTGACTATACACATGAATATTTATGTTCAAAATATGATATTTTTTATAACGAAATATCTCATGATTTCCAAATATCATTGAAGAGTGAAAAATCTTGGCATTACCTCAATGTAAACTCCTTAATTATAGAACTAGCAAAAGCCGGAGTTGATATTACGCCATCCAAGCTCGAGATCTTAATAAAGTCCGAACTTATAGAAAAGTACAATCCTATTAAAGAATACTTTCAAAGTCTCCCAAAATGGGATGGGACTGATCATATCGCTAAATTAGCTTCTTATGTGCCCACTTATGATGACGACGTTTTTTTATATCATTTAAAGAAATGGTTGGTTCGAGCCATATTATGTGCATTAGAACCAAATTATTTTAATAAACAAGCTTTGATTATTAGTCATAAAGGTCAAAGCTCCGGCAAGTCTACCTGGTGCAGATATTTATGTCCCCCAGAATTGAATGAATATATGGCTGAAGATATCTCTAATGATAAGGATGCTCGAATTCAACTGTGTAGAAATTTTCTTTATAATCTGGATGAATTAGCGGTGCTCTCTAAAAAGGATGTAAATGCCTTAAAAGCATTTTTCTCTAAAACATTTATCAATGAAAGGTTGCCATATGATCGTAAGAATACAACGCTGCCAAGAATTTGTTCCTTTATGGGGTCTACAAATATGTCTTCCTTCCTAAATGATGAAACTGGTTCCGTAAGATGGTTATGCTTTGAGTTGAAAAGTCAGATTGATTTTGCTTATTCAAAGGAAATTGACATCAAAAATGTTTGGACACAAGCTTATCATTTAGCCTACAAGGACAAGAATTTTAATCCTGAACTGTCCATACAGGATATTCATGAAAATGAAGAACGAAATAAGAAATACACCAGGCTTACTACTGAACAGGAACTGGTTGCCAAGTATTATGAAAAATCAACTGATATTGAAGATTTTGTTACTGCTTCTGATGTAATGATAGCTCTATCCTGTTTGAATGTAAGATTAAACCAAGTAAATATAGGGAGAGCTCTTTCTGGCTTTAACTTTCAAAGAGTAAAGCACTCAAAAAGGCAGGTTTATGGGTATTTGGCAAAATCAACATTTGAACAAAGTCCATGGGAAGTGGAATTACCTAGAAATACTTAAAAACAAGTTACCTAATTACCTAAGGTTATAGAAAATACTATAGGTACTGGAATATTCTTAGGTAGCATCTGGAAATACTATGCTACCTATACCCTACCTAACTTACCTAATTGGTAAGATAGGTAAGGTAAATTTAGTACTAACCTAAGATCTTAACCCTTATGAATAAAGGCTTAGGTAACTAGGTAGGTGAAAATGGAAAAAAGAAACTATTTAGCTGATGAAAAAACAAAAAATAAATTGTGAAAGAGCCCGTAATATTTCCGTTCTGGAGATACTTGCCAGACTTGGGCACTTTCCCATAAAAGAATCGGAGAAAGAAGCTTGGTTTCTGAGTGTCCTACGGTCAGAAACCCAAGCCTCTTTCAAAGTCTCTAAAGAACTGAATAGATGGTATGACCATGCTGCCGGGTTTGGAGGGAACGTTATTGATTTAATTGTAAGAATGAACCATTGTTCCGTAAAAGAAGCATTAGAACTCTTAACCAATGACATTTCTTATTTTTCTTTTCAACAGCAAGCAATTTTTGCAAAAACTGAGCCTAAGATTAGCATTTTACAAGTATATGAAATTAAACATCCTGCGCTTATTCAATATCTAGGTTCTAGAAAAATAACCATAGCAACTGGTAGAAGATTTTGTAAGGAAGTCTGGTATGCGGTCAATAGTAAAAAATATTTTGCCATTGGTTTGCAAAATGATAAAGGTGGTTGGGAGCTACGGAATACCTATTTTAAAAATAGTAGTTCACCAAAATCATATACCTACCTAAAAAATTCTGGAAAGTACTTAGTTGTTCTTGAAGGTATGTTTGATTTACTCTCATTGATTGAATTGAATACTATCGACATGACCAACTGTGATATTATCATTCTTAATTCTACTGCTTTTGTAAAATCAGTTGTTGGCTTCTTTACAAATTATGACAAAGTCTATCTCTTGTTAGATAATGATGCTACCGGTAAAAGAATTACCCAGTTGCTCACCCAAAACCCTAATCATGTTATAGATCAAAGTTCACTCTATAAAAATTATAAAGACTTAAATGAATTTCTAATTGGAAGGCGGAAAACTTAAAAAGAACCATGAAATTAGAAAAAAAATATACTGAAAAACCTGAACAGCATCTAATCTTAAATCTCGATTTAAGCCTGGACAATGACTTTCTAGAAATTGATTTGGATGCTAAAACTCTAAATGATGATTCTAGTAAATCTAATGGAACGGAGATAAGTGCAAGATGTGTTTTTGTGCACACACCAAAAACAACCTTGCCTGCTCCCGAAGGTCGCAGGGGAAAAAAGTCTAGTACAGTAAAAAATGAAATTATAAAATTCAGATGTACCATTTATGAGAAAAAAGTATTGAAAGTTAAAGCAAAAAAGTCCGGGTTAACATTGAGTGAATATTGTAGAAAAGTTGCTTTTGAAGAAAAAATAACGGAGCGATTAACGGATGAACAGATTGATATTTATAAAATGCTCATTAACTATCATAACAATTTTAAGTCCATTGGAAACATGTTCAACAAACGAAATCCTGAGCTTACTAAAACTGTTATTCAATTGGCTGATGAGATCAAGACTCATCTTAAAAAATTTGAACCATGATAGGAAAAGGAAAAGCCATATCACATACCGGAGTTTCTATTCGTTACGGATGGAATCAGGAAAAGGATGCCGAAATTGTTTTTAAGCAACAGCTTATTGGGGAAACTCCCGTTGAGATAACAAAAGAGTTTCAAACAATTCAGGAGCTTAACTATAGATGCAAACACAACACACTTTCTTTTATCATTAGTCCTACCATAAAAGATGGAGAAAAATTAAAAGCTAAAGACTTACAAAGAATAGTTCAAAAGTTTATGGCTCAAATGAAATTAGGAGAAAGACAGGCAATTGCTTTTGTACATCAAGACAAAAAACATAAGCACATCCATTTATATGTAAATCGCATTGATTTTAAAGGTGCAGCATACAAAGATAACTTTATTGGAAAACGGAGTCAATTTGCTGCACAGAAAGTGGCTGAGGAAATGAAACTAACTACTGTAAAGCAAGTACAGTTTGAAAAGGAATTTCAATTAAAGGAAGTACGGAATGAAATTAAGCGAAGACATGACTTGAGCATCAAACAATTTAAGCCCAGGTCTTTTGATAAATATATCAAAGTTATGGAAACTAACGGTGTAAAAGTAATTCCAAGTATTAACAAATCAAATCAGTTACAGGGCTTTCGATTTGAGTTTGATAATTACAATCTAAAAGGCAGTGAGGTCAATCGGAAAATGTCAATCATAAACATTGGCAAAGAGTTGAATAAAAGCCCAAATATTAGCTTATTTAAGGCTAAAAACAATCATGTAAAGCTATTGGGCAAAACATTGGAATTAACCCCAAGTATAGCTTTAAAACTATCTAAGAAAGTAATTCAAAAAGTAATCGAACTCGGTATGAGTATTTAAATAAAAAGAATATGTCAAAAATTGAAGAAATCACGGAAATATTGGTAAATGAAATTGAAGATTTCAACAAAGGAATTTCTAAACTAGAAGCTATAAGTGATAAAATCAATACAACTAAAGTTAGTATTGATCTTAGAGAATATAAATCTATTATTGAATCACATCAACTGAAAATAACTGAAGTTGTAGATTCTCAAGAAAGGTTTCTTAATCGATTTGAGAGTTTATTAAAAAATGCAAAGGTATACCCTAATTGGGCGGTGATTGTTTTTATCCTATCTCTTTTTTTTGGAATTGTGTCGACTTCCTTTATTTTATTAACTAAAATATAAATAGTCATATCACTATGGATTAATTTAATAATTTAGAGAAAAAATATTTACCCCATAAAACGTTCGTTTTAAGAAACTCATGTAAATATTCTTTTACTAATAAAAAGCCAAAGGTTTTAACTCTTTGTTGTTGTTAAATTATATGTAATTAAATATAATTATAAAAAAATAATTCTAAAATTGTTTTAGATTTGCCGTATTGTAAATAAGATAAAATACTTTTTATATAAGCATACAATATTTATAAAATATTGTATGCTATTTGTCCCTCAACTATTATTATGTATTGTTACCATTGATTGGAAAGTCCGAGTAAAGTGAACCACTGATTGTTTATACAATTTTATTGCTAGTTCATTTTTTAATCCAGTTTCCACTGTAAATATTTCGGAATTATATGCAGTTAAAATGAATTGGATTAGTTGTCTACCTAAACTTTGACAAAAATATTTAAGATGTACTACTTCTTTACTTGGTAATTTCCAGGAGTAAATTTGAAAGCTTTCATTAATCTAGTCCAAGTGTTAATTTGTGAGATAGCTAAGGTTAAATAGCAGATCTCTTCTTTATTAAAATGAGGAGTTAGTGCCTCAAATATTTCTTCAGGCAAGGGATCTCTACTCATTTTAGTAAGTATATCGGTTAAGTTAAGAGCTGCCGTTTCTTTTTCAGAAAAGTATGGTGTCTCTTTCCATACGCATAATGAGGAAAGTCTTAAATCGGTTTCACCTAGATGTTTCAGCTCCTTGTGATGCATATCTACACAGTAGGCACAACCATTTTTTTGAGCTACTCTTAATCTTATTAATTCAAGTAGGTGCATTTCTAATGAAGAGTTATTAATGTAATCTTCAGTTGCCATTAAATTTTCGAACATTCCTTTTGGAATATCTTGATAATTAATTCGTTCCATAATATTTATTTTAATAGTTTATAATTAATGTTTAAGTTGCTTTAGTCTCTCAGAAGAATTTTGACACCAATAGCAATCATTTTCCGGTTTTAATTCTAACGCTTTTTTAAAGCTATTTTTTGCCAATTCTAGTTGATTGTTTTTCAAATAAGCTTCTCCCAAGTTGTCCCAAGTGTTTCCGTCATCCGGAAACAATTCGATATTCATTTTGAAAAACACGATAGCTTTATCTATCTTCTGCATCCGTAAGTAAATTCCGCCCAATCTATTTAGGTATAATGGGTGATTGAGATCTTTATTAAATTTTTCTTTAATATTAGAAGCCAATTCTTCAACAATTCCTTGATAGTCTTCAACATATTTAAATAAGGAGGTTGTTAAGTCTTTTTTAATCTCTTTAGGATTGTAGGATTGATCAAAGAGCATTTTTTCTAAGATCCAGGCTACACCTCCAATTGGTCTACTAAAGGCATTGGTGACAAATAAAATTGCTAAATCCTCATCTAGTGACCATATAAAATCAAAAAAGAAAATACCGTTTGAACCATTATGGCTAATTATTTTTGTGTTTCTAGCTGAATTAGTAATAGCCCATCCATAGGCATAATAGCTAGATTCTTCTTCATCTTCAGCGATATAAGGTGTTGTTAGCTGTTCAGTTAATGATTTTGGTAATACTTTATTTTCCTTTAGAGCCTTGTACCATTTAAACATATCTTCTATAGTAGAATTAATACCTCCATTACCTTTTAAAATCCAAGGTATTTCACCCTCTTTTTGGTAGCGATTTGCTGTGGATCCTACATTCAAAACATTATATTGATATCCTTCAGCAAACACATTATTCTTCCATTTTGGCAAGAGATACCCTGTTTCATACATTCCGGCCGGTTCGAATAGATACTCATTTAAAAAAACCTCATATTCTTTACGAGAAACTAATTCAATAATTCGAGCTAAAATGCTGTAACCGGAATTTGAATATCTGTATTTTGTGCCTGGGGTATATATTAATTTAGTAGCAAATAATTCTCTAAAGAATGGTTCCGTAGGAATATGATCAAAATCACCTTCGCCAATTACATCAATTAAACCTGCAGAGTGAGTTAATAACTGATGGATAGTTATGCTCTTTTTATCATCAGGTAAGTTGTGAAAGAATTTACTCAATGGATCATTAATATTTAATTTATTGAGCTGAACCAATTTTAATATAGCTGTTGCTGTAAATTGTTTGGTTACAGAGCCAATATCAAAAACAGTAGTGGTTGTATTTGGTATTTTCTTTTCTTTATTCGCCAACCCATAACCCTTACTAAGAATGATTTCTCCTTCTTTTACAACTAAAACAGCTCCTAATAAACCGTTGTTAACACCCTTTGACAAGTAAGAATTCAGTCTGTTTTTAATACTATTTTCATCTTCGTTTGATTGTGCATTTAGTACATTAGCAAAAGGCATTACCGTGAGTATAATAATTAAATAATATTTTTTCATTTCGTGTATTTATTTTTAGTGTTTTTTTTGGTTTAATAAACTTTTATTAATCTGAAAGTTCTACTTCCAATAACATAGCATCTAGTTGTTGCCTATCGAGCCATTTACCTTTAAGCATGACTCCTTCAATAGTTTGTGTGTTTTTTATATCCTCGAGAGGGTTTTTATTGAGTAACACCAAGTTGGCATTTTTACCTTCAGAAATTGTTCCTTCTGATGCCATAACATTTAAATATCTGGCAGGTGTAATGGTGCTAGTTTTCAATATTTCATAAGGTGTTAACCCTACTTCTTGTAAAAATTCGAACTCTTTATGTAGAGAAAATCCGGGAATAACCATTCCAAAAGTATCACTGCCAGATAGTAATGGTATATCGTGGTCCGACAATATTTTGGTGAATGTCTTCATCCATTTAAAATAGCTGTTAAAAAAGTCCAATGGCTTCATTCCCAGTCCAACTATATCTTTACCTCCTGTAAAATCTGCTCTATAGTGATTTTTATCTGATAACCAGTAAGTTGAGTCTTTAGCAGGTAGATACTTAGAATATTTGCTTTCTTGTAATTTTGAAAACTTAGGTTCATCCAAATATTGAGTAATCATTTCAAATATCACCAAAGTAGGAGCTACATAAATGCCACTGTTTTTGATTTGTTGAGCTGCATTGTTTAAAAAATCCAAATCATTATTTAAATATGCAATATCTTCAGAAGTGTTAAAAATGTAAATAAACTCTTCTATATGCTCAATGGATTTCATTCGTAAAGAATACTCTAACGGTAAATTATGTTGTCCATGACCGATTACATCAATTTTATGCTTAAGCGCTTCGTCTAGCAACTTTAGATATACTTCTTTTGAAATGTCTCGTCCATCTCCAATTTTTAAAAAATCATACCCTTTATCTTTATGGTGCTTTACTATTTTAATGACGTCTTCAATAGTCTTAAGTTTATCTGCCTGCAAATATGGCCCAGTTGTATAATAATTAGGTCCAAACAATTGACCATTATTAATTTTGCTTCTAACACTTACATGATCCTGTCCATCATACTCGCCCATGTTTCTGGCTGTTGTAATACCATTCGTTATTAGGAGTTTAAAATCAGTTTCTATATTTCTGTCATTATTTCTCCAATGATAATGCATTTCGGATAACCCTGGAATTAGATATTTATCGGTACCATCAATACGTAAATTGGCTTGAAACTTCGACGTTTTGGTATTAGGTTCTATACTAACAATTTTTCCATCAGCAACTATCACTCTTTGATTTTTGAGTACGACCTCTTCGTTCATTGGGATAATATTGACATTCTCAATTATGGTGATTTTAGTTTCCTTTTTATTTAACCATGTATCGTTTAAGCGCCGTTGAGAAGGCATTGGGTTTTTAATCAACTTTAAATTCTTATCTTCTAAAATTAACCCCACCTTATCAAAATAATATTGGTAAGGTATTGGAGCCGTGCCCTCTACATGTGTTTTTAAAAATCTACCAACAGCCGGGTAGGTCATTGCAGTGATTTCATCGATTAATAGGTCATCTTGGAAAGGATTGTTTTTCCCATATTTTTCAGAAAGTTCTTTCATTAATGACAACAAACTTCCTACGCCATTACTCTCTTCTCTCATTATGATATCAATGCACATAGCTATTAAAGCCCCTTTTTGATATACATTGGGGTAGTTGGTACTATAGGGCTTTTCGAGAATTTTTTTACTCATTTCAGTAAAACTCATTTGATCGTTATAGCCTCTTGATTCTTTAACTTTATCGGATAAAATGGCATAAAATGCTTCAGAATTTATAATATCTTGATCCACTTGGAACAATCTGGCAAAGTATTCGGTTACTCCTTCATACATCCATAGATGCTTAGAAAATGTAGGTTGATTGTAATCAAAATAATGTACATCTTGTGAGTGCACATTAAGAGGTGTCACAATATGAAAAAATTCATGAGCAACCATATCAAACATGACTCTGGCTAGTTTTTCTTTACTCCAATATTCGGGCATTACTACTACAGTCGATGTGTGATGTTCTAAAGCACCGTAACCTTTCGGAGAGTTTTCTTTACCGTTAGACAAATACAAATAAATATCGTATCTGGGTGTGCTAGTCATATCTTCGAGATAGGCCTTTTGAGATTGCATCATTTTAACCATGGTCTCTTTAATTTCTTTGGCGGTATATGCCTTGCTTTGCGAAAACACACTTAATACAATTTTAATTCCATCTACATCAAATTCTTCAATATCTAAATTACCATACATCATTGGGTTATCTGTAATATCAAAATAACGATTACCAACAAAACTATTAGTAATTTTTGTGCTATTACTACTTAATTTAGAGTCAACAATCTTCAGGGCTGTTGCGTGCTTAAAATTGCTGGGAGCTGTTACATTTAATTGGTATTGATTAGTTTTAAGAGTGTCAAAATACCCAATAAAGCCATGAAGATTTAGCATGTAATTTTCTGGCTCGATATTGGTGCCTGACGGGGATAATGGAACTTCAAACTCTATCGTATCTTCTATATCGTAAGTATCGTTCACCATATATGTAATCTGATCAAGGGTTTTAGCATTACCGATTATCCAGGAATTGATATCTAATTTTGACACTTGCATTTCTTTACCACTATAGTCAAATGCCTTAAACTCCTCAACATAACGACCAAAATTACTAACCGAATAAGTACCTTGGATTATTCTTGGTAGCCTATAGGTTACAGTTTCTGTTGTAAGCCTACCAGGGTTTATTACTACAGGTAGTTTGTCATGGACTACATTGGTTATATCTATTGATGCCTTAATTGGGGAATCGACTGCTAGAGGTGTTGCAGTCCTTTTCGATGCACATCCAACGAGTATAAGTGCGTAGGAGAATAAAATAACAATGTTTTTCTTTTTTTTCATGACTTACTTTAATAGATACTTGTACTGTTTATGCTGATTGATTATCTTATTAAGACTAACTTTTAACCAGAAATAACCTCTTTATTATTCATTCTTTTAGGTACTAATGGATCATGAGATGGTAAATAAATAGTAGGGTTAGATTTTGCAAAAGACAATATATTTTTAAGTGTATTCACACTATCGTTGGTACCAACTCCATCTGGTACTTCATTAATCAAATTTTCCTGATTATAAGATGTATCTCCTGCTAAAAAATAATGTCGTCCTTCTACTTCTACAATAACAGATATGTGATTTGCTACATGACCTGGAGTAGCCACTATCATTACTTTACGATCTTTAGTTACTGGCATACTCCTGTTAAATGTAAAATAACGATCATTTGGTAAATCAATTAATGTAGGTTTTAACCATTTTGGCCATCTATGAGGTAAATAACCAGCTAATATCCCTTTTAATCCTGACGCATTCTTAAACTCATTCTTATCAATTAATATTTCTGAATTTGGAAAATGATGCAATCCTCCAGCATGATCTGTATGCATATGTGTCATTATTACTTTTTTAACATCTTTATCCGGATTGATTCCCATTTTTAGTAACTGAGGACCAATTTCATCCTCTGGTTTAACATCAAAATCAACTGCTAAAGCGTAATAAGGATGCCATTTAGGAAGATAGCCCCAAACACTCGTTTTTTGCGTTTCACCTGTATCAACTACAATGACACCATCTTCATGATCAATTACCCATGCATAAACAGGCACCCATTCTGCCCATTTTTTTCCAAATAGTATATTAAGCATTGGTGGAAAAATTCCCTTTGTTCTTTTAATTTGATTCTCCTTAATCCTAACCTTTCCTGTTTCAATTCTGTGAATATTCATATTATATTTTTATGTACTAAAATAGTTTTTATAGTACTGTTGTGGTAAAAAAAATTATTCTCTAACTATTCCATTTAAAAATATTTCAGTTGTAAATTCATAAATATTTTGGTTATACATACCTAAAAACTTCTGATATTCAGTTTTAAGTGGCAGCTCCATCAAGTTCATGTAAATAGCAACTATAACATTAATATTAATGTCATCTCTAAGCATACCTTCATTTATACCCGTTTCAAATAATTTTCGATAGTACTTATTAATTCTTTCAACTCTTGTTTTCTGGTAATATTCCCAAATATCAGGAGTATTAATTTCAAGATCTTTTAAGAACTCTTCGCTTACAGTAGAAAGTAAATTCTTTGTAAAATCAGAAACAGCTATCAACTTTCCCTTAAAAGATAATTTATCATCGTTAACTATCTCTTGTAAATTTGAATTTATATCAATATTTAGTTGGTCAATGACCGCTTGTACTAAGTCCTCTTTAGATGAAAAATGATTATAAAGGCTGCTTTTACTTGTTCTAAGCTCTTTAACAAGGCTATCCATGGAAACTTTATAGAAGCCATTTTTTAAAAATTTTTGTCTTGCTACTTTTAATATTCTATTTTTAGTATTCATATTTAAAATAATGTGTACTAATTTGGTTCATATAGTACAAATTAACAAAATTATTTTCTAACTAACAAATATTATACATTTTTAATTTAAAATTATCTGTAGAATCCAATCAGAAAAATATTCGCTCTTTATTAAGATATATAAGTGTAAGACCTATTGTATCATAAAAACCATGAATAAAGATAACTAACGCCAGATTACTTCTATTCTTATAAAACACTATTGGATTTAAAACAGTAACTGTTGAAACCAGTCATTTACCATGCTGTCTTTATTCAAATAAATAAGTGTAAGCCAAATAGAGTCATAAATTCCATGAATTAAAACTATTAGAAATAAGTTACTCCTGTTTTTATAATACAACATAGCAAAAAATAAGCTCCCTATGGTGACCCCAATTATTCCAGATAACCCCTGGTATCCATGAGAAATTCCAAAATAAATAGAAATTAATATTCCAGATAAGAGCCAAGCTTTGTTTGTGTCTCCAAATAATTTAGCAAGGCGTTGCATATAATAGCCATGATAAAGAAGTTCTTCACCAAAGGCTGCAAAAACCCACATGACAACCATAATTATTGCGTAGCTGCTAAAATTACCTCGAATATCATCTAAAGAACTTAAATTATGATCTCCAATATAATGTTGAATAATCGTATCAATTAATCCCATTGCAAACAAGAATAAAATTGATATCCAAAGACTATTTATTATTGTCTTAAGATTTAATTTTTGACCAAATCCAACATTCGACCAATCCCATTTCTTTTGCCAAATAATAAAGAGTGCAACTCCCAAACCGAAAAAGTAACCCAAGTTTCTATCTTCAAAGGATAGTAGTGTTGCAATTAGAATTACTACAACAACAGAATAGGGTTTTGCTAAATAATTAAAAAAATTTGTTTTCATCTTTTGTGTTTTATTATAATTGTTCTTTGTTTCCATTTGCTAATACCTGATAGTATTTCCCTTCTGTAATTAATAGGCCTTCAGATTTTTTAAAAGGCCAATGTTTACTATAGTCTTTAGGGTGCTTAACATCAATAGCAAATACTTTTCCGTTGTATAATTTGTTTACATTCCATTGAAGTGTATGACCAACAACAATTGCTTTAGCATTAAACTTTTCAATTCCTTTTTCAACATCTGTTTGGGGTAAATCGTCATTAAAATACCCTCTGTACCAACAGATTCCTTTTCTATTAGAGGTAATTAATTGCTCAACTGATTCTTCTGGTTTAGGAAAATATGATTTACGATAATTAGCTCTATTTATTTGATTGACCTCGTCTATAGTAATATCATAATTTGCAAAATCTGGATGTATACCTCCATGGGCAAAAAGATGGCCGTTAATTAGTTCTAAAGTATTTTTAGAAGTCATCCACTTACCAATAAATGAGTTTTCATCGTATAGATTGTGATGCTGTTTACCAAGAATTGATGCTACGCCATTATACTTGTATGAAGCAGTCTTGTATTTTCCTTGCAAATTGTACAACTCATGATTTCCAATAATAAAATGTACATGTCCACCATGTTTTTTAGCGTCCTGCTCTAGTTTGTAAATAAACCAAAGTACTTGCTTTGTAGAAAAGCCTCTATCAACAAAATCACCAATCAAAACAAGATGCCCTTTTCCAAATGTCCAGTTTAGATCATTATCAATGACGTTACTACTAATAAGAAAATCTCTAAAGGCCTTATAACCACTCTCAATATCTGATATGGCAAGGATAGGTTGATTATCTGAATAAGTGTTACTAGGAACTTCAAAATTCGATTTTAAGGTGAAATTGAAATTTGAGTTGTCTAAAGGAAAATAGCAGCTAGCAGAAATTTCTTCATTAATAGCATATTCTTTTTGGTCAAGATAGAAACCGTCTGTTTTATTTCCTTTAATGTAATTAACACTTAAAGTACTATCGGTTTCATAAAAAACATATGGACCTTCGTTGTCCAAGTTTAACTTTAAAGGATTATCTCCATAATCAAAAGTACCATTTAGAGATACTAAAATAATAGTGCCAATTAATAATAGAATGGCTATGGTGCCAAAAACATGTTTTAAATAACGTAAGATTCTTTTTTTCATTTTGATTAATTTTATGATGATGTTCGTTTTTTGATTAGGGCGAAAATATTTATTAACTTTTTAGTGCAGAAACAAAAGGGATAGACACCTGCATACGAGTGATATAATAACCTTTATTGCATATAAAAGACCTTCATCACACATATAGGTATTTATGCATACAGAATGTAGAAGTTTGTCACTTTTAATTATTCATAAAATAGATTCTCTTAGCTTTGCAGTATGTTTTTAGCAATTAAAAAGGACAAATGGTTAGTCATAAAAGTTATAGTTTATTTATCTATAGCTATTCCAGTCATAATAACCACCTATGAATTTATAGTATTGGGAAATGAATCTGTGATGTTTCTTGCAGATTATCCTATAGCAGTAAGCATAATTATACTAATATATTATGCAATACTTCTTGCTGTTGGAATAATTTGGATAATAATGCAATTAAAGTCCTTGTTGGAATTAAAAAAAGAAAAAAGAAAAACAGAGTTATTACATTTACAAAGTCAGGTAAACCCTCATTTCTTTTTTAACATCCTTAACAACCTTTATGGTTTGGTAGGAACAGATGCAAAAAAAGCACAAAAATTGATACTTAAATTATCAGACATGATGAGATATAGTATTTATGAAGGAGAGAAGGAAACTGTAACTCTTGAGGAAGAAATAGATTATTTAAAAAATTACATTGAGCTACATAAAATTCGTTATCACAAAAAAATAGATGTAATTTTCAAAAGTAACATTCAAGAAAACTACAAAGTAAAACCTTTATTGTTCATCATACTTTTGGAAAATGCTTTTAAACATGGCGTAGAAAATTTAAGAGAAAATGCCTATATACATACCAAAATGATTACTAAGGATAAGAAAATTTATTTTGAAGTAGAAAATAATTTTGACCCTGAAATTCCTGGAACATCTGGAATTGGATTAGAGAATTTAAAACGAAGATTGGATTTAGTGTATCCAAATATGCATAACTTATCCTTTGTAATATCAAACAATGTTTACAAAGTAAAGTTAACCTTAACACAATTATGATTAAATACTTAATAATTGATGATGAATATATAGCTCATGATATTATCAAGGGTTATTGCGATTTGTTGCCAAATATGCGATTATTGAAACATTGTTATGATGCATTAGAAGCCTTTGAGTATATGAATAATAATGATGTGGATTTAATTTTTTTAGATTTGAATATGCCAAAATTAAAAGGTTTTGAATTTTTGAAAACATTACCTTCTCCTCCAAAAGTAATTGTAACCACTGCTTATAAAGAATATGCTATTGAAGGTTACGAATTAAATATTGTGGATTATTTATTAAAGCCATTCGGCTTTGAGCGTTTTTTAAAAGCCATCAATAAAACTTTTGCCAATGCTTCTGCTCAACAACCTTCAATTTCAGCTCAAAATGCTAAGGTTTCTAACCGTATTTTTCTTAGAAGCAATAAAAAATATATACAAGTAGAAATAAATAACATTCTATACATAGAAGCTTCAGGGAATTATACTATAATACATACAGTAGCAGAACCAATAACTATCAGAGAAAAAGTGTCAACTGTTTCAGAATTATTACCTAAAGACACATTTTTACAAGTTCATAAATCATTTGCTGTTGCTGTAAAGCATATTGATAGTATAGAAGGTAATAGGATAATTATACAGGAGAATATAATTCCTGTTGGGAAAACATATAAAACCAACATTATTCAATTATTAAAATAAAAATTTGCAAGCTAAAAAGGATGAAGGATTTGCTTTACAGATGGAGGGAATTGAACCTTAAATCCATTTATTGATTTATTATAGCCTATTTTGATAATGGTTGCACCAAATTTGTGTCTTTTTTACTGAAAGCTTTTTCGACACTGCCATGTTACATGATGTATTGGTATTTATTAACACAATAGTTACCTATAATCTAACAACGGAAAACAAAGGTTTACACCATTTTTACACCTTGAGCTTCCCTACCTCAGTGTTTATGCGGTTAGAAAGATATTGTATTGGAAAATAATTTTAATATATTGATAATCAATATGTTACGTAATTTTTTATTTTAATTTAAACTTTATATGATAGTAGTAAAAATTAGTTCCATAAAACGTTCGT
>Ga0209633_10002055_pt1 | contig 19935 bp, 14 predicted proteins | sample Cruoilmetagenom1_FD_187290 | JGI IMG/M metagenome (GOLD analysis project Ga0209633, IMG submission 187290) | Oil polluted marine microbial communities from Coal Oil Point, Santa Barbara, California, USA - Sample 1 (SPAdes) (version 2) | ecosystem: Environmental > Aquatic > Marine > Oil seeps ... | reverse complement strand
CCCAGGCCGCGATTTGCTCCGGTGATGACGACATTCAATCAGGCATACTCCATTAATGTAGAATAATGATATTAGATCGGATTATCTTAACTTGTCTGATCTTGGCCATCAATTGCATCCATAAAAAAACCCCGCACAGGTGCGGGGTCATATCGTCCACTGACTGGTAGTCGGTCATCCTGACAAAATGTCGTTAACGATCTCCCTATCATAATTCCTGCTCAATAAATGTATGTCAGGAGTTACTGAATATTTTTGTAAGAATATTCTTACATTAATAAGCTATCTGCTTTAATTGTTACCTAACTGCGTGAATAGCTTGTCCTGCCATGTCAAGCATTGTAGAATTTAACAGCGAAAGGGAACACGCGGATACTATTATGACAGTAGGAACGTTAAAGCAAAGACTCATTTCACAGCTTGTTAACAGGCGCAATATCGATACATGCCTAAAGCATGACCGATGTAACAGTTTCTTCAATAACAGCCTTTTATCATACCAGTCACAGGTGTTAGTTTGCTCACCCGTGCGTGTACTAAACAATCAAGCGTTAAATGAATTTAATCAATGTGGCGGCCTGGTAAATCACACATCAGGATATCAAGCACACTAAATGACTGACCTGTTGATCAGGGAAGCTTTTTACATACAAGGATGTCATCGTGAAAGACAACAAAGTACCCACATTAAGTATAGTGCTCGATATGCCAGAAAAAAAACCAACCGATAAGGACGAACTGGATACTGTTTTCGGACGGACACCGAATGCTTCCCGTCATAAATATTATTTGCAGTCTATCGATAGCAGTCAAAGGATAGAGGTGAAAGATTTTCCATTTTCTATCGGCCGCGCATTAACCAGTAACCTGGTTATTATGGATAAAAACGTATCCCGAAATCATGCAGCGATCATAATGGATGATGGGCATATCACTATCGAGAACAAAGGTAGTCTGAACGGTGTGCGCGTCAACAATCGTAAGGTAGAGCGTGTCGTGCTATTAAATGGCGATGAAATAAAAATAGCGGGAGCCAGATACAAACTCCAGGTGGAACGTATCGAAACACCTGTACCCGCAGCAGCGCTGGACGATTCACAACCCATCAGGGATGCCTACAATACCAAAGCTGCCAGTAATGATGATTTGCTCGAGGGTGAACAGGATCAGCCTGAGGAAAATCTTGGAGTTCAGCAACAAGCCGGTAAACTCGCAGGCAAAGTAGGTAATAAGACACTCTTCGCACTCATTTCAATAACGGTGATTGTCGCTATTGCCACAGTGGTTACCTTGTTTCAGTCAACACCTGATCTGAGTGTAGCGATCAAGGATGTGAAGGAAAAAGAAACGGTTATCGCCAGCAAAATTGATACTGACATCGCAGCTTCCAGAACAGAGTATGAATACAAAGGGACCATCGGTAATACACAATCAAGACCACAACAACAGCAGCCAACTGATGACGTTGACAATATCACGAATGATTATCCATCTCAGGCTTCCACCCATTCTGGAGTAGCACATAGAACCGAACCCCGTACTGTTGAGACATCACCCGCTATCCAGGAGCCTAAACCGGCTACTGTGACGACGTTACCAGTTGATAATGTTGACCATCAAGTCGGTGAGTCCAGTCAAGTGACGCCTCAGGCACCAGTCGATGACCCTTATGTGGAAATCACGACCACTCAAGAACCTGAGAATATCACTCCACCACCTGTCGTCGCCAAGCGCGACATCGAGGTTAGCACGCCAACGCCCGTCGTTGAACCTGTCACTCCAAAACCGGTTAAGCCAATAGCCGTAAAACCGGCACCGGTAAAATACACGCGTTATAGTGCAAGGACCTCACAGATCAAACTGGATAATGCCAGAGGGCTTTATTTGGGTGGTGATTATTACTCGAGTATCAGAGAGCTTAAATCCATCTATAACAGCAGCCGTCATCGCCAGGAATACAGGAGCAAGGCAAGGACTATGCGCGATCAGTTCAGTAACCTTTATGCGCTCTATTCACAGGGTAAATCTGAATATGCCCGACACACGAAACCAAAAGCCTTCAAGACCTGGGCATCATATCTGAAAAAGGAACGTGCCTTGTTACAGGGCCGTACCAGCCAGTACACCCGTAACGTGAAAAAGACAGTCGCATTGGAATATGAAGAAAAAGGGCGACAGGCCTATATGAGGGACGACTGGCGATCTGCTTTTCGCTACTGGAAAAGCTCGCTGAAAATGCGGCCCAATCCCAGTATTGATAATGTCATGAAACAAATGGAAACTGAAATAGCCTCACTCTATGCGAGTGGCAGCAAGCTCGAAAAAACCAACAAACCTGAGGCCATAAAATACTGGACAAAGGTCGTTAACAAGGCGCCAGACAACCATGAGTACCATATCAAGGCCAAGGCCAAGTTACGCTGGCTCACTAACGCCAGTCATTAAGGAGTTGCAAGATGTTTAAAACCCTTTCCGTCTTCCTGTTTTCGTTTGCTCTGGGTGCATGCCAGTATAACGAGATGGTGTCAGAATCAGATTTTGATACGGGGGAAGAGATCGTTGTGGCCGATACCAGCAATAAGAATGATGACGTTAATCATTTTCTCATCGCCAAACAGGCTTATAGCAATCAAAAGTATGACCTGGCTCGTCGTGAGTATGAAATTATTATCAAGGATCATCCCAGGTACATCGAGGCGTTATTCCGCCTGGGTAATATCGCCATGCGTGATAACAAGCTGGAAAAAGCGCAGGACTACTACAATCGTATTATAAATATTAAACCTGCCCACGCCCCGGCACATCATAACCTGGCTATCTTGTATCTAAAGCAGGCTAACAAGCATTTAAACTTTTATATAGCCAATGACGAGAACTCAGATAATCAGGCTATCAGCAGGCTGTTAAGTGCTCTGGATCGCTATACCAATTCCCGGACTACCAGTAAATCTGAACTGGATGAGCTGGCGGATCTGGTAGGTGCCGAATAGACTGCAATGTCAGCGGTATATGGCGTGGGTTACCATGCCCATAAAAGCAGTCATATCAAGATGTTTTACCGGCATATTGTTGAGATAGTCTTCTGTTTTCCATGACTACCTCTTCAGGCAGGAATGACAGGTCAACATTGTATTGACTCAGATCGGATTGCTCGATAAATACCTTTACCTTTTTTCTCTTGATGTACTGGCTTGGATCCAGCCACAGGTTCTGACTCTGAAAAAAATGTACCTCTGATGTAATTGGATCCCTCCACTGGGTATAAATACAATAGGGCAGGTGACCATCCACTTCTGCGCCCCTGTTTTTTTCTACATTAACGAACATGGTATTGAGAGATAAGGGCGAGAGTTCCTCTGACATGTCAGTACCCTTGTCAGCCTCTTGTTTCTCATCATCCAGCGCATTTTTCGCTAATATCACAAAAACAATCAATAGCATGACCATGCCAGCAAACAGAATTAACGTCGGCCCGCCCCACAGTATATATTCGCTATAAACATCGCCGGAAAACGGATCGGAAGCGGGATACATCACCTCGACAGTCTCACCCTCAACTAGCCCTCTGTTATTATCAGGGAGTATCAATTCAACCATTTCACCCTTATGACTGAGAAAATGAATGACGGGTTTCAGTGACTCACCTTGTGATAAAACGGATTGCTCAAAATCAACTACTGTACCAGGTGAAAAGGAGTAAGTGGCTATCATTTGCCTGATGTCCCCATACCAGAAAAAAGCGCTGACTATTAACAGGACACCGGCAGACGCCAACCACAGGGGGGAACGATCATAGACCTTATGCATAAAGGCTACCTGTGGATGGGTAAGTATTACTATAAAATGCAGAAAGCCGAATGGAAATTATAAAATGTATCATGCTTCGTCCCTAAAGCCATACCACAGATAGAAGAACCAGAAGCGATTAATTTTACGTGTTTTTATAGTGAGGTCAATAACTTCGAACAATAGAATGTTAGAAATGTGATAGAATACATCTTCTTGTGCCCGCCCGTTTTATTGACAGCTTGCAAGGAGAGAGTAGACCTTACAAAGGAGATTAATAATGAATAAATACTTGCCAAGGGAAGGTCAATGGCATACACAACCAGGCAATTAACACCACTCGAAATTCATTACGCAGAAAACAAATAGTTAATTCAGAAAATTATGCCGTCATACTATCGGTGTCTAGATAATCGACCCATTTCAATTTTATTCATAGAATGATTTTTCTTGCTATATTCGCTTGAGTCACATTACACTTTAACGAATGGATTCCTCATTCACTATTGCCGATAAAGCACCCAGCTTACCCAGGACGCCGTGGCGTTTTGCCCTTTTTTTCTACAAGAAAATAAGTTTTGCTCTACTGTTGATTTTCGTGTTCGAAGCAACACAGGCCAGTTGTACCATTATGTTGCCTTATGCGGTGAAGAAAATTATAGATGCCGTCACACTGGCCAATGAAACAGGTGCCAATGTCTTTGAAGCCACGTATTACCCTATGGTGTTTTTCGCCCTATTAAATCTAGGTATCGTACTGTTTAGCCGCGCCAGCGGGGCGATACTGGTCAGTACAGGCCCGCGCATGCGTGCGACGATTCGGAAGTCATTGTTTCGTTATATTCAGTTTCACTCACATCGTTTTTTTATGTCTCATTTTGCAGGGTCACTTGCGAACCGAATCTCTGAAGTGTCCGTCAGTTGTATGCATGCACTGTGGACAATTGCCTTTACATTTTATCCCTTGATCATTCAATCTGTTGTGGCGCTGGTCATCCTGTTTGTCGCAAGTCCACAACTGGCAGGTGTATTGACATTATGGCTTGCCGGTTATATCTCAGTATCGATCTTTCTTGCCAGACGTTGCCAGGTCTATTCAAAAGACTTTGCCGCTGCGCGATCCAAGGTGTCCGGTAAGGTCGTCGACTCTGTCACCAATATGATGAATGCTAAAATGTTTGCTCGAGGTGAGTTTGAAGAAGACTATTTGACTGAATACCTTGATCATGAGGTTAGTCATGCCATGCGTACCTACTGGTATATGGAAAAGATGCGCTGGTTTCAGTTTGTGTCGGCCATGATATTGATGGTTTCAATGGTGGGCTATGCACTTAAAATATGGGCAGAGGGTAGTTTGACCGTGGGTGAGTTCTCCATGGTCGCCGGTATCGCCATCATGCTCATCGAAGCGGCACGCGGCCTGAGCCGCAGTTTTCTGGAGTTCTTTGAATACATTGGAAATATTTCAGATGGGGTTTCTATTATTATTCAACCGCATGATATAGTTGATAAACTGGAAGCACCTGATATCGAAGTCACTCAGGGTGCAATAGAATTTCATGATGTGAGCTATAGATACCCTGAGGGATTGGCTATATTCAATCACTTGTCCGTCAAGATTGAACCCGGTCAGAAAGTCGGGCTCGTTGGTTTTTCGGGTTCCGGTAAATCCACCTTCGTGAATCTCATGCTAAGGCTTTTTGATACCAATCGTGGTGAGATACTCATCGACTCACAAAACATCGCCAAAGTCACACAAAACAGCTTGCGCGAGAGTATCTCACTGATACCGCAGGACCCGATGTTATTTCATCGCTCACTGATGGATAATATTCGCTATGGTCGTCTCGAAGCCTCGGATGAGGAGGTTATCGAAGCCGCCAAAAAGGCAAACGCGCATGAATTTATACTGCAAACAGAGGAGGGGTATAATTCATTAGTAGGTGAGCGCGGTGTCAAACTGTCCGGCGGCCAACGCCAACGAATCGCCATCGCACGTGCGATATTAAAAGACGCGCATATCCTGGTCATGGATGAAGCCACCTCATCACTGGATTCGGTGACTGAAAGAAAAATTCAGCAGGCGCTCGATCGCCTGATGGAAAATAAAACCGTCGCGATCGTGGCTCATCGCTTATCGACCATCTCACATATGGATCGTATCCTGGTATTTGATCAGGGTGCTATCGTGGAAGATGGAACCCACCAGGAACTATTCGACAAAGAGAATGGGCATTATGCACGGTTGTGGAAAATGCAGGCAGGTGGGTTTTTGCCGGATGAAAAAATTGAATAACACTTTGACGATAAATGCTGTTCTTCCTGAACGTTCATTTCATTTCCTATATCATCTAATCAATTTAGTTAACCTATCTGGTTACCGTTTTTATCGACATATATCAAATCACTGACACCTTGGAACTCATAATAGCGATCGGTTCTCGTTTTAACGGGTGTAGTATTGATACCGGATAAATCAGCATCTTCTTCACATAAACGAACGACTTCATCAGGCCATTTAAAGTGACTGACTTTGTTCCTGAGCCAGCGATCTACCAGGGGGCCAGTGCCGAGCCAGTAAAATATACCCATAACCGATTTAGATATTTCGTATGTAAAAGGGCTTTTTGGAATGTTATGAGTCCATTATCATATCCCATTGGTTTACGCACAAGCCCGGCATCGATTAATTCCTGACAGGGTTGTATGGCATCCAGACCACTCTCCATGTAACGACGAATAAACTCCAGACATTTATAATTTCCATTTGCTGTCGTGAAGTCCATGGCGTCAAATGCGACCGAAATTTCCAATACCGTCGGGTTTAGCACGACTCACGTGATATGCTATAATGCCAAAATATGGAAATAGTATGCGCTTTTCCACCGCCCAACTATACTCGAGGCCAACACTACATGTTAAAGTACTATTATGTATAAATTACTCTTGGTCCTTATCCCCTTATTGATCACTGCTTGCTCCGTATCTTATGAAGATTACCTAGACAAGAACAAAACCCGGCTGCCTTATTCCAATATCGAAATCAGGCTACCCAAAATGCTAGACCGGGTATCCTGGGGTAGCAATATGTATCGATCTAAGGATGGGGCACTCGTTCTTTCTGTTATAGGTTCGGACCAGGGTTATCACCTCAACAAGGACACGGAATTGACAATGATTAAGTCTGGGAAATATCCGTATCTTGCACTAAGTAGCTTCGCATCCACGTCTACTGATTCGGGTATTGATAGCTATGAAGTTCACACTAAAGCAGAAAAGGGCACGCGAGATATTGCTTACAACAAAAAGTTTGGCATTGACGGAGATATCGGGATCGAATTCGGCATCCATAGTGATGATCAAGCCGTTCATGACAAACTTGCCGGCATCGCCCAGGCGTCATTGAAGACCTTATCGCATTCCCAGACTCCAATTGACTTAGGAGAGGGTCTTTTCCATAAGGCCGGCCAGATCGACGACATGCACTTAAGCTTGCGAGATAACCAAACTGCCGTATACAAGAAAAAGGATATGTTTATATCGGTACATTACACGACGGTACCTCACTATGATAATGCAATCTACTCGCGCTATATCGACAATGCCAAAGTTTATGCCGATGAGGACTACCACAGTAGGCGGTGCGAGGAAATCCTGACTGAGAAGGCTGAAGAAATCCTCATATCTAACAATAAAGGTAAAAAGGCTTTCCGTACACAAAAATGCCGCTCGCGTACACATACAGGATATAGGACAGAGATACGAACCAAGAATAATGGTATTTTTACAATAGACATGGCTCTTCCAGGCAGAAAGGAACATGAGCTGAGCAGCGAATTCTATAACCAATTCTTAGAGAAGCTCATCATTCCATAAACCGAATGGGTAAATTTCATGATGCGGAATAAGCCATTACCGTATTTCAGCGTATATCCGTCACCTTATTATTTTGGTAATATAAGCTGATACAAATTCAGGGACAACTACGAGATGGATATCAAAGCCCATTATTTAACGTATCTTCCACATATAGTATTAATCTGTTCTCTGATTTCTACATATGCAATAGCCGAACCATCTATTAATAAAAACTATGTGACGAAACTGCATCAGGCTTCCCTTGATGGCAAAACTAAAACCATAAAACATCTGTTAGCACAAGGAACCAATATTGAAGCCAGGGATAAGGATGGTGATACAGCCTTACTCATGGCTGTACAAAAGGGGCATTTAGAAGTTGTCAGGTTATTATTGGAAAAGGGAGCAAATATTGAGGCAAAAGATAAAGATGGCAGTACTGCTTTACTTAGGGTTGCACAGCGTAGTCATGCAATCGGAGCAATTGCTACTGATATCGCTAAATTATTATTGGAAAATGGAGCCAATATAGAAACCAAAGATAATTTGGGTAACACAGCGCTACTGTATTCAGCTTTCCATCTGGGACATGTTGGCATGGTTAACACTCTTATAGACAAAGGTGCAGATATAGAAGCCAGCGATAGGAATGGAATGACAGCACTAATTAATGCTGCTGCTTGGGGTAATATCGAATTAGTTGAATTATTGTCATCCAAAGGTGCCAAACTAGAGACGACAGATAAGCAAGGTAATAATGCATTAGTCTATGCTGTTGGTCGTGGACAACTAGACACAACGAAATTTTTGTTAAAATATGGTGCGAAGTTAGATAGTAAAGATGAAAGTGGCGCTACCCCCTTACAGATCGCTGCCAGGGCTGGTCACACGGCTATCGTAAAATATTTGCTAGAGAAAGGGGTGGATATCCGGGTCAGTGACCATGTAGGTAATACCCCATTAATTGACGCTACAGCTAGGGGGCATGCAAATATTATCAAACTCTTATTGGATAGAGATGTTGACGTTAACCAAAAGAATAAAGAGGAACAATCAGCCTTATTGATGGCAGCTGGCCTGGATCACTTTGATACCTTTCAATTATTACTGGCAAAAGGAGGGGATATTAATATCAAGGCCAATGGTAACTCTCTATTACATCTGGCAGTAGAAATAGAGGATATCCAGCTGTTAAAGCATTTGCTAGACAATGATATTGATATTGAGGCTTTAGATAAAGATGGTGAAACTGCTCTCGTCAAGGCCGTAACGCAGAAGAATATCGAAATAGCGAAAATCCTCGTCAAAAAGAAAGCCAATGTAGAAGTCAGAGATCAAGAAGGTGTCACAGCTCTGATTAAAGCTATTTCCACAGAACGTTATGCAATAGCCAAGCTTTTATTGACACAAGATGTCAATCCCAATGCGACTATAAACAATGCTGAACGTGCCTTACATTGGGCAGCTGAAATGGAAAATGCAGACATTAGCAAATTATTATTGGCCAAAGGTGCCAGTATAGATGCCATAACTAGTAATGGTGAAACAGCCCTGCATTTAGCAGCTAATTCAGAAAAGACTGATATCACACAGTTACTCCTGACGAATGGTAGTAAAATTAATACTAGAACCAATGATGGTGACACTGCTTTAAATTATGCGGCTAAGCGTGGTAATTCTGATGTTATAAAATTTTTGTTGAGCAAGGGAGCAGCAATAAATACAAAGAATAAGGAGGGAGATACCGCCTTGATACAAGCGGCCGACGAGGGTCATATCGAAGTAGTGAGAATTTTATTGGCTAATGGGGCTGAAGTTAAAATCAAGGCCAATGATGGTGATACAGCTTTGAGTAAGGCATCATTGCAAAAATTTACTGAAATTGTAAAGCTTTTATTAGCAAAGGGCGCAAATGCTAATGTTAAAGACGAACATGGGAATACAGCCTTACATTATGCTTCTGAAAATAGTTTTGAAATAGTATCACTACTATTACAACATGGGGCTGATACAGAAATCAAAGATAGTCATGGTCGAACCGCCCTGCATCTTGCCATTCGTGGCGGCATCAAAATTGTGAAACTACTGATAGAAAAGGGCGCTAATGTTTCTGCCATAACGACATCGGGTGAAACGGCCCTAGATTATGCTACTAGTCTAGGTAAATCTGAAATAATAAAATTTCTTTTGGAAAAAGGAGCCAGTATAGAATCCAAAACCTTACTGGGTGAAACAGCATTGCATTCTGCTGTCAGAGAAAGCAATAAAGAAGTAGTAAAAATTCTCTTATGTAAGGGTATTAATATTAACGCTAAATCCAATAATGGTAATACTGCTTGTTGCTACTGAAGCAGGAAATAGTGAATCTACTCCTGGCAAAAGGAGCCATAATAAAGTAAAGACATTAACTGTGGTGCTATGTTAATTGTAGATTGGTATGATATGTGAGTTATTTCAATTTAGCTCAAATATATAACATTTATCGAGCCTTCTGACGGTATTTATCTACATAACTAAGTTTGTTAATCTCATCAAATTCATAAAAAATATCAGTTTGTGATTTAACTGGTGTGTTATCAATCCCGGATAAGTCAGCCCCTTTGGCACATAAACGTTCGACTTCTTCGGGCCATTTATAGTTGCGGACCTTATTTCTTATCCAGCGATCGACCAAAGGGCCTGTACCGAGCCAATAAAAAATATGTTTAACTGATTCGTAAATGATAAAAAAAATGGGGCCGTCTTTAAATTTTCTCGGTACTTCATAGCCAGTAGGCTTACGCACATGTCCAGTATCAATTAAGGCTTGGCAAGGTTGTATTTCATTAAGACCGCTCTCCATGTATCGACGAATAAATTCTAGACGTTCATAATTAGCATGTGCGCTGGAAAAGTCTATGCTGTCAAAGCCTACGGAGGTTTCCAATACATTAGGATTATCAGGAACACCTGGATTGTTGGGATTCGGAAATACTAACATCAGGTTATGACTACCAGTCGCAGTTCGACTAAGTCGTGTAAATGGAATAGCCTCACGCCAAGGTAAACTAATGACTTCGGTGTCACTTACAGGGTAATGAACCATTTGTGCCTGACGGTTAAAGCGAATAGGGTATGGGGAGGCAATTTTAAAAGCAATATAGGACCAAAACGAAACTACTGAATACATTATAGCCGAAAGTATTATAAACTTTACGACTTTAAGTTCGCCATTGATTATCTCATATGTGCAGGTCGCTATAATTGTTAATAATATTACATTATGCATCATCGCGGCAAGATAAAGGATAAAGGCTGCCATGCCCTCATGTACGCGCGATTCAATAAAACGATCATTAAATTGTTCCTTATCACTGATATCATCATGAAAACACACCTTGTCGGGATTCATGGCTAGGGTTATATTGGGGAGTGGGATCGTATTAGCCTTGTTATGATAATCACGTAGGGATCCATATTGAAGCATGGATGCTGATGAATCATCACTCATGGTTTATGCTTTGTTCGTTAGAAAATTCTGTTGGCATATTAATTTTTTCAGAACAAGTTCTAGTTACCGTATTTCCCCTTGATCCAGGCGCTGGTGGCTCTATAGACTGTATTAGGATCTGCGAATTTATTAGGCCAATATTCAACATAATAATTTCCGATTGGATTCACTTTTTCGTATTTATAAATACGAGCCCCATTAGTATCTATAATAGTAGGTACTACATCATGTATTCCAGTTCCGTACCCCGGTGCTGGAATTATGCCTGTCTTTGTTAATGCCCGTGAGCCCGGTTGACGTTTTCGCCCTTTTATAATCTCGACATGGCTAACCTGTGGTTTAAAGCCTGGTAGCGTTATAGTCGCATTTTCATAGCCGTTTTTGAATGAGAAAACGTTACGAACATACTCATAATTTACTTTTGGTGACATAAATAACCTGGATATTTCATATTCCTCTTTTTTGGCATCCCATTGTTTGTTTGGTTTTATGCCCCAAATTGATTGTTCAATCCAGCGAAGTTCCTTGGACTTTTCCTGAGAATCGGCCCATTTATCAAGTGCAAAAGCAAGGGCTTCTACACCTAACATAATTAGTGCAGCTTGTGGTCCAAGTAGAACACGCGAAGCCCCCTTGCCAATAACACCCCCTATGGTTGCTGTCGCCCTTATTCCAAAAGCATGATTAGATTTAGACATAAGTTTATAGAATGCTTGGCCTGCTACAGCAGAATGTGTAATAAGGGAGCCAGAATAAAGTACTGTCTGAGAAGTTGAATCACTATTGTATGCCTTAAAAAAACCTTTTACGACAGAAGTTAGTGAAGCTGCAACGGCGAACCGCAATGCAATTCGTTCAAAATTAGCCCTTGTCTCTGATGCATCAAAATGAACCCGAACTCTTTTTGTTAATGCTGCTCGCCTACTGAATACGGCTTCGAAGGTTGATGCAGTAGCAGAAGCTCCAGATAGTATGCCATTAGCTACACTCAGGCTGGTGACCAAGACATTCTTATCTTCATCTTTAAAGTCCTTTAGTGTTAGAAATATATTTAGTGCCGATAAAACGGTTGCAAGACCTGAAATAGTTACATTACTGTTATTAGCTGTAGTGATTTTATTTACTTCATCAGGTTTGGGTAGCCCAAATCGATGTATATAGGGGTTTTTTGATTCTCCTAAATTGTACAGTGTAAAGGTTTTTGCCATGTGGCTGCTAACTTTAATGGAAAATTTAAACGTGCTGGCTGATACGCTGCCTGTTTGCGGTGAGATGGCATTCATCATGAGGTTTGGTAATTCTTCAGTGTTGAACTCTTTTTTACCAACTGCATTGCCTTCAGCAATTTCTAGCATGAGTCGATATTCTGACTCAAAAAATTGCTTATAATCCGTAAAGCGTTTATGTTGAAATAGAGCAGTGGTTACAATTAGTGACAGGTGTATTGATGCTTGCGTCGGCTGTATTGATAGTTTGCTCAACTGGACCATTTTTTCTATTACATTAAATTCTTTGTTGGCAGACTTGTTCTTACTTAAATAACTAATTATGTCGGGATGACCTTTTAGTGCTTTTTCAAACATACCAACAGGGCCTTCGGCTGGTAGTAATTTTGCGATGAATTCTCTACCATCTTTGGTGACTAGGAGTCCATCTACAGAACGTGTGATAGCCCGTTGATAAGCATGAAAGCCTATCTTAACTTTTACATCGTAAGCTAATAGGGCATAGGAAAAGCAACCATCTTTATTGCTATATTCTATCCATGTAAGATGAGGTTTGCCTGCAGCCTTTATTTGTTTGTCAATTTCCTCACGCTGTTTGGGTAGGTTAGCAATGAATGTTTCCCGCTTTTTCTTATGATGAGCTTTATCGTATGTAGCAATAGTATTGCCTTTTTCGTTAAGTTTTACTGCTCTTATTTTTTCCCTTAACATTTTATGACTTCGGTTATTATTGATAGATCCTCCAGCTGCTATGATGTTTTTCCCGAGCTGATCTAATCGTTCACGATCTTGATAAAAACCTTTCGTGCTATCATAAGTTCTATTTCCTGCTGACTTAGTTAGATTGACAATCGTAGTTGACACCCATTCTTTTCTAGCAGAGCTTTCACTATGGGCTTTCACTTTATTGACTTCAAAATTCACTAGTTGCGACAGTTCACTGGCAATTCCAACAGCATCATATAGTACGACAGCCATGCCGCCTGTTTTGCTTAAATTGAGCATTTTGCTTTTAACATTAGCAAGCACTATTTTATTCGTGGCGGAATTTTCACTCCACTGCATGTTTGAGTTTTTATCATAGTCCTTGTTCCACTCCGTCAATTCTTTTATGTTGATTACATTTTTAAACTTTGGGGGAGTTTTCTCGGGCAATTTTTTATTCTTTTTTAACTCGTCTTCATAGGTTTTTAACCAGGTGCCAACATCAATTTCCTGCATGATTTTATTTTTTAGAGTGCCATTTTCAACTTCTTTCATAATGGTTTTGGTTAAGGGACTGTCAACGTACGCCATATATATTTTTTCAGGCTTGTTATTGTGTATACAGTGCGAGATGCATTCAACTGCTTTGCTTCCTGTAGGTTCAACAGCGCCATCATTTTTGTTGATCTTTAATTTATAAAAACCAGGAGTGGTCCATAAGCTTCCTGCATTATAGTTGTATTGGTAGCAACTCCATTGTTCTTTTTCTTTGGCCTTAGGGTCGTATACATAAACAAATCCTTCGTCCCGTAGGTTGCGTATACAGTATGAAGTGTCTGCTAGCTCAGGGAAGTCACTTTTCAAATTGGTGGAAGTATAGTTATAGCCTGGTTTGCTATCTGGCATGACAGCATAGCGTACTGGATAGATAGGGATAACTTTAGTGCATGTAGGGGGTGCTATTGCACTACCTACGCTTGCTTTCTTACCATTAGTGTTCTTTTTAGTTTTAGTTTCAGCCATATTCCTTTACCTATTTTCAAGTTCCCTTTGAATTTTTTCCAGCCTTTTCCAGGGGGGTAACGTTTCGTCCCTGAAAATAGCACGAATGCTTTTGTCTTCTGCAATAGTGTTGCTATGTTCGAGTTGAATTCTGATGTAGTGATTTACATCGTCTTCATGGGTGATATTGATCGCCAATGCATCTTTGATGTTTTTTAGTACGGCCCGCGCAAAATGTTCTTCAGTGATCGACTCGGGTCGTTTGTCTTCATCTATTAATTCTCTTGATAAGCTGCGTGAATAGTAATACAGATCGTATTCGTCGAGCTGTTCAATCTGATCTTTCTCGATGGTGATGTGGGTTTGTACTGGGTGGTTATCGATATGCAGGTTTTCAAATTCGTACCAGTGGGCTTCGTCATGGGCATATTCACACCAGTAGACTTTACTGATGGGCCCCAGCAGGCTGCTAACCTGTTCATTGTTGAGTGTGTTCAGCAGGCCAGCCAGTTTTCTGGGTTCATGCCATCGAAAGAATAGGTCTTTACTGTCGTTGATGTCTACACTAATGGTATTTAGTAGGTGTTGTTGCAGTTTGTCGATGCCTGCCTTTGATTCGATGATAATACCCAGGTGTTCTGTCGACCATTGTTGTACATAGTGATTCAAGAAAATATCTTCTTCATCCATGGATTGTATGAGCAGGCCACTTTCTTTTTCACTATCAAATTCGGTATTTTCAAGTACCCAGCGCCGACTTTCTGGAAAATGCAGATTCATTGTGTCATCTAGTAAGCTGAGGCTTAAACCTCCGTCGAGCAAGAGGTAATGAGTTGTGGTTTCATCTTGGATGAGCTTTGGAGGCTCATTCACACGGTTAACGACGCCAGCGAGTGACATTAGTTGTTTCTCCCACAGTGGCTAACTTTTGGGGCAGTGTTGTTAGTAAATGAACTGCAGAGACTATTAGGGTCTTTAGACTGGTTGGTGATCCTATACGTAATGTGCAGACGACAATGATCTACTTGTCGATTTATTTGCGACAGTCTGCTTTCAGTAAAGCATTGAACATAGGTGACAGGTGTCATCACCGATGATACTAACTGGATGCACGAATTTAGTTGTGATTTGTTGTTAATATTCATTCTCAAGTCTTGGTAGTCGGGTAGCAGAATAGGATACTTCAGTACTCAGTTGTTTGCCCTTGGTCGTCATGCAAACCAATTTAAACTTGTGTTGTTTATATTTTGGCATGAGAACAACTTCCTGTATTTTGATGGGTGGCCTAATGATAAATGAGGTATGAAAAGCAGGGTCCTGGTAGTTTATTTGTAGAATGTTTAAATTTTTGATATTGGCCTCTTTACCGACCTCAGTCATGAACACAGACAGTTCTTTGATTTTGCCCTGCTGAGCAGAGGACAGGCAACCGCCTTTAACACCCAGGCTATATATCCCTTTGTCACTGATTTTTAGTTGCGCTTGATCTTTATAGGTTTTCTGATTATTTTTGATAAAAATATCCGTATTAATCCTGTCTAAACGATTCTTTCGTGCGTCGATGTTGTGGTCAAATTTTATTCTTTTATCGACTTTAATATTCATTTCATTATGCTCGGAGACAATCTCTTCTGTAAAGGTAATCTCTCTTGGAATATACGGAAAATAAATGTGTAAGCCACCTATGTATATTGGAGTTGTTGCAGTCAAAAACTGTGATTGATTAAGAAAAATTGTGGATTTTCTTCTTGGTCCATGAATAAAGCGTTCATCCATGGTTTTGTATTCCTGGAATAGCTGTACTTTATCCTCTCGAGCCATGGGATTAAAAACAAAAAAACCAGTTAAGCCAACGTCGGCCGGAGCAATGCCCAGGCCAATATAGCCGTGTTGGAATTGTTTTTTGGTTTTAGGGTATTCGAAGTTTTCTGTATATCTGTCGCCTTTTTCATTGATTGTATCGGCAGAAAATAACTGTTGAGGACTGGAGCAGTGGGCAATAAACGGGATAAAACCCAATGCCAATATAGGAATGAGTGTTCGCATAGTTTAATTAATTCTCTACCAGTTGGCTGGGGTCATTTTTGCAAAAGGTGGTACCACCTTTAACTCGCTTGCTCGTGTCGATCATGTTGACCGTTTGTACCGGAGATCCTCCTTCCATTTGTGTATACGTGTATCTTGGTTCGAGTCTATTTAAGGCCCTGACCGGATTTTCCAGTTTTTTGACAGCAGCAATTTCATCCATCATATCGCCTGCTTTATAACTACTCGTACCAAAGCGTGTATGTTCGAACTCATGATGAATGTATGATTTAATATATCCATAACGTCTCATTAAATAGCGTTGATTTAATCAAATGTCCTGAGTAAGCAAATTTCTAGTTTGGACGACATGGGTATTACTCGTCGTATTGTATCAATGACGTTTATAGTCCCTCTATCTATATTAATACTCATGATTTCTTGGCTTTATATTAGATATATATGTATCGTTTGCAGTGAATTGAATGCCTTGTAGCGTTGTGCACACGAGTTTAAAAACATGTTTTTTGTAAACGGGTACTAAAGACGACTTTCTTAACTTGATATTGACTTCACTTATAAAATTTGTTTGAAAAACTGGATCACTGTAGTCAATATCAATGACTTTAAAATTCACTTTTTTTGCAGTATCCCCCACCTCAGTCATTAATACCGCTACATTCTTAATTTTTCCTTTTAACTCAGACGACAAACAACCACCTCTTATACCTAAACTATTAGTATCACGTTTGGTCAATACAAGGTGTGCTTGATCAGAATAAGAGTGATCATTATTCTTAGTAAACATATCAGTATTTAACCAGTCCAGCCTGTTTTTGCGTGTATCTTTTCCAGTCGTATAATTAATTTTTGGATCAAGCGTAATACTCATATCATTCTGCAGTGACTCAATGGTTTCTATCACTTTAATGTCCTTGGCAATATAAGGAAAGTCTAGGCTCACGTGTCTGATGTTACCGGACACACTCATATCAACAAAAGGCTTGTCATTTAGCAGTATGACAGCTTTTTTTCTGGGTCCTTGTATGATGCGCTCATCTGTCGTTTTGTATAATTCAAATAATTTTTTCCTGTCTTCATAAGCCATGGCATTAAAAACGACCATGCCGAGTAGCCCTCTTCCATTTGGCCAAAGGGCCAAACCGACATATCCATCTTCGTTTTTCTCTGAATACGCGAAGTTCTGCACATACTCATTATCTTTTAAGCTTTTCTTATCCGCCATTAAGACGTGCTGGCTACTTGCACAATTAGCAATAAATGGTACAAAACCAAGTAATACACTCACTATTATTTTATTCATAATTATTTAATTTTTCACCAACTTCGATGCATCGTTTTTACAAAATGTCGTTCCGCCTTTAACTCGTTTACTCGTATCGATTATATTCAGCGTTTGGACGGGGCTACCATTCTTCATTTCTGTATATGTGTATCTTGGTTCATGCCCATTTAACGCTCTGACAGGATTTTCCATTTTTTTAACGGCCGCTATTTCGTCCATCATATCACCTGCTACATAGTTACTTGTACCAAAACGTGTATGTTCGAATTCATGATGAATGATGGCTAATGGATCAACAATTTGCCCGCCTTGTTTAAAACGCCTACCTTCAGGAACGAAATCATCAAACAATGTAATATGGTTGGGACCTGATGCGGGTGCCGCATCATTATTTATTTTGATTCTAAATACTTGGTAATTTTTTGAATCACCTAAAGGTGTACGTTTACCCGTTGTTGGATTATATAACTTATCTTTAACCGCCTTTTTGAACCCATCATTGACCTTTTTGATCATTAATGAGCCATACGAAGTCAAAGCATATTTTTCAAAATTTTTATAAGCATTCGTTCCAGGTTGTGGGCCTTCCCCTAATGGTTGGCCGTACTCATCTTCTTTAAAATGATCTTCTTCCGTGATCATTTTTGATGGGATATGATTCTTAGTGAAGGTCTCCCAATTTTTCTTGCGTTCAGCCATGCTGGGGATGGAGGCTTTATCCAGCCCAAGTTCGGCTTCAGCTTTTTTCTTTATTTGCGCCGGATCAGATGTACCCCAATATTTTTCGAGTCGTTTTTGTTTTAGTCCAGGAGCATCATTTTTAAGGCAAGGTTCTTCCTTTTCCTTAACCTCATTTGCAGCGACTGCAGACTTGGCTGTTGCCGCGACCGGGCTTGCATAAACATTTTGTTGATTAGGTGACGCTTGCGCACTGGCAGATGCTGTACTTGTAGACCTCCCGCAGGGGCAGACTGCTTTAGAGCAGGTGCCATCAGGCAGCATGCCACACAGTTCATTTAAGGGTTTACCCTGATTGGCCACACCTGGCAGTTTCGATGCACCACCGCGACCCCCAGTCGTGATACTAATCCCACCCGCCAGGAATTGAATCTGACTCGCATTAACCGTAATACCACCACCATCAATAATAATATTCCCACCAGGGCCTACGTGATTGACTTCACTGGAACCATTGATATTAAAACGGGTGGTCTTTTCACTGGTGTTTTGACCGACGATACGGTTGTATTTGCCTTTAACATAATGATCGTAGTTGCCACCCACATCTTCGTCGTGGTTGGCGTAGGTGTATTCCTGTCGATGGTTGCCGACGTGTTCGATGAAGTCTTTGGTGATGTCGGTGTGGTGGCTGCGGTTGATCATGAGATAGCGGTCGCGACCGATAGTGTCTTTTTGGTCTTGGCCTATCTCCAGGGTTTCATCGTTGCCGACGGTTTCTTTGCGGTTGCGGGCGATGTTGATGATCTCGTCGTTGGTGACTTTTTCGGAGCGGTCGTGGCCAACGCGGGTGGTCTCGTCGTTGTTGACGACGTTGTTTTGGTCTTTTTGTGCATGGATGAAGATCTCTTCTTGCTCCGCCTCGTCTTCAAAGCGCAGTTCATTAAAGCCTTCGCCCTTGTGCGTCTGACTCTTGATGGTCATGCGCGTCTTGTTTTCGGGTAACGCATAGGGTGGGGGATTGTTGGCGTGATACGTACGCCCGGTTACGATCGGTTGATCGGGATCGCCTTCAAGGAAATCGACGATCACTTCATGACCGATGCGTGGAATGGCCATATGTCCCCAGGCACCACCGGCCCAGTTTTGTGAGACCCTTATCCAGCATGAGCTGTGTTCGTCCATCTTGCCGTAGCGGTCCCATGGGAACTGGACTTTGACCCGACCAAACTCATCACAATAGATCTCTTCATCGGCAGGGCCAACGATATGGGCGATTTGCGGGCCATCCACGCGTGGTTTTTCCTGGGGTGTTGGGCGCCAGGGTTGTTGATGCGGGATCAGGTGCAGGGTATTGCAGTAACGACTGCCACCCTCACCACTGGCGGCTTCTTCGCCCTGGCTTTGCGGTTGTTGGCCGGAGTGGGTCACACTTACTATTAACCAGTCCTGGTTGAGGTCATCTCGCGGATGTTCGGTTAACGTCAAGACATGGCCGGGTAGGGGGCGCATATCATCGCCTTCGGCCGTGGCCAGGTGACTGTCACTGCGCTCAAACTCCAGACGATACTGATTAAAGGGTGCCCCCTGACTGTCTTCCTTATAACGCCCCGGATAATCAAACTTCTGATAATGACCCTGCTGATGTTCGATGTTCTGACCCTGGTATTGGTGTTCCAGATCATAACGCGGGTGCGTAAACGTATAATCACGCATCACATGTTGCGCGGTGGCCAGGGTCTCTTCGACATCGAGGCTCCAGATGCAGGGTTCACTACGGTCTCCGCCACTTTGGCCGTTATAGAGTACAGTACCGATGTTTTTGGCCTGTTTGGCCTGATCACTAAAGATCAGGGTAT
>Ga0209633_10002054_pt1 | contig 19936 bp, 18 predicted proteins | sample Cruoilmetagenom1_FD_187290 | JGI IMG/M metagenome (GOLD analysis project Ga0209633, IMG submission 187290) | Oil polluted marine microbial communities from Coal Oil Point, Santa Barbara, California, USA - Sample 1 (SPAdes) (version 2) | ecosystem: Environmental > Aquatic > Marine > Oil seeps ... | reverse complement strand
AGTGCAATTACTCTGCAAGTCGAATGGTAAGGGTAAAATGGTTATAACGTTTAATAGTAATGACGAACTGGATGGTATCCTCGAACATATCAAGTAGGATCTGAATCCGGCTTGTATCAGGCCTATCAGCGACGAGTCTTTTGGCTAACGGTTATTCACATGTAATGTTAAGTTATTGTTACGTTGGAAAATTCATAAAATCAATCTCCCCACACCCTACGAAAATAGCGTAATAGATTGTTATTTAATAATATTATCGTCAATAGTTTTAATTTCGAAAATATAACGATAGATCACATGCCCTATTTCAATTTTTCCTGTCCACAGAGTTATCCACAGGTTTGTATGCCCTTATTTCAGTTAAATTGGCTGACCAAATCCAGGCCGCATCAGGCTTGTTTATTTGGGCCAGATGTCGTTTAATCCTACTGCGTAGTTAGCCAGGGATATTTCAAGGCAGTGGTCATTTTTACAATAATTTCAAGAGTATCCCATGCTGCTATTAACCAGAATACTGATTCTAATGTTCTTTCTTGTGCCGGCTTTTGCCTATGAGATGACTCCCCACCCCTACCAGCAGGGTTATACTCTCGTTACGTGCGATGATGGTCAGCGCATCGTTTTGAGTGGTACGTTCAGGCTTCAGTATAAGGCCCTGGACAAATGTGGTGAGTCACAGGGGCAGGCACGATCACCATCGAATGCGGACCTTGGGGTAAACGAGGCGCTGGCTTTTTGCTGGAAGGGTCAGGCGAGCCAGTGGTTATGCGACGGTAGGATACAGAGAACATCCACTGGTAGCCCTCATCTTCAGGTGCAATTGAATGCCGTTGGTTGTGACAGTCCACGCAAGCAAAGCCCGCTCCAGGGGGGGACCTTGTTCTATTGTGGTTACCTGTTGGATAATCGGGTCTCGAAAACAAAAAATACCTGGAACAGGGATATCAGGCTTTGGCGTGATCTGGATTGATCAACAAAAGTCAGCCTCAATAGCTACCTATCAGTTTTTAATAGCGGTCAGTCTTGCTAGTATTGTGCAACAATGAAATCATGGTATGTGTATATCGTTCGCTGTCGAGATAACAGTCTGTATACCGGTGTGACAGTCGACGTAACAAGAAGAATTGACGAGCATAATTCCAGTGATCGGCTGGGCGCGAAATACACACGTACCCGAAGGCCGGTTACATTGATATATAAGTGTCAAATTGAATCTCGTTCCGCCGCCTGCGTACTCGAGAGTCAAATAAAAAAAATGACCAGGCAACAAAAAGAAAGGCTGGCCAAAAAACATAAATCAGACCCGTAATAACTGACGTCAGGTAATTGTATGCGTTATCGCGAAGGTGAAACCATTGATAGACTGGCCAAACATGCCAGTGATGATATGTTTTTGGGCACGACCATTTATGGTTTCATTCTGGGTATTGGTTTTGTCTATGTAGGCTTGCGTTACAAGCAACGTTGGTTGGCTTTCTGGGGATTGGGCCTGTCAATAGCCAGTGCAGCTGCGATGGTCGCGATGTAACAAGTCGGTAAAAAAGACCGGCATGGCGCCGGTCTCTGGTTTCGCAAAGAAAGTCGTTAGTGATTAATTAAAAGCCTCGCCCGGTTTGGCGCCGAATTTTTTTAGTATCATGGCCAGCGGGCAAAAACCGGTGAAAGATGACTGCAGCAGATTTGCGCCAACAAATGCTGTGACCCACAGCCAGTTAATGTGGTGAACTTGTGACAAACCCAGGCTGGCAAGTATCACGATTCCGGCAAATGCCATAATAATTTTATCAATACTCATACACTACACCTCTATTGTTTGACGATTAATATTAATATATTAACACGTATTGTATTAATAATGATCCAGATAATACAGACTAGTTAAGTAAAGGCAAAACCCTACAGCCGCCATATTATTATAAGTTGGTTAATTTAATTAAACATAAATGAATCAAACAGTAATATTTCAATAACTGAAATAATATAGGTTACAGACTTTTTTCCTACCCTAATCAAGCGTATAATGCGCAGTCCTTTGCGACACGTTGTAGCCAGGCAGGCGAATCTCATAGTAAGACTGCTCGTCCAGAAAACGAAATCTATTGGCATTTTCAACGTCTGTAACATTCAAGAGTAGCATTTAAATTATTGTTTTTAAAGCAGTAAATGCATATTTGCGAGCAAAATAAGGCAGCCATTTTTATTACTTTAATTATTGATTTAATTAGCTAGGAGCTGACAGTGAACACGTTATTTTCCGGACCCAATATGAAACGCATTTTCATGGCACTGATTTTTCTAGTGTTCGGCTATTACTTATCAGGCCTTGCTCCTACGATAGAAATTTCCTGGGTATTGGCCATCTTACTGCTAACTATTTACCTGTTTGTTTTCGAGATTGTGGGCGTGGATGTCGCGGCAATTTTGATTATGGTGCTGCTGGGACTGACCAGCTTACTGGCGCCGGTAATGGGTCTTGAACAAGGTTTGGTACCCAATAAACATTTATTTGATGGTTTTGCGAGTAATGCTGTGATGTCGATTGTCGCTGTGATGATCATTGGCGCTGGCCTGGACAAGACAGGGCTAATGGGCAAGGTCGCAACCTTTATCCTGAAGGTGGGTGGCAAGACAGAGTCGCGTATTATACCTATCATTTCCGGCACAGTGGCCTTTATCTCATCATTTATGCAGAACGTAGGGGCGGCTGCCTTGTTCCTGCCGGTTGTTTCCCGAATCTCTTCTCGTTCAGGCCTGCCTATGTCGCGGCTGCTGATGCCAATGGGTTTTTGCGCGATTCTGGGTGGTACCATCACCATGGTGGGATCAAGCCCGCTCATCCTGTTGAATGACCTGATAGCGACATCCAACAAGGCATTACCAGAAACACAGCAAATGGAAGCTTGGTCGTTATTTTCCGTGACGCCTATTGGTGTCGTTATGGTGGCGGTGGGTATCATCTATTTTATGGTTGCCGGTCGCTATGTACTGCCTAGCAGAAGCAAAAAAGATTTTACTGGCGCCGTCAATCCCATGAAGTATTTCAAGGACACCTATGGAATTGACTATCGTATGACCGAGTTTGTGGTCCCCTTCGATAGTAACCTGTTGGGTGAAAATATTCTGGATATTGAGAAAGAGCACAAGATACGCGTCATCGCTATTTGCGAGGGTGAAGCTAAACAACCCGTGTGGCCAAATCGTGAAACAAAGCTAAGCAAGGGGCAAACATTGTGTGTACTGGCGGGTATGGAAGGTATTGCCTCTTTTTCCGATGCAATAAAATCCGAACCGAAAAAAAATCTCGAAGTGTTTTCCGATCTGTTATCCAGTAACAATGCGGGTATGGCCGAAGTGGTCATTCCACCGAGTTCTTCGCTGATTGGCAAGACAGCCTCCGACGTCTGGATGCGCAAGACTTACGGGCTGGCTGTGATGGCGATTCACCGTGGTGAAGAAACCATCCGTGAAGGCAAGGGGGCGCGTTATACGCCTTTTCAGGCGGGCGATACATTAGTCGGACACGTCACGTGGGATGCCCTTTCCCGCCTGGAAAAGGACAGGAATTTTGTTGTCGTCACTACCGAGTATCCGCATGAAGAGCTACGCCCTAACAAGGTCGGTTGGGCCGGTTTGTTTTTTGCGCTGGCACTGGTGCTGGTTATCTTTTTCAGTGAAGAGCTACGTCTGTCAGTCAGTTTGCTGGTGGGCGCATTGGGGATGATTTTATCCGGCGTCATCAAGATTGAAGAGGCGTATGAGGCGGTCAGCTGGAAGACGGTATTCCTGCTCGCCAGTCTTATCCCGCTGGGCCTTGCTGTGGAAACATCCGGCACAGCCAAATGGATTGCTGAGGCTACTTTGAGTTTGTTTGGTGAACAGCCGGTGGTCTGGATGGTGCAGTTGGCCGTTGCCGTGCTGGCGACGTTCTTTACCCTGGTCATGTCTAATGTAGGTGCGACCGTATTGCTGGTCCCGCTAGCGGTCAATATTGCGATAGGTGCAGGTGGAGACCCGGCTATATTCGCATTGACAGTGGCGCTGGCGACATCCAATTCCTTCCTGATTCCAACTCACCAGGTGAATGCGCTGATCATGGGGCCTGGTGGCTACCGTGTTCCTGATTACATGAAAGCTGGCGGTATCATGACAATCTTATTCATCATAGTGTTGATGGTGATGATGAATGTGATTTACTAGGGCCTGTTTTGGGCTCCAGCGCGGGGGTGTCATTAGGGTTAACAGGCCCTAGCATAATAATCTATAGTGATAATGATGACAAAAAAGACCATGCCATCATTCATCTAATGTGAGGAAGCACGCATGTTAAAGTATATTTCAGCCTTCATGGTCTTGTGTGTGCCTGGAGTGGCGTTGGCAATGGAAGCCACGACAGAAAAACTTGACCTGACTCATCATGCGGTTGGCTATGTTGCTATTGGTATTTTTGTTGTGGCTTATTTACTGGTCATGGTTGAGGAGTTTACCCACCTGCGTAAATCCAAGCCGGTTATTATTGCAGCCGGCCTGATCTGGTCGTTGATCGCTTACGTCTACGTGGCAAATGGTATGCCGCATGTCGCAGAAAATGTCGTGCGCCATAACTTACTGGAATACGCCGAACTGATGTTATTCCTATTGGTGGCGATGACCTATATCAATGCCATGTCTGAGCGCCAGGTTTTTGATGCGCTGCGTGCCTGGTTGATCAACAAGGGTTATGGATTCCGTCAATTGTTCTGGATGACGGGTATCCTGGCTTTTTTCATCTCGCCGGTAGCAGACAACTTGACCACTGCCTTGTTGATGGCGGCCGTAGTCATGGCTGTTGGTGGGTCTAATCATCGCTTTGTTTCGCTTTCACTGATAAATATCGTTGTTGCAGCCAATGCCGGTGGTGCGTTTAGTCCATTTGGTGACATTACTACCCTGATGGTTTGGCAAAAAGATATCATAGAGTTTGGTGGTTTCTTCGCATTGTTTGTCCCCTCAGTCGTCAACTTCCTGGTGCCTGCGGCCATTATGCATTTTGCCATCCCTGACGAAAAACCCACCGCAAGCAGTGAAGTGGTGAATATGCGGCGCGGTGCTATTACCATTGTCATTCTGTTTCTGTTGACGATTGCTACTGCGGTCAGCTTTCATAATTTCCTCCACCTGCCGCCTGTTATCGGTATGCTGACTGGCCTGGGTTATTTGCAGTTCTTTGGTTATTACCTGAAAAAGACACACAATCATCAGGCAGATCCGATGGACGAAGCCAGGGCAGGGCGTACAGTAGGCGACGTTGTTCCATTTGACGTCTTTAACAAGATAGCCAGAGCGGAATGGGACACGCTGTTGTTTTTCTATGGTGTTATCCTCGCTGTGGGCGGTCTGGGGTTCATCGGTTATCTATCCATGGCATCGGAAGTGATGTATTCCCAATGGGGCGCCACACAAGCCAATATCGCTGTAGGCATTCTGTCTGCAGTTGTTGATAACATCCCAGTGATGTTCGCTGTCTTGACCATGAATCCTGATATGAGCCAGGGTCACTGGCTGCTGGTGACCTTGACTGCCGGTGTCGGCGGATCATTATTGTCAGTAGGTTCAGCTGCCGGCGTTGCCCTGATGGGTCAGGCGCGCGGAGTTTATACGTTCTTTACGCATTTAAAGTGGTCATGGGCCGTGGCACTGGGATACGCCTCCAGTATCTGGGTGCATATGTGGATAAACGCAAAGTTATTCCAGGCATAAAAAAAGGCCCTTTAGGGCTTTTTTTATGCCTGCTAATTTGCTGGTATAAACAGTATTCTGGTAATGGCTTACTTGTTGTCGAATGAAATATGGATGATATTTTTTTCATTCGATGTGCTTAGTATGTCTGCAAAGGGTTTCGGTTTTGCAATACCGAAGCCCTGTGCGTAATCGATTCCGATTTCCACGAGCTTATCTTTAATCTGTTTATTTTCTACGTATTCTGCGATAGTTTTTATATTTAGAACGTGCCCGAGCTGATTGATAGACTGCACCATGGCCAGATCAACGGGGTCATTGCAGATGTCACGTACGAATGTGCCATCAATTTTTAAATAGTCAACGGGCAGGTTCTTAAGGTAGCTGAAGGATGAAAGCCCGCTACCAAAATCATCAAGGGCAAAACTGCAGCCGATACTTTTGATCTGTTCAATAAAATAGAGCGCACGGGTGAGATTTGAGATCGCCGCTGTTTCAGTAATTTCAAAACAGATTCTTGTGGTTGAGACAGGGCTTTTTTCCAGCATGGCGAGAATTTTATTCAGGCATGAATCATCGGTGAGTGTATGGCCAGACAGGTTGATAGTAATGAAACCTTCTTTTAGAGGGTTGGATTTCAGCATGCTGAACACCGTCTGGATAATTTTAAGATCGATGGCAGGCATCAGGTTGTAGCGTTCTGCGGCAGGGATGAAGGCCATGGGACTTATGAGCGAATCATCATCATCCAGCAAGCGTATAAGAATTTCATGATGTACAGGCTGATTCTCATCAGGGCTTAATGGAATGATCGGCTGGCAGTAAATACATAATCGATCATGCTCCAGCGCATGATTTATCTTGCTGACCCATTGCATCTCACCTTGTCTCTTGGTGAGTTCAGCATCGTTGGGTGTATAGATATGGATGCGATTTCTACCACTATCCTTGGCTGCATAACAGGCGACATCTGCCAGCTTGAGAATATTAGTGATGTTTTCAGATTCATGCGTGATAGGCACGAGACCAATACTCATGCCAACGGAAAAGGCCTTGTCTTCCCAGCTGAATTTGAAATCTTCCAGTGCTTCTTTCAGATTGTTGGCTATTTTTTCTGCCATTGAGATATCACAATTTTCCAGTAAGACACCGAATTCATCGCCTCCCAGGCGTGCAAAGGTATCTATATCGCGTATCTTTTTTTGTAACAGAAGAGAGATTTGCCTGAGTAACTCATCACCTGCTATATGCCCACAGGTATCATTGACTATCTTAAATTGATCCAGGTCGATATATAACATGGAATGAATTTCATTATTGTCCTGTGCATTTTTTAACGCGGTTTTTAAACGCAGCTCAAATTCATGCCGGTTATACAGCTGGGTTAGCGAATCATGGCTGGCCTGCCAATTCAGGTGCCTGCTTAGCTGGTTGGATTGGGTGATATCATGGAATACCATAACAACACCATACATCTCCCCTTCACTGTCGCGAATGGGGGCGGCTGAATCTTGAATAAAAGCCTCCGAACCATTTTTATTGATTAACAGAATATTTTTTGACAGCTCTATGTTTCTCTTTTCCAGCAGGCATTGTTGTACCGAATTAGAAACAGGATGTCTGGTATGTTCGTTGACGATATTAAAAATATTTTCCAGTGGCATATTGATAGCGTCGGAGCGATTCCATCCAGTCAGTTGTTCTGCAACAGGGTTGAGGTAGGTTACTTCACCTTTTATATTGGTTGTAATTACGCCATCGCCTATGGATTCCAGAGTGACCTGGATGCGCTCTTTTTCATTGATCAATGTTCGGTTAATTTTGTTGCGTTCTGTGACATCCCGGATAATTAGAATGTATCCCAGTGTTTCGCCATGCTTGTTAATCACCTTGGAAGCGTTGGTTTCACCTTCAAAATTATGACCGTTGTGTTTGAGGAAGACTGTCTCGGCCAAACTGTAATAGTCTGAGTTTTTGGGGTGTGTAAAATGATTGCTAAGTTTGTGATATTGATCTTTATCAGAAAAAAGAAAATCAACTAAACGACTCTTTACATCATTCATCTGATAGCCGAAAAGTGTAAAAAATGCGTGATTGACCAGTACACATTTAAAATCGAGATCGAGAAATATTGCCCCATCCGCCATCGACATGATAACCGATTCAAATTCTGCCTTGCTTGTTTCCAATGCGTTTTGTGATCGCTGTAAATCAAGTACCTTATCATTGACGGCTTGCGCCATGATGTTGAATTCATCTGCCAGTTGTCCAATTTCATCTTCGCTTTCAATGTCGGCGCGTATATTGTAATCGCCTTTACTGATGGAAGAGGTGGCTTGTAGCAGGATGCCCAGATGGCGCGTTAACCAGTAGCCGATAAAGCCAAGCAGTAAAATGGATAAAATGATTTCTGCTGTAGCGATCAGGAGTCCTTGGGTAAAAAGCATATTTTTGGAGTCAAGAAAGGATTTAATGGATAGTCCATAGCGTACGGTGCCGACATCAAGGCCGGATAAAACAAGTGCGCTGGTGCCATCATAGATATTATCCGAGAAGGCCGCTTGAATATTCTGATCGATTGCAGGCAGTTCCCTTATGTCAGGCAAGCCTGCAGCGGCATATAACGAGCCCTGTTTGTCATAGATCCTGATGTAGGTAAAGTCTGTATTGGGCGAGGCCAGTAAGCCGGACAGTGTGTCAGATAAGGTGACATAATTTCTTTCGAACAGAGAAGCGCTTAAGGCGGCATTAAGAAGCGGTGTGATAGTTTCTATCTGTTTCTGTGTCTGGTATTCAATGGTATTGTTCACAAGTCGAATGCTGTTCCCGAGTAGCAGGGCGAGCATGATGAGTTCTACAATAATACTGGCTGCGATCAGTTTATAGCGAAGCGAACTTTTAAGGCGATTTTTTTTCACAGGGAATATTATTCAAATGGTTTGGTGTATGCATCCATTCCATTTAGCATATTTTCCTGATATGCCTTTAATCCGCGAAAAAGATATTTTTTCCCTGCAAGTGCTGCCGAAAAATCTTTATCAACATGAGTAAAAAGTGGTTTGATTTGTCTGGCAAGGGCAGGCCTAGCCATAATGACAAATCCGGGGGTCTCGGCTGTGCTGCCAATTTTACGTAACTGCGATTTTGCCTCAGGCTTGAGATCCTGCCATATTTTTACGCCCGTCAAAGTCACATCAACATCTTTTTTTAGGAGAGAAAAAATCGAATTGTTATGGGTTTTGGCTTCTATGATATTCAGTTTGTTTATCGCCAGCGAGTCTACCTGGCTATCGAGTAGTTGGCGCAGCAGGCTGAGCCTGGAGGCGACAGTTGATAGGGATATATTTTTGCCCTTCAAATCCTGCAGTCGATAGTAGGATGATTTTTTATTAACGATATACACGCCTTGTATTTTAGTTTGGGTCAGAGCCAGTGGTGTATACAGTCCTCGTTGCTCACAATACCGGGCCAGGTGCGGGGGTACATAGATCAGGTCATATTCCCTATTCCTAACTCGATCAGCATACCCCTTGAAATCAGGCGCGGTAACAAAATCTATATCCTTATTTAGTTGTCTTCGCAGGAATTGATGCAAAACAGCCTGATGTTTGATTAATTTGCCGGTATTAACATAGGGGAAGACGCCCAGCTTGAGTGTTTCAGACTCATCCTGGGCCGCTGCATGGGTCATGCACGCAAAGGTCAGGATGATTAGCATCCACAGGGGTTGTCGTGTCATCTCACCACCGGCATTATTACGTTATATTGAAAAATAGTTATATTAGACACAGATACGACAAGGTTAATTTTAAAGTATAGTGTGTTGTGGGTTATGCGCTATATTGTCAATTATAAGCATGCATTCGGAAAGCATGGACTACCTCCTCTGGATAGTGGGTGTGCTCCTTCACAGTTGTCAAAATAGTTGTGACGCTAGCTTTAATAATTTAGTAAGCATTTGTTTATGTGTGATTTAAATTATTTTACGATCATGGCCAGGGGGCGTCAATGGAACTTTACAAGTCATACGCGCAATTTACTGTCTCTGGCATGAGAATGGTCCACCAGGCCCTGCCATCATCGGGTTAATTCCTCTAGCCCAGACTGCTTGAGCGGTATGGTTGTTTCAGGTCGATAGCCAGGATTAAAGATAAATTAAATTGATGCGCTTATTGACGCCCACCCGCTTAATTATTATACTGCGCGCCGCAGATATCGATACCCGATTGATGTGCAGACACTATCCACTTGGAGATACACCAGCTAATTGTTAGCAGGCAACGATTTGCCCCTGTTAGCTCCATATAACGCTGACAGATGGGCCTGAGTATGCGTAGGCTACTGATTTTTCAGACAATGATGGTGGTTTGCGTCACTGCTCTACTAGCGGTGATGTATGGTGTGTTTGCCGCGAAGTCGAGTTTGTTTGGCGGAATGATCGTCTTGATGAACACCGGTTTGATGATAATGCACGAAAAGCGTGCAGCTCAGCAAGCCGATAATGATGCGCAGCGTATATTAAAGTATGTATACCTTTGTGCCGTTGAGCGGCTGGTTCTGACATTGATATTGTTTGCAGTGGGCCTTGTTGCCCTGAAGTTAATGCCGCTGCCGCTGTTACTGGGTTTTATTTCCGGTCAGCTGGCAGCTTTTCTGAATGGTTTAAGTCATTAGGTTTTTATTTTTATGTCCAGTGAAATGACATCAGCAGATTACATCAAGCATCATCTTACCAATTGGACCTATGGTAAGCACCCCGATGGTAGTTGGGGTTTTGCCCATAACGCCGATGAGATGAAAGAAATGGGCTTCATGGCAATCCATGTCGATACCATGTTCTGGTCGATTTTCCTCGGTGTGTTTTTCCTGTGGATGTTTCGTAAGGTCGCGAAAAAGGCTGAAGCCGGCATTCCTGGTAAATTACAAAATTTTGTTGAATGGATCGTTGAATTTATCGATAGCAGTGTGCGCGGGTCGTTCTCGGCTAAAAATGCACTGGTCGCGCCACTGTCATTGACTATTTTTGTCTGGATCTTCCTGATGAATTTCATGGACCTGGTGCCGGTTGACTGGTTACCATCCCTGGCCGCCGTCATTGGTCAAAATTTCTTCGGAATGGATCCTCATCACGTTTATTTCAAGGTAGTCCCAACGACTGATCCTAACGCCACCTTTGGTATGGCTTTATCAGTATTTGTCCTGGTCCTGTACTACAGCATCAAGGTTAAAGGCATCGGTGGTTTTGCCGGTGAACTGACACTGCAACCCTTCCAGTCCAAGAACAAGGCTGTGATGGCGTTATTCATTCCTATTAACTTCCTGCTCGAATTTGTATCGCTGATCGCCAAGCCCATCTCACTGGCCTTGCGACTGTTCGGTAACATGTACGCAGGTGAAATGATATTTATCCTGATCGCATTGATGTTCAGTGCCGGTCTGGGCATGGGTATATTTGGTGGCTTCCTGCAATTAGGCTGGGCCATCTTCCATATCCTGATAGTCACCTTGCAGGCGTTTATCTTCATGACGCTGACCATCGTCTATCTGGAAATGGCACATCACGATCATTAATTTTTTAACTTTAACTATTATATCTATCTAATTAGGAGATAAATATGGAACTCGCAAATGCATTGTTGTACATAGCAGGTGCTTTGATGATGGGTCTGGGCGCTCTCGGTGCCGCAGTCGGTATCGGCGTTTTGGGTGGTCGCTTTCTTGAAGGTGCTGCTCGTCAACCAGAACTGATTCCAATGTTACGTACACAGTTCTTCATCGTTATGGGTCTGGTAGACGCGGTTCCTATGATCGCTGTTGGTATCGCCATGTATGTTCTGTTCGCAGTCGCTTAAGACCGCTAAGAATATATTACCTGTTCAACACATAATGAATAAGGTTGAAGCATGAATATCAATTTAACTTTAATTGGGCAATCGATTACGTTCATCGTCTTCGTGTGGTTCTGCATGAAGTTTGTCTGGCCTCCAATCATGGGTGCCTTGCAGGAACGTCAGAAAAAGATTGCTGATGGCCTCGCTGCCGCAGAACGCGGACAGCACGAACAAGAACTGGCAGAAAAACGTGCAGCAGAACATCTGCATGAAGCGAAAGAGCAGGCGGGAGAAATTATCGCCCAGGCTCAGAAGCGTGCCAGTGAGATTGTCGATGAGGCAAAAGATGATGCGCGTACTGAAGGTTCACGCCTGGTAGCAGCTGCCCAGTCCGAGATTGACCAGGAAGTCCATCGGGCCAAGGAAGTCCTGCGACAGCAGGTGGCAAGCATTGCAGTCGCGGGTGCGTCAAAGGTGTTGGAGCGTGAGATCGATGAAAGCGCTCATGACGACATCCTTGGCAAACTAGTCGCTGAAATTTAATCGAGGCGTCAATGGCCGAATTAACCACAATTGCACGTCCTTACGCAGAAGCCGTTTTAAAACGTGCCGGTGAAACCAGTCGTTTCCCGGCATGGTCAGATGCATTGCAGCTTATGGCTGCGATTGCAGCTGATACGACAATGGCAGAAGTGATTTCAGGCGCTCAGCTTACGAAAGCGCAAGTAGCCGATCTATTTATCGAGGTAGCAGGCGACAAGCTTGATCAGGAAGGCAAAAACCTGGTCAAGCTATTGTCTGAAAATGGCCGTCTGGCCTTGATACCCGAAATAGCCGCGCAGTATGAAGCACAGCGTGCAGAAGCAGAAGGCAGTATCGATGCCGAAATGATATCTGCTTTTGCTGTGTCTGATGCGCAGCGCAACAAGGTCGCCGAATCACTCAAGACGCGTTTGGGTCGGGATATTAATCTTAGTGTAACCATCGATGAGTCGCTGATGGGCGGAGCAATCATCCGCGCGGGCGATATGGTCATTGACGGTTCAGTACGCGGTAAGCTGGACAAGCTTGCCAGCACCGTGAACCAATAGGGGATAATGGATATGCAACTGAATCCATCTGAAATCAGTGAAATTATCAAGAAGCGAATCGAAAATTTTGATTCTGCAGCAGAAGCAAGAAATGAAGGTACAGTCGTCAGTATTACCGATGGTATCGTACGTATTCATGGTCTGAACGATGTTATGTCGGGTGAAATGTTAGAGTTCCCTGGCGATACTTACGGCATGGCTCTTAATCTTGAGCGTGACTCCGTTGGTGCGGTTATACTGGGTACCTATGAGCATCTCTCGGAAGGCGATTCGGTAAAATGTACAGGCCGAATTCTTGAAGTACCCGTCGGCCCCGAAATGCTGGGTCGTGTGGTAGATTCACTCGGGATGCCAATCGATGGTAAAGGCCCGATCAATACATCGAAAACAGCACCTATTGAACAGGTTGCTCCTGGCGTTATCACACGTAAGTCAGTTGATGAGCCTGTGCAAACCGGACTGAAATCAATCGACACCATGGTGCCCATCGGCCGTGGACAGCGTGAGCTGATCATTGGTGACCGTCAGACAGGTAAAACAGCCGTGGCGATCGATGCGATCATCAACCAGAAAGGTACAGGCGTTAAGTGTATCTACGTGGCGGTTGGCCAGAAGGCCTCCTCTGTGGGTGGTGTCGTACGTAAGCTCGAAGAACATGGCGCGATGGATCACACTATCGTCGTTGCTGCGACTGCCGCTGAAGCTGCCGCGCTGCAATATATCGCTCCTTACGCTGGTTGTGCGATGGGTGAATACTTCCGCGATCGTGGTGAAGATGCACTGATCGTTTATGATGACCTGACCAAGCAGGCCTGGGCTTATCGTCAAGTATCCTTGTTGCTGCGTCGTCCCCCTGGTCGTGAAGCCTATCCTGGTGATGTATTCTATTTGCATTCACGTCTGTTGGAACGTTCGGCACGTGTTAATACTGATTTTGTTGAAAAAGCCACCAACGGTGAAGTGAAAGGCAAGACAGGCTCATTAACCGCTTTGCCTATCATCGAAACACAGGCAGGTGATGTTTCGGCATTCGTACCGACTAACGTTATCTCGATTACAGACGGCCAGATCTTCCTGGAATCGGATCTGTTTAATGCGGGTATTCGTCCTGCGATCAACGCGGGTCTGTCTGTATCCCGTGTGGGTGGTGCTGCACAAACCAAGATCATCAAGAAACTCGGTGGTAGTGTTCGTCTCGCATTGGCACAGTATCGTGAGCTGGCGGCATTCTCGCAGTTCGCCTCTGACCTGGATGATGCCACACGTGCTCAGTTGGAACGTGGTCAGCGTGTTACCGAACTGATGAAGCAGAAGCAGTACGCACCTTTATCAGTAGCTGAACTGGCTATGTCCCTGTTTGCTGCGAACGAAGGTTACCTGGACGATGTGCCTGTTAACAAGATTGTCGATTTCGAAGCGGCCATGCAGTCAGGTATCGCATCTAACAATGCTGACTTACTGGACAAGATCAATGCATCGGGTGACTACAACGATGAGATTGCAGCTGAGATGAAAGCAGCACTTGATAAATTCAAGGAAACAGGAACCTGGTAAGGGGCTGAGTCATGGCAAGCGGTAAAGAAATACGTACCCAGATCAAGAGTATTAAGAATACTCAAAAGATCACCAGCGCGATGGAAATGGTGGCGGCCAGTAAAATGCGCCGTGCGCAGGACAACATGAAAGCCACGCGTCCTTATGCGAATAAAATTCGTAATGTAGTGGGACATCTGGCTCATGCTCATCCTGAATATAAACACACATTCATGATTGAACGTGAAGTCAAAAATGTCGGCTTTATTGTTATCTCGTCAGATCGCGGACTTTGTGGTGGTCTTAATGCCAACGAATTCCGTGCGACTGTGAATAAGATGAAAGCACTGGACGATCAGGGTATCGGTATTGATGTTTGCACTATTGGCAAGAAGTCCATGCAGTACTTCAAGCGCCTGAAAGGTAATTTGCGAGCTGAGACCTCCAACCTGGGTGATCGACCACGACTGGAAGACATTATCGGCGTGGTTAAAGTCATGTTGGATGCCTATGAGGATGGTGAAATCGACCAGCTGTTTGTGGTGTATAACGAATTTGTTAATACCATGACACAGAGTCCGCAAATCGAACAGTTGTTGCCAATTGCTGCGGCTGAAGTAGAAGAAGAGATTAAGCATCACTGGGATTATATCTACGAGCCGGATTCAAAAACGGTCCTGGATGGTTTGATGATGCGCTTTATCGAATCACAGGTTTACCAGGGTATGGTTGAAAACGTTGCCTGTGAAATGGCTGCGCGTATGGTCGCGATGAAGTCCGCTACCGATAACGCCGGCGATATTATCGATGGTCTTGAGTTGGTATATAACAAGGCACGTCAGGCCGCGATCACGCAGGAAATTTCCGAGATTGTGAGTGGTGCGTCGGCAGTATAGGTTTCTTTAGCTATTCAGATCATGGCGCAAAACAGGGTTTTGCATTTTGACCAAAGAGATTGTTCCGTTGGTCGCCTGATTTGGATAGAGACAGTTTTTATTTTTTAAGTATCTTCAAGAGGAACGGATAATGAGTTCTGGAAAGATTGTTCAAATCATTGGTGCGGTCGTAGACGTTGAGTTTGACCGAGACAGTATGCCTAAAGTGTTTGATGCACTGATTGTAGGCGAAACCGGTCTGACACTCGAAGTTCAGCAGCAGCTGGGCGACGGTGTTGTACGTACGATTGCGATGGGGTCAACCGAAGGACTGAAACGTTCATCGGCAGTTGATGGCACAGGCGCACCGATTTCTGTACCCGTCGGGCAGAAAACACTCGGCCGTATTATGGACGTACTGGGTAACCCGGTCGATGACGCAGGTCCGATTGGTGAAGAATCGCGTTTACCGATTCATCGTAAGCCACCGGCTTATGACGAGCAGTCATCAAACGTTGAGATCTTCGAAACCGGCATCAAGGTTATCGACCTGATCATGCCCATCGCCAAAGGTGGTAAGGTTGGACTGTTCGGTGGTGCGGGTGTTGGTAAGACCGTTACCCTGATGGAGCTGATTCGTAACATCGCGGTTGAGCATAGTGGATTCTCCGTGTTCGCCGGTGTGGGTGAACGAACTCGTGAAGGTAACGACTTCTACCATGAAATGGCAGAAGGCGGCGTGCTTGATAAAGTATCACTGGTCTATGGCCAGATGAACGAGCCACCAGGAGCGCGTTTACGTGTAGCCCTGACTGGTCTGACCATGGCTGAATTCTTCCGTGATGAAGGTCGTGATGTACTGTTATTTGTCGATAACATCTATCGTTACACACTGGCCGGTACCGAGGTATCAGCACTGTTGGGTCGTATGCCATCAGCGGTTGGTTATCAACCGACACTGGCTGAAGAGATGGGTGCCCTGCAAGAGCGAATCACATCGACTAAAACAGGTTCTATCACCTCATTCCAGGCGGTCTATGTACCGGCGGATGACTTGACTGACCCTTCACCTGCGACCACATTCGCGCATTTGGATGCGACATTAGTACTGTCTCGTCAAATCGCCGAGCTGGGTATCTACCCCGCGGTAGATCCACTGGACTCCACTTCGCGCCTGCTCGATCCATTGGTTATCGGTAACGAGCATTACGATACAGCGCGTGCGGTACAGGGTACATTGCAGCGTTATAAAGAACTGAAAGACATCATCGCCATCCTCGGTATGGACGAGCTGTCAGATGAAGACAAGCAAACAGTAGCCCGTGCTCGTAAGATCCAGCGCTTCCTGTCGCAGCCTTTCTTCGTTGCAGAAACCTTTACCGGCACACCCGGTAAGTATGTTTCTCTGAAAGATACGATTCGTGCGTTCAAGGGTATCATCGACGGTGAATACGATGCCCTGCCAGAGCAGGCTTTCTACATGGTAGGCGGTATCGAAGAAGTTGTTGAAAAGGCTAAAACGCTTTAATCACCATAGGTAACTAGAATGGCAATGACTACACATGTCGACATCGTTAGTGCAGAAGAAGAGATCTTTTCAGGCACTGCCGAAATGATCTATGCACCTGCCGAAATGGGTGAATTAGGTATTGCACCTCGTCATACGCAATTGATCACTCGCCTGAAGGCAGGCGAAGTGCGTTTGCAGACGGGTGATGAAGAAAAAACCTTCTTTGTCTCTGGTGGTATCCTGGAAGTGCAGCCTCACGTGGTGACTGTACTGGCCGATACGGCGATTCGTGCAGATGACCTGGATGAAGCCCAGGCGCTGAAAGCGAAGGAAAAAGCCGAGCAGGCGCTCAAAGATAAAACATCAGATATTGAATATGCCAAGGCCCAGACTGAGCTGGCCGAAGCAGCAGCGCAATTGCGCACAATACAGAAACTGCGTAAGATGAAGAAATAGCATCTGCTCAGGATAAAACAAAAACGGCATGGATGTTCCCATGCCGTTTTTGTTTGTACACGGGGAAACACTATGTCAGCACCGATCGTCACCGTAAACAAAGCCGTATTTTTTACTTACTCCATCACTGATGAAAGTGGTGAGATTGTGGAGCAAAGCGATTTACCCATTGGTTATGTGCACGGCGTTGATAGCGATATTATTGAAAAACTGGAAACCATGATGGATGGTCGTTCCGTCGGTGACAAGATTGAAGTCATGCTCACGCCGGAAGAGGGTTTTGGTGAAACGGACCCCGATCTGACATTTACTGACGACCTGGCTAACGTGCCACCACAGTTTCATCAGGTCGGCGCCGAAGTGGAGATGCAGAACGACCAGGGTGATGTAAAAAAATTTCTCGTCTCAAAAATCGAAAATGGCGAGCTCACCGTCGATGGCAACCATCCACTGGCTGGCAAAAATATCACCTTTCATATTACGATCACCGATATCCGTGATGCTGAGCCGCATGAAATTCAGGCGGGTAGGCCAGATGACAGTATCCCACCTATGTTACATTAAACCTGTGACCTTCATGAGGCCTTATGTTTCATGAGTATGTCAGCGGCTTAACTTTTTACTCGCTTGAAAAAAGTATATCCACGCACAGTTGCGTGTACACCTGTTTCCATAATTGTATGCCCTCAAACAAGTTCACGGAGAATTAATGATGTTTGGCTATTATGGAAGACGTGGGTGGCATGCCCCCATATGGGTGCATAATAGAAGTGGCAGGGGTCATGGCAAGATCCTTGATTTAATCATTCATTTTTCCAATGAAATCCAGTATTCTTGATCTATCGTACAACAAAACAAGCCTTATTATGGATATAGAAGTCATTATTCTGGCAGCCGGGCAAGGCACACGAATGAAATCCGATAAGCCCAAGGTCCTTCACGGACTGGGTGGGCAATCGATGCTTGAGCATGTCATTTCGACCGCCCAGAAACTGGATGCGATGAAAATACACGTGGTTTACGGGCATGGTGGTGATCAGGTGCAGCAAACATTAGGTCACATGGATGTCGATTGGGCTGAGCAAAAAGAGCAATTAGGGACCGGTCATGCGGTCAAGCAGGCCATGCCAGGGGTGAGCCCGGATAGCCTGGTGCTCATATTATACGGTGATGTCCCCCTTATTCGAGTACAAACCCTGGAAAAACTGATCGAATCTGTCAGTGACAAGCAAATGGGATTACTGACGACCATACTGGATGATGCCACTGGCTACGGGCGCATCGTCCGTGATGGTAATGCGCAAGTCATGAAAATAGTAGAACATAAGGATGCGGATGAATCGGTGCTTGCCATCCAGGAAATCAATACTGGCATCTTGGCAGCCAAGGCCGTTCATTTGCAACAATGGCTGGAGAGGCTGGGTAATAATAATGCTCAGGGTGAATATTATCTGACCGACATTATTGAAATGTCTGTGAATGATAATATTAATGTCGCCGCGACCACGACCGATGATGAGGTGGAGGTCACAGGTATCAATGACAAGATCCAGTTGCAGGATATGGAAAGGGCCTTTCAATTACGCCAGGCGCAGGAATTAATGCGTGAAGGTGTGACGCTGGCTGATGCAGGTCGCTTTGACTTACGTGGCGTGTGTCAGACAGGTAAAGATATTTTCATTGATGTTAATGTCGTCATGGAGGGTCAGGTTACTTTAGGTGACCGGGTGCGACTAGGCCCGAATGTTTTTCTTAAAGATGTGCAGGTGGGCGATGATGTTGAAATTCTGGCGAACAGTGTACTGGAAGATGCCACTATAGGCGCTGGCTCGCGTATAGGGCCATTTGCACGAATCCGTCCCGAAACGGTTTTGTCCGAGAATACCCATGTCGGTAACTTTGTTGAGATCAAAAAATCAACAGTGGGTGCGGGTAGCAAAGTCAATCATTTGAGCTATATCGGTGACACTGAAATAGGAAAGCAGGTGAATATCGGCGCGGGTACCATCACTTGTAATTACGATGGTGCTAATAAATTTAAAACCATTATTGGTGACAATGCTTTTATTGGCTCAGATACGCAGTTAGTCGCGCCAGTTACTGTCGGTAAAGGCGCTACGATAGGGGCTGGGTCCACGATTACACGGGATACACCCGATTTGAAATTAACTTTGAGTCGAAGCAAGCAGATCACCTTGGATAATTGGCAGAGACCACAGAAAAAGAAATAGCAGGAATGATGTTATGTGTGGAATTGTAGGTGCAATAGGACAAAGGGATGTAAGCCAGATATTGGTGGAGGGTTTAAAGCGCCTGGAATACCGAGGTTATGACTCTGCTGGTGTGGCGATACTAAATGAAGCACATGCCATCGCTCGAATCAGAAGGATAGGCAAGGTCAAGGACCTGGAATCCGAACTCAGTGAAAATGCAAAAGGCATGTTGGGTATTGCGCATACCCGTTGGGCGACTCACGGCAAACCAACCGAATCCAATGCGCATCCGCATATTTGTAATGATCGAGTTGCGCTGGTTCATAATGGCATCATTGAAAATCATGAAGCACTACGTGAGCAGCAATCCAAGCAGGGCTTTCGTTTTACCTCGGAAACCGATACAGAAGTCATTGTGCATCAGGTCCATCACTACCTCAGTAGCGGGCAGGATCTTTTTAGCGCCGTCCAATCTGCCGTAGCCGATCTCGAAGGTGCCTATGCCTTGGGTGTCATTGGTCTCAATGAACCGGATATGCTCATTGCTGCGCGGAAAGGCAGCCCGCTGCTTATCGGTGTCGGTGTCGGTGAATATTTTATTGCGTCCGATGCGGCAGCGCTGATCCCGGTAACGCAACAGTTCATTGTGCTGGAAGATGGTGACATTGCCAAGATAACGCGCGAAGGCGTCGAAATTCTGGACAAGGACAGG
>Ga0209633_10002053_pt1 | contig 19941 bp, 18 predicted proteins | sample Cruoilmetagenom1_FD_187290 | JGI IMG/M metagenome (GOLD analysis project Ga0209633, IMG submission 187290) | Oil polluted marine microbial communities from Coal Oil Point, Santa Barbara, California, USA - Sample 1 (SPAdes) (version 2) | ecosystem: Environmental > Aquatic > Marine > Oil seeps ... | reverse complement strand
TTCCCAGGTGGCGGGTTCGTTGCCGTACATGACGTGCAGAAAGTCGTGGTAGCGATCGCCTTGCAGGATGGATTCCAGCTCCTTGGCATGGGCCAGGGCCTGTTCGAGGCTCCAGTGGGGATAGATGCCGGCGTGGACCATGGTGACTTGCCGGGTGACATCATGATGAATCAGGGGGCGGCAGCGTAGCCAGTCGATGAGTTCGCGACAGTCTTCGGCCTCCATGACCTGGTGCAGGTCTTCATCCTTGGCTTCTTTGATGCCTTCGGCTATGGCCAGCAGGTGCAGGTCGTGGTTGCCCAGCACCGTGACGGCATGTTCGCCCAGTGATTTGATATAACGTAGTGTTTTGAGGGAATCGGGGCCGCGGTTGACCAGGTCACCGGCCAGCCAGAGGGTGTCCTGTTGCGGATCGAAATTGAGTTTGTTTAACAGCTTTTGCAGGTCTTCATAACAGCCCTGCAGGTCACCGATTGCGTAGATTGCCATGCAGTGAAATTAACAGACATGGCGGTTGAAATCTATCGTGCTGGTTGGAACATCAGGGGCCGATAAAAATAAATTTCGGGAAACCCTCGCTCAGGTCATAGAACTGCCCATCACTGAGATCCCGGCCTTTATAGCCCTCACGAATCTCACGATATGGGGATAAGACATTTGGTTTTTGTGGATAGTCCAGATTCTCGAAATCTTCCAGGGCCGAGCGGGGTTTGTCGATGGGCATGGTACTGGCGATATGAACCTGCAGGTGTTTGACATCAATACCTTCATAGGGGGCCAGGTTATGTTTTGGTTTCGGCGGCCTTGCATCCTTGTCCTGTTTGTTATTAATGACAGGTGGTGGCGGGGCCATGGCCTTGACGAGAATTTTGGGTGGCTCTTTCAGGACCTTGGGCGTCTCTTGAATGTCTACTTTCTTGTCTTCTATATGGACAAACTGGTATTTGTCCTTGCTGACCCCCATGCTGACGCCGAGGACGACGTTCAGGCTGGCATCCAGTTCAACCGCCTTTTTATTTTTTTCCACGGTGATTGCACCGGTAACGACACCGACATAGACACCGCTTTTAGCCGGGTCCTTGCTTTTGCCGGGTTTGGCCTGATTACATTCATCCTTGTCACAGATTTGCACCACAAATTCAGTACCGCGAATACCGATGGTGGAACCGCGGGCCTTGATGCGGAAGTTGTCGGGTTTGTTTTTTCCGATCAAACCGGTAACGGCACGCATGCCGCCTTTGACGAGCTCAATAGAACTGTGTTGCTTTTCTATCGGTCCGGTGTGCTTGTGCGCCGCAAGCACGAGTTTGCTCTTTTCCTTCAGGGAAATAAAACTGCCGTCACCGGCGCGGATTTGAACGCTGGCATCCTTGCCGGTTGATACGATATCACCAGGCCAGACCTTGCTGCCACGTTTGAGGATTTTGTTGTTATGCCGCCTGGATACAACCGTGACCTCGCCACTGGCAAACAGGACCTTACCGGCATGGGCATAGGCCTGCTGTAGCGGTGTAGCAAAACATACCAGGACGAACAGCAGGCTGTAGAACAGTGTATGCTTAGTCTTGTTGGTCTTCATCATTAAATCCCCCAGCCAAGGGTTATTGATGCCACCCAGCGTTCATAGCTATACAGGTTAATCGATGAATCATTGTTTATGTAGTGAATTTCCGGTCGCACATACCAGCTATCACCAAATGATGTATTAAGGCCAAGAAAAACTTCTATTCGTTGATCATTCCTGTGTTGATAAAAAAACTCCCGGTCATATTCTGAATCCTGGAAGAAGAAGCTGCTGTAGAATCTTGATTGCTTAGACATATTTGCCGACCAGGCCAGACGGTAGCCGCCAACATCCCGGGCGTAGGCATCAGGACAGTATGTGCTATTCTCGCATTCCTGAGGATTATCCCGGCCAGCCACCAGCAATATTTGCACACTGGGTTTGCTCTTGCCTTCGAAGAGGTGGGTCCACTCTGCGCCGCTGCGATTATAATTGACGGAAAAGACATAGGTTTCATGGGCGTGATAACTGGAATCACCCCCCATAACCCAAAACGTAAGCGCATTGGTTTTGTTTGCCTTGATGGCCCATTCGAGGCTTACGCCATCATCCTCATGGTAACGTTCACCGCCGTCGACGAGATCGGTTTGCCTGAACCTGAAGCGAATGGTCTTTTTGTCGTTTTCGCCATAATGTCTGGCGCCAAATTGTATTTGATTCCAGGTATGATCATATTCGTAGTTACTCGAATAGGATTTACCCCCAACCAGTAAATTACCGAATACTTCGAAGTTATTGCTGAATAGCGGCCATGCAATGCCAATACCGGCCTGCGCCTGACCAAAGCCTGATTCTTTCTCACGGTTCTCTTCGTCCAGTCGATAAGTGTTTTGTGTAGCTGTGCCATAATCATAATAAGAAAAATAGTAATGATCCGATGTGCTGCCAATATTCGAATCATAGCCTCCAGTCATTTCAACGAACATCTTATATTCCGTTTCCCTTATTTCCAGGTACTTGTCTATATTGGCCTGGTATTGGTCAATGGCCTGTCGGAGTTCAGACGAGGGATTCATCCCCGATACAATTTCAAATTCGGAACGGGCCTGTTCGAAGGGACCACGCGCCAGCATGGCGACACCCTTGCTGTAGTAAGTACGGGCCAACTCAAAACGTGCCGCCGCAAAGTCGGGGTCAACGGTCAGGACACGGATGAAGGCGGATGTGGCCAGATCAAAGTTTTTGGTTTCTAGCGCGCTGCGTCCCAGCAGATAATCGTATTCCACTTTGCCGGCAAAATCGCTTTCGAGTTTGATGAGTATCTTCAAGGCATCGAGAAAGTTATTGTCCTCAAAGGCCTGTTTGGCACCTGCAAATGTCTGGGGGTAGACGGGTTTCTCCACTTGCGCGCCTGCCTTTTCCAGATCGGTCTTTACCGTGGTTTGTCCGGTCGGGTTTGCCCGTTCATTTGTCGCGGCCAGACTGTTGCTGACAAACAGACAGGACAGCAACAGCAGCCATAGCAGGCCTGGCATGATGGATGGCCAATTTTGTCTGGATACAGTTTTGCAGGGCATCGTGCGTATTGAATTCCTGATAATAAAAATGCATTTGCTTATTTATTAAGTATCGGTCTGAAGAGGCATTTCTTTATTGTAGAAAGAAGTTGGCTTGCGGGGATTGTGAAACCGTACTAACAGACAGGAAATACATGGAACAGGCGAGTGATTCCGATATTTATTTAAAAATCAATCGGTTGTGATTGAATGTGATGGTTTTATCGGCGCAGGATCAATGCAGGGCATGGGGTATAGAGAGGGAAAAGGCGGGGATCGGGGTATCAAACTCGCTACCGTCATCGGCAATCATGTGGTAGCTCCCCTGCATGCTGCCGATGGGGGTCGTGATGACCGTGCCACTTGTGTAGCGAAAGCCGTCACCGGGGTTCAGATGGGGTTGTTCACCGACGACTCCTTCACCCCTGACTTCATCGACCTTGCCGTTGGCATCGGTGATGATCCAGTGCCGACTCAACAGTTTGGCGGGGACAGAACCGTGATTACTAATCGTAATGGTATAGGAAAAGACGTAACGGCTTTGTTCAGGGGCGGATTGATCAGGAATATAACTGGTTTCGACTTCAACGCGGGTATCGTGTTCTTTTTGTGCATCTAAAACAGACATCGAGTGATTACCGGAATGTTAGTTATTAAGGTCCGGATATTTTACACACTTATGATGGATAGACAATAGGCTCAGCGCTCGACCTACTGTCCGGTTTATGAAGCCGCTTTGCGATGGGCGGAAACGTATTCAATGGCGTGGGTGACAGCCTTTTCAATCTGTTGCTGCATGGCCTCACGTTCTTCTGCGGTCAGATAATAAACCATATCGACATTATGTTTTACATAACGGGCGGGTAACTGGTTGAGGGCAACACAGGCGATATCTTCAATAAAGTCACGGTCTTCCTGTTGACCCAGGGTCTCCAGGATATGGCGCAAGACTATTTGCTCGTAATAGTTATGGATATTTTCAAATACCATGATGACTAACCTGCCTGTTTAAGTTAGACCTGTCGGGTGTATGGGCCGCTGATCAGAGTCGCAGTTTCCATGTCGGCATGCCATGTGCGTCGATCAAATTATACTGCCTGAGCCAGTTAGCGGCATCGGCGGCATCAAACTTGAACCATTCTGCCGTTGAGCCGAGTCGAAAGCTGTAACCCCAGGCGTCCATGTCGCGCATCATCTGTTGCCGATCCATGCCGCGTAATTGATCGGCCAGTAATATCTGTAAATAACAGACGCCGTTTTCTTCATCATAACCGCCACCGGCATCGGTATGCAGTCCTTCGCGTCGCGGCTGATCCATGCAAATATAATGGCAGGCCTCGTGCAAGGCGGAGTGCACCGGGGTATCAGCACGAACCAGTAATTTGTTACCAATCAGGCCGGCTTCTTCTTCCCCCCAAAAGGAGCCTGGAATAGCCTCATGACTGGCAACGTGCTCAACCAGCATAGCGTAAGGCATAAGCAGGTCTTGCAGTGCGTTTGGTTCAAGCTCGGCACAGCGAGTGATTGTTAGCGTATTTGCATTTTCATTCATCGAGAGTATTGTATGCGCGAAACAGAATGGATCAAGGTTTACGAATATACTGAATAATGACCCGCTCCCCTGGGTAGATCAGGTCCGGGTTCTTGATTTTATTGAGGCGCACCAGTTCCGGATAGCGGTAAGGATTTTTGATATAGCGCTTGGCAATGAACCAGAGGGTGTTACCCGGTGTGACGACGTGAACAATCTTGTTGCCCTCGAGCACCGGATGATAGCCAGGTGGTAATTTCGTCAGGACTTCCTCGTGCTCCGGTCCATGGATGGTGATCGTGATGCCATCCGTGTTTTGTTTTATAACGGCATGATAACCCTGGTTGGCGTTGGCTACTTTTCCAGAACTTATCGAGTCTGATTGATGGACCAATAGGGTGATGGTTTCTGTTTTGTATGGCAGGAAATAAATCAGCAAAGCAAGCGCCAGCACAAGTGCACCCGCCAAAGCCGGTTTTGCAATATGTCTCTTGGTTGTGTTGGCAAAAATGTTCCGTGCTGGTGAGCGTTTCAGTTCCGGTATCGAAAAACGGTTTACCCGGTTCTTAAGCCATCCAGTCATCCGTTTCGGCATAGTGCTTATTTTATTTTTAATGTTGGCGGCGGATTGTTTGATCGGTGCAAAATTGAAACCGGGCGTTTTGAAAGAGGGGCTTTTTATGCGCCATTTTTTCCGGCTTGGTTTGGCAATGACTTGTTCGGATATTAACGAAGTGTCTGGCTGGTCTTTGCGGTCCGGCGCAACGACATTGTCTACAGCTTGTGCGTGTTGTGCCTGGGGGATATTGTCACCATCGCGGCTTATTGATGGGATGTTGACTGGCTTGTCGTCCCTGTTCTGTTTTTGAGCGGGTTTGTGGATATGTATCTCACGCTCATATTCCTGTTGCCGGGGTTGGTCAGGTTTGAGGATGTTGACATGATAACGGTAGAGCTGACGATCCGGTTCGGTCTTGGATATGATATCAACAAGCTTGCCATGCACGGTGACCTGAAGGTGTCTGTTGTCAGCCTCTTTTGCCATGATTAGCACTCCCGCTATCATTCAGCATTTTTGTCGTGCCGCAATATTCTAACCCGGTTGCCGGGGTAAATCCGATCCGGGTTTTTTATTTTACTCAGCCTGGCCAGCCGGGGATACTTGTACGGATTGTTGACATAATGTTTGGCGATGGCCCACAAGGTGTCACCCTTGACGACAATATGAATGATTTCTTCCCTGCCTGGTTTATTCTGCTTTTTTCGTTTGCCTGTCGTCGCTGGGTTGTCATTTTTTTTCAGAGTCTTGACAGTTACCGCCTGTTGCCGGGTCTTTAATGCCGGTTCACTTTCCGGCGAGTGCAATACGATGGTGATACCCTTGTGATCAGGTTTGATCTCGGCATGGTAATCATTTTTGTCCTGAAGCCGGGTGTCGCTGTCGGGCTGATCATTGGTGTTAGAACTGGCGACACTTTTGGTTTCTGCTGTAGAACCGGCTTGCATATCATCTTTATGCCGGGATATGTCCGGTATTTCTTTCTGGTCTAAATCCAGCTTTTGGGACAACGGTGGTTCAGGGCTTTTTGTTGCCCGGCTTACCGCCTTTCCTGGTGATGACCATGAGTAATAGATACCGATGCTTGCAACGGTAATAAACAGCACAACAGCGGCAGCGAGATTTTTCCAGGGGAAAGGCGGCCTTACGGGTTCTTGCTCAGATTCAGGTACAACGGCCGGAACGGGGTCCAGGTATTCGGTTTTGAGTCTGGCGGCTTTTTCTGCTGAGGTGGGGGCTATTTCTGTTATTGGTTCGGCTGTTTTCTCATCAACGGCAACCGGGTGGTTTGAATCCACTGTATCCGGTATTGCATCTGTAATCTCGGTTATTGCCGAATCCGCTTCAATATCATGCGGGCTAATGTCCGGGCCTGGATCGGTTTGTGATGCTGATACGGTTTCAGTTATTTCTGAATCACGGGTCAATTCTTCCTGGGTTGGCAAACCACTTTTAGGCGATGAATCCGTCATATCAAGACGGGTCTCAGTTTTTGGCGTTGCCGGTTCTAACGGCGGTGGTTCTAATTGTGATGCTTCAGGGGCCTCGATCTCATCCAACTGACTGCGCTGGTCAATATCAAGCTGAGCCTTCGTTTCATTGACGCTTGAGTTCGATTCGACAGAAGCCGTTTCTGTCGCGGCATCGTTTTCCAGGGCGTCGGGAGGCGTCTCGGTTTTAGTCTGTGTGTGGGCTTCACTTTCTGTTACTGGTGAGCTATCTGCTTCAGATGCTGCTATAGGTTCGGCTTGTGCCTGCGGTTTATCTTCGACGATTTCCGCGGTCGCCTCTATGGCAGGCAGGCCACCCGCGAGTTTGTCGATGTACTGACTCAGGTAACCGCTTTCCGGCAGGTTTTCAAAGTTGGCAAAGTCGGCGAACAGATAAATCTTTTCGTCCAGTAACAGGGTTTTACTAAACACCCCTTGCGGTAGATGGCTGGAGGGTTCTGACCAACCCTCTTTGGGTGTATCGATGACCTCGATAATTTCATCGACCCAGTAGGCGGTAAAGGCCACGTCTTGAAGGGTAATAATCAATCGGCCTGGCTGTTCCCATCCGGCCTCGTTAACACCAAAACGGTGGCGTAATTCACTCACGCTAATGACATGATTGGCATGGTAGAAAATGCCGGGTTTGGCCTCATTCGAGCCGGGGGGGCGGGTCAGTTTGGGCGGGGCAATAATGGTCTGCACCGGGTCGGCGGGGGCGCAACATAGCACCGGACCGACCCGGAACAAAAGTAGGGCAATGGCAGACTGATCATTTGGCATAATTTACCGACGGTAAAAACCCGTTTAAGTAATATTAATATCGGATGGTGGCGGGGGATTTGAAGGGATGGAGTCCCTATTAGGGAGATTAAACCGGTTTATTGTGTAGGTAGTTGGCTAAACGGGCGAATTCGCTAAGGGAAAGTTGTTCCGGGCGCTCAGTCGGGTCGATGTCCAGCTGACTTATTTCTCTGCTTTCCAGCAGTTTTTTAAGGCTATTACGCAGGGTTTTGCGGCGTTGCGAGAAGGCCTGGCTGACGACCTGGCTGAGTAGATCAAGATCCTTCGCCTCAACCGGTGGGGTTTGGTAAGGAACCAGACGCACGATGGCCGAGTCGACTTTGGGTGGGGGCTGGAAGGCCCCGGGACCGATGCTCATCAGGTTTTCACTCTGGCAATAGTAGCTGAGCATGATGCCGAGGCGACCATAGTGCTTGTCGCCGGGCTGGGCCACAATCCGTTCCACCACCTCTTTTTGCAGCATAAAGTGCATGTCTTCAATACAGTGCCGATGCTCCATCAGATGAAACATCAGGGGAGTCGAGATGTTATAGGGCAGGTTACCGGTGACCCGTAGTTTCCGGTCAGGTTCACCTGCTTCCAGCAGCTCGCAAAAAGGGAATTTCAGGGCATCGCCCTGATGCAAATGGAAGCGGGGGTCCTCACCAAACTGCCTTTCCAGTACCGGCGCCAGATCCCGATCCAGTTCGATCACATCCAGTTTGCCGCAGGCGGCGAGCAGATGCGTGGTCATGGCGCCCTGTCCGGGACCAATTTCGACCAGATGCTCATTAGCCCTGGGGTTGATGGCATGAATAATCCGTTGTATTACCGCCGGGTCGTGCAAAAAGTGTTGGCCGAAGCGTTTGCGTGCGTGATGGGACATAAGGGGCAGGATAGTGTGTCGCGGCTTTAAACGGAAGCAGCGCTCAAGGCGTTGGCGCGAATCATTTGTTCGGCTGTTTCGATGGCAACCTGTAGGCTGCCGGTTTCGGCCTTGCCGGTCCCGGCCAGATCCAGGGCGGTACCGTGGTCGACCGAGGTGCGGATAAAGGGCAGGCCAAGCGTAATATTGACGGCCTTGCCAAAACCCATGTGTTTCAATACGGGCAGGCCCTGGTCGTGATACATGGCCAGTACGACATCGGCGGCTTCCAGATATTTGGGGATAAACAGGGTGTCGGCAGGTAAGGGGCCGGTGAGTTGCATGCCTTGTCGGCGTAATGTTTTCAGTACGGGCTCGATGATCTCGATCTCTTCGCGGCCCAGATGCCCGTCCTCTCCGGCATGGGGATTCAGGCCACAGACCAGTATCCGGGGCGAGTCAATACCGAAACGGGTTTGCAGATCGTTATGCAATATCGCGATGATGGAGGTCAGCCGCCCTGGCGTAATGGCCTGACTGACATCACGCAGTGGCAAATGGGTCGTGGCCAGCGCAACGCGCAGGCCGGGACAGGCGAGCATCATGACCACCTGTTCGGCATGTGTGAGTTCGGCCAGAAATTCGGTATGGCCGGTAAAGGGTATACCGGCCTCATTGATAATGCCCTTGTGCAGGGGGCCGGTCACCAGGGCCGAATCAGGAGATTGCTGGCAGAGTGCGACCGCCCGGCGCAGGGTTTCGAGGACATAGGCGACATTGCGGTGATCCAGCTGCCCGCATGAGACGGGGGCGATCAATGGCACATCAATAACGCGCAGGCTGGCAAGCTGATCACTTTGCTGTTCCGACTCGCTGTCATTGAAAGGTAACAGCTTGATGGGCAGGCCCAGCTTGGCGGCCCTTTGTTGCAACAATGTCTGACTTGCTACGGCAACAATATGGCTAGCTGGAAACTGTTGCGCGAATTGAATGAGCAGGTCCGGGCCAATACCCGCCGGTTCCCCTGTGGTGACAAAGAGGTGAGGACGTGATGCGTTCATATTGTGCCGGCAGGTATGGCGATCAGTTATTTAAATGATATTCGACGTAGCCTTCATCACGAATGCGCCGTAACCAGTTGTCGATTACCTCATTGGCCTTGCGTTTGTGAATCATTTTTTGCACCTGAATACGCTTGTATTCCTCACTGTCATCATGTTTACGCCGCGACATGACCTGCAAAAAATGCCAACCAAATCGGGTTTTAAATACCTTGCTCAACTCACCCTGTTTGAGTTTGTTCATCTCTTTTTCAAATGTGGGGACAAATTTGCCGGGACTGCTCCAGCCCAGGCTACCGCCATCAAGCGCCGATCCCTTGTCGTCAGAATACGCCTTGGCCAGTTTGGCAAAGTCTTCACCCGCACTAATACGTTTTCTTATTGTTGCAAGTTTTTGTTTGGCTGCCTGGTCGCTGGTGACGGTATTGGTTTTGATCAGGATATGACGAACCAGCGTTTGCTTCACAATATGCTTTTTATTTTTACTGCGTTTGTTAGCCAGCTTGATGATATGAAAGCCACTCGGGCTGCGGATGAGTTTACTTATGCCGCCGGGTTTCATATCGGTAATGATATCGGCAAACAAGGTGGGCAGTTGTGCTGATTTGAGCCAACCCAGTTTACCGCCCTTGAGGGCCTGTTGGCCATCGGAATTGGCAATGGCGGTTTTGGCAAAATCTGCACCCTTGTGTAATTGCTTGAGGACTTTTTCAGCCTTGCCTTTAGATTTTTCAATTTGCGCGGGTGTGGCGGCCTCGGGGATGGAGATGAGGATGTGTGATAATTGGTATTCGGTTTGCTGATCGCCGTGTTTATTTGTCCTGGCCAGAAAATTATTGACTTCCTGCTGGGTGATCGTGACTTCTTTGTCGACAACCTGGCCTTTGAGGCGATCCATAATAATGTTGTTTTTAATGGTTTCCCTGAATTCGGCAAAGCTGACACCGTCTTTGGCCAGCACCTTGCGGAACTTGTCCAGGCTCAGTTTGTTTTCCCTGGCGATATTTGTGATCACCCGGTTTACCGTTTCATCGCTGACCCGGATACCGCGTTTTTGGGCAATCTGTAATTGAATCTGTTCCAGTATCAGACGTTCAAGCACCTGCTTGCGAAACACAGATGCAGGGGGCAATTGTGTCTTGTTTTCCTTTAGCTGTTTTTGCAGCAGCAGGATGCGTTTGTCCAGTTCAGTCTTGGTGATCACGCCTTTATTAACAACCGCGATGATCCGATCCAGCTCTTCAATCTGTTTTGCCTGTGTGGCGGCAGTTAAACCGAGCAGGAAAAATAATCCGGTTAAAAATGGTTTATACGGTAAATGCTGTATTCTCAATATCATGATGGGTGCTTCTATCAGGGGTTATCGGGTGTAGCCAGGGATGGTCTGTCTGAGTATGTTTTCTGATTGTTTATCATCGCCGAAGCTGGACAGACCCTTGAGCTCCAGTACCAGGTAAATGGCATTGTCATACGTATCCTGACCATTAATCTGCCCATTGTAATATTCTCTGGCCAGGAAGCGTAGTCCCCAGCAACAACTATCGTAATTCAGGCCGTAAACCGTCTCTATATCTCGTTCATTCAGCAAGTCATATTGCTGACCAGCCATAAAGCGCCAGCGGGGACTAAATCGCCAGACAAAACCAAGGTCCCGGCTGGCCAGTTCGTCCTTCCGATATCGGTGCCCGAACGTCAGCAGGTGATCCTTGTCCCGCTTGTAGGACAGGCGGGTAGTACTATAACGGGTACTCTCAGTATCATCATCCCACTGAATATCAGAACTCAGGCTCCAGTGGGTGGCCGGTCGCATCGACAGCCGGGCCACGTAGTCACTGTTGTTTTCCGTTGCAGTTGCACTACCGGGCAGGGTCACTCGGCGGTCATCATAGTAATAAATCCGGCCTACGCTGGCAGAAAAGAGTTCGGCGCCACTTTGCTGGTGCAGGAATCGCGTCGTCAGGGCGACCGTCAGGTGGTTGGTATCACCGATGCGATCCACCCCGGTAAAACGGTTTTCCCGGAAAAGACCGTCGAAGCTGAAAGCGGTCTGGCCACTGTCAAATACCGGTAAGTCATCCTGCTCCCGGTAGGGGGCATAGACATAAAACAGCCGGGGTTCGAGGGTTTGAACCAAAGGGGTATCGCCCACCAACGTATCCCGTTCCAGAAACAGGCCGGTATCCAGCGATGAAACGGTCAGGTTGCGGGATGGTGACTTGTCATCCTGGGTTGCATTTTCACTTAACTCATATTGGGTGTAATAGCCGGTGACTTTGGGGATAAAAAACGCGGACTGGCTACGCAGCGGCAGGCTGACGACGGGCTGGATATGGGTTCTGTCGGCGGTGGACTGTGATTCATCGGTGTGATCAAAGCGGACCCATTCCGTGCTGGCATTGAAGTTCAGACGGTTATCCTGTTCCGCGAGACGACTGGCGAGGGTCAATTGCGGGAGTTTGCGATAGGGTTGATCGCCTGAGAGGGTCTGGAAATCCTGCGCCAGGGCGTTGAATCGCCAGCTTGGGGCGTTGTAACTCAGGGTCGCCCGTTGTTCCAGGTGCGTGGTGCTTGATGAATTGATGTTGCCGCCAAAATCCGCCAGGTGTTCAGTATCGGATACCTCCTGGTAGTTGAGGACCGTCGACCAACCCGCCCCGGCTTGGGCCTGATGGTGCCATTTGAGACGTTTGCGATTGGTACCGTAGACCTTGTCGTCCTCCAGGTAATCGAGTTCGATTTGTCCCTTACTTTGCTCATTCAGATAGCGAAACTCATTTTCCCACATCAAGCCCCGGCGGGTCATATTATGGGCGGTGATTGTGGCATCCAACTCCGGGGCGATATTCCAGTAATAGGGCACGCTGATTTCCGTACCGCGCGCGTCCGAGATGGCATAACTGGGAAACAGAATACCCGACATGCGCTCATCGCCCAGAGGAAACCGTAAATAAGGCAGATAAAGAAACGGTACACCCATAAAATCGATCACCACATGGGTGGCGCTTCCCTGACGGCTTTCCTTATCCAGAGTGATCTCACTGGCACTGAGCTCCCAGGCCACCTTGTCGGGCGGACAGGTGGTATAGGTGGCATCTTCCATGGCCAACCGTTTGGGGCCCTCGATGGTAATTATCTCCGCTGTACCATTGGCGTTTTCCGGCAAGGTCCGATAACGGGCTTGTTGCAGGCTGCCCTGATTTTTTTTCAGGTTCATTTTGGCCTTGTCTGCCTCAACCTCCATCTCACCGGTGAGAAAACGGACGTTTCCCGAGGCGTCAAAGTTTTCATCTTGATGAGAATATCGGGCCTTATCCGCTTCGATGCGACGCCCTTCACGCTGAATGAGCACATTGCCAGAGAAGAGGGTGATATTTTTTTCACTCATATCGGCCTCATCGGCTTGCAGGTGGGTCCGCTTCGGGGCCTTGGTATCGGGTAGGGCCTTATCTTTGACCGGCGGGAACACACACAGGACCTCATCCTGTTCCTTCGGCACCTGTTTTGATGGCTCTTGCGCAAAGGGCATAGCCGATACCATCAAAAGTACGCACCCAAGCCAGACCTGTTTGAATGAATAGGCTAAATGACGGCAGGGTTTCAGCATGAAAAGAGGAGTTTGATTCGGTTAGTTACAAGCGGCACGATTGTACACCATATAAATAGCGCGTTGCTGCGATGTGCTTTAGGGTACTTCTAAAAATAGTGATTTTCACCCGGAGGGCACATGTTCGTGAGAGCAAGGAAGCACCGCGCGCAGAACCGGAGTGTATATAAAATACATGAGGATTCGAGCACGGGGGTGACGCCGCTATCGCGGACCTGTGCCCCCGAGGGTGAAAAGTGCATTTTTAGAAGTGCCCTTTTATCTTATGAGCTGCGTGACCAGATAGAGCAGCCCCAGGAATACTGGCTGGTGCAGCAGATAAATCAACAGGCTGTGTCGACCGGCAAACGTCAGCGTGGTGACCAGGGCATGTTGGTTTTGCCAGTGCAGTACACGGCTTAATGTTTGGTTGTTTTTTGTCCAGAATGCGAGCCCCAGACCGATCAGCACCATGCCGAACCAGGGAAACAGCGGCACATAATCTTCCGTGCTGGGGCCGTGGGTCATGAGCCCGAACCATTGCCAGGCCGGTTGATTGAAAAAGGCATGGCTGTAATGGTTGCCGATGAGCAGAATGATCGGGCCAATGACAAGATTCAGGTAGCCAAGGCGGAGAAAAAGCAGCCCGAGCAGGCTGGCCAGGGCGATAAAATGCAATATGCCGAAGAAAATAAAGCTCTCGGGATACATCAGGTAGCTGCTCACACTGACCGCCAGGGAGGCTAGTACCAGCAAACCAAATCGTTTAAGCCAAGTCTGGCGGTTCCAGCGGCCTTGATGGGCGAGATAGAGACTGAAACCCACCACACCCAGAAACAGGCTGACGATAAGGGCGCGAAAATGTAACCAGAACGGGTCACTGTTAAACCGGAAGCTGACATAGCCGAAATAGTTTAAATCAAAGCAAAAGTGATAAATAAACATCAGCGCGATGGCCAGGCCACGCAGCAGGTCGATCAGGATAATGCGTTGTCTATTTTGTTTTGGCATCGACTTTGTGAATGGGCTTGAATGCTGGCACTATTGTGCGTGGCCTGCTATAGACAAACAAGTATAAATAAAATTATGAGCCCTTTGCATGAAAGTCTTTTCTCTCAATACGGCGTTAAAAATCAGCTCAAAATGCTCATTTACTTCGTGTAAACTGCGCTTTTTCACTAATTTTTGCCTTGTCTTGAGAGAAAATCCAATTCATGCAAAGGCCTCTACATAAAATAATGACAATCTCACCAAAAACCGATGAACGATTATCTCTGCTACAAAAATGGTTGGAAATGGATCTGGGTTTGAGCGGTTACCAGATTGCACCGGCCTCGGCCGATGCCAGTTTCCGGCGCTATTTTCGAGTCAGCTGGGATGGGCAAAGCCGGGTCGTGATGGACGCCCCGCCGGGCAAAGAGGACACTGGGCCGTTTACCGGTATTGCCGGGCAATTTAAAAAGCTGGGGCTGAATGTCCCGGTGGTGCTGGAGCAGGATGCCGAAAACGGCTTTTTGTTACTCACCGATCTCGGCAGTCAGGATTATCTTTCCGCCCTTAATGAACAAACCGCCGCGCCTCTATATAGTGCGGCCCTGGCGGCCCTGATCAAATTGCAGTCCTGTATCATCCCGGCCGACTATCCGTTTCCGCCCTATGATCGCACCTTGCTGCTGAATGAGATGGGCCTGTTCCGAGACTGGTACCTGGGTCGGCATCTGGGTATGACGAACTCAGCCGATGGCCAGGCCATGCTGGCCGAACTATTTGACGTCCTGGCCGATTCGGCCCTGGCCCAGCCCCAGGCCGTAGTGCACCGGGATTATCACTCCCGTAACCTGATGGTCTGCGAGCCCAATCCCGGCATACTCGATTTTCAGGATGCGGTGATCGGGCCTATTACCTATGATCTGGTGTCACTGTTACGCGATTGTTATATCGCCTGGCCGCGCCAGCAGGTGGAACGCTGGGTAGGTCAGTATTATGAAAAACTGCTGGCCGAAGAAATGATCCGGCAGGTCAGCGCCGAACAATTCCTGGCCTGGTTTGACCTGATGGGCATGCAACGCCACCTCAAGGCCACCGGCATTTTTGCCCGCCTGAACTATCGTGATGGCAAGGAGGGTTATTTAAAGGATATCCCGCGCACCATGGGCTATGTCAAAGGGGTCGCCGGTCGCTATCCGCAATTGGAGAAGTTCGCAACATTTATCGGCGAACTGGAGGCCGGGGGTGAACAGTATCTGGATGTGCCGCGATGAAGGCCATGATTCTCGCGGCAGGCAGGGGCGAGCGCATGCGTCCCCTGACCGACAGCACCCCCAAGCCCTTATTGAAAGTCGGCGGCAAGGCGCTGATCGAATATCACCTCGACAATATCAGGCAGGCCGGTCTCCATGATGTCGTGATCAACCACGCCTGGCTGGGGGAGCAAATCGAAACCACCCTCGGTGATGGCAGTCGCTATGGTTTGCGTATCGAGTATTCCCGTGAAGGCGAAGCACTGGAGACGGCCGGTGGCATTCAGCGGGCCTTAACCTTGTTGGGGAACGAGCCATTTATGGCCATCAACGGCGATATCTGGACCGATTATTCACTCCAATCCCTGCCCCCGGCGCCAACGGGCCTGGCCCATCTGGTGCTGGTGGATAACCCGCCCCATCATCCGACCGGGGATTTCATGTTGCAGTCGGGCACCCTGCTGCCAACGGGACCGGCTTGCCTGACCTTCAGCGGCATAGGTCTTTATCGGCCCGAGCTCTTTGCCGGACTGAAACCAGGCAAATCCCCCCTGGCGCCACTGTTACGCGAGGCCATGCATAATCGAGACATCAGCGGTGAACACCATACGGGCCAGTGGTTTGATATCGGTACCCCCGAACGTCTGCAAGAACTGGATCAGTTGTTGGCCCGGCAGACACGGCATGGGTGAGGAGATCCAGTCCAGTCAGTTTTCGGAGCAGGATTTTGTCCGTTTCAAGCAGGCCCTGACAGCAGAAACGGCCAGACTCAAACAGTATTTTGAGACAGGCCGTTTTGACAGCCGGGGCGGGGTGGCCGGGTTTGAGCTGGAGGCCTGGCTCATCGACCGCCAGTACCGACCGGTGTCAGGTAACGAAGAATTTCTACGCCTGTTTGATAGTCCGTTGGCCAGCCCCGAGTTGGCCAGTTTCAATATCGAGGTCAACAGTACTCCGCGCCCGCTGAGCGGGCATGTCTTTTCGGCCATGCACAATGAATTGTCCGAGACCTGGCAGCGCTGTCAGCAAACCGCCGCCAAACTGGATGCGCGGGTGGTGATGGCCGGTATTTTGCCGACGGTCGAGAACGAGGACCTCAATCTGGCCAATATGTCGAAAATGGAGCGCTACCGCGCCCTCAATCGTGAGGTCGTGCGCATGCGTCAGGGCAAACCCCTGGTGCTGGATATCAATGGCCATGAGCACCTCAAGCTCACCCATCGGGATGTGATGCTCGAATCGGCCGCCACCTCGTTCCAGATCCATTTACAAATGGACCCGGCCGAGTCGGTACGCCTGTTCAACGCGAGTACCGTGCTGTCGGCGCCGCTGGTGGCCCTCAGTGCCAATTCCCCCTATCTGTTTGGCAAGGACCTGTGGGATGAGACCCGCATCCCCCTGTTTGAACAGGCGGTGGCCGTGGGGGGCTTTGACGGGGCCAAATTCGGGCCCATCCGGCGGGTGTCCTTTGGCAGCGGCTATGTGCGCCACTCGCTGTTCGAGTGTTTTGAGGAAAACCTGCAACATTACCCGATCCTGTTGCCGGTGGAACTGGACAAAACACATGGCGAGTTTGCCCGTCTTCGCTTACATAACGGCACCATCTGGCGCTGGAACCGGCCTCTGGTGGGTTTTGATGCCCAGGGGCAGCCCCATTTGCGGCTGGAGCAACGGGTGGTATCCGCCGGGCCGACGGTGATCGACGAGATCGCCAATGCGGCCTTTTTTTATGGCGCTGTGGTCGAGTTGGCGGCGCAGGAACACCCCATTGAAAGCCAACTGGAATTTAACAGGGCCCGTGATAATTTCTATAACGCCGCCCGACTGGGGCTGCGCACCGTGGCATGCTGGGTCAATGACAAACAGATCCCCATCAGGGAATTGATCCTCAAGCAACTCCTGCCCATGGCCGGGCAGGGACTGAAACGCCTGGGGGTGGGCTCGGCCGATCGGGAACAATATCTCGGTATTGTTCGCGAGCGGGTGGAGTCCGCTGCCACCGGCGCCCACTGGCAACGCGCCTATGTTGCAAAACATGGCCGTGATATGACGGCGCTGACGGCGGCCTATTTTGAGCGCCAGCAAAGCGGCGCACCGGTCCATCAGTGGACGGTATAGATAGGAGATCTGGTTTTAGAACATGTTAAATATCTATAACAGTTTACCAGCAGGCTTGTTGCAGCGGGATGCGACCCGCTTGCATGAGGTCTTGCCTGGTCCCAGCCTGATCTATCTACAGGGTAAACACAGTCAGCCCCTGTTTATTTCCCTGTTGCTGCATGGCAATGAAGTGACCGGCTGGCAGGCCATGCAATCGATCCTGACGAAATACCAACAGGGTGGATTACCGCGCTCGATTTATTTATTTATCGGTAATGTCGCGGCCGCCCGGGAAGGTTGGCGTCATCTGGATGGCCAGCCCGACTATAACCGTATCTGGAAAGGCGAGGGGGATGGTCCGGAGGCCGTGATGGTGCGTCAGGTCATGGAGATCATGGTTGAACAACAACCTTTTGCCAGTCTCGACCTGCACAATAACACCGGTCGCAACCCCCATTACGGCTGTATTAATAAACTGGAGCCGGATTTTATGCATCTGGCCAGTCTGTTTAGTCGTACCGTGGTCTACTTTATCCGGCCCGATAGCGTGCTCTCCATGGCCTTTGCCGACGTATGTCCTTCTGTGACCCTCGAATGTGGTCGGCCGGGTGAGCCCCATGGTGTTGAGCATGCGGTGGAATTTATCGATGCCTGTCTGCATTTATCGGAATTTCCGGCACACAAGGTTGCTCCCCACGATATCGATTTGTTCCACACCGTGGCCGTGGTGAAGGTCCCTCCCCATTTGAGTGTCGGTATCCTGGGGGAGGTGGCGGACGTCTGCCTCCCGAATGAACTGGACCAGCTCAATTTCTGTGAACTGACACCGGGCACCGTGCTGGGCTATGTCAGTAATGAGACCGTGGGAAGCGGCTTTCTGGCCACCGATGAGTCCGGGCAGGATATCAGTGAACGCTATTTCACGGTGGATAATACCCATATTCGCACACGCACGGCGGTGATGCCCTCCATGCTGACCATGGATACGGCCATTATTAAACAGGATTGTCTGTGTTATCTGATGGAACGTCTGGAGACACCACGCTAGGGACTTGGGGTGCCGGGATAAGTTGCTATAATTAAACCTAGATTCATCAGCTGGCCGCTTAGAGATGAACTTAACATTATGAAATTAAATAACTTTATTAACTTTATCAATATGCCGCAGTTTACCTTATGGGTGAGCGCGCTACGACATGTCTAGCACGTTGCATTTAGCGTCTGGCGTCGTTACGAATTCTGGACATGGAAGTCCTAATGTCGCGAGCGCACGGACGCGCTGGAGCGACCGTTGCAATAGCGGGCTATTACGCCGCATCGCGCCTAGCCAGTCGCTAAATGCAACGCACTAGCCACGCCGTCCAACTGATGATTCCAGGTTAAAGGGACTTTCGTCAGGAATGACGAGCCTACAATAAAAATAACAGGACCATGACTCGGCAATTTTATTTTTTCATTCTGATTTTGTTTTCCCTGACGTCACAGCTTCAGGCTAAACCGTCGCTGGCGGATATTGCCGGGCTAATTGAGGCCGGGCAATACCCGCAGGCCCTGTCGCAACTGGATAGCCTGCTGGCAGAGGATAAGCATAATCCTCATTATCTGTTTAACCGCGCCCGGGCATTGGCCGGCGCAGGGCGACAGGATGAGGCGATTGCCCAGTACCTGGCCTTGATCAAGGCACACCCAAACTTGCCCGAGCCTTATAACAATCTCGCAGTTATCTATATCCGGCAAGGCAAAACGGAACAGGCGCAAGCCTTGTTCAATAAGGCGATGGCGACCCACCCGGCTTATGCCAGGGTCTATAAAAACCTCGCCGCCGTGAACACGGCCCGGGCACAGGATGCCTATGCCCGGGCCCTGCAAATGCCGGCAGCGAGTCAGGCCATGGGCCTCGAAATGGCCGATAAGCTGTCACTTCCGAAAAAGCCAACCCCTGCTGTCCAGGCGGCGCCCATTGTGATGACCGCTGCAAAACCGCCCGCTAAACCGGGCATGGTGTATCAAGCGAATAAGCATGATGCCGATAACAAAGGCATGCCCGCCGAAAAACAACCCGTTGCCGGGGTGGAGGCGAATACGGTACAGACGGTCTTGCAGAACTGGGCAAAGGCATGGTCGACAAAAAGTGTTGATCGTTATCTACACTTTTATAGTGATGATTATTCACCGGCCGGGATGTCACATGCGACCTGGGCAGCACAACGCCGGGCGCGGATTCAGCGGCCAAAGTGGATTCGTGTCACGGTACGAAATTTTGCGGTGACAGCGGCCGGGCCAGCGCGTTTACGCGTCAGGCTGGAACAGGAATATGCGGCGGATAATTACCGCGATGTGACCCGCAAAGAATTTGTTTTGCAAAAATTTGGCGGCGAATGGCGCATCATTACGGAACGAGGTCTTGGGTATATAGTACGATGAAAAAACGGATCTGGCCCAAAGGTTTATTGGCTACTGCACTGATCTTGTCAGTGTCGGTGGCCATCTATGCCGCCAATTTTCACCAGGCAGAAACCCTGGTCAGTCATCAGGCGGGACTGAACACGCCGTCACAACAACAAAGCCTGCAGAATTTATTCGTGCAACTCGACAAGCGTCTCAAGCAGGACAAGCAGGATCATGAGGCCAGCCTGTTCAAGGCCATGCTGTATTTCAATACCGGTGCA
>Ga0209633_10002052_pt1 | contig 19943 bp, 23 predicted proteins | sample Cruoilmetagenom1_FD_187290 | JGI IMG/M metagenome (GOLD analysis project Ga0209633, IMG submission 187290) | Oil polluted marine microbial communities from Coal Oil Point, Santa Barbara, California, USA - Sample 1 (SPAdes) (version 2) | ecosystem: Environmental > Aquatic > Marine > Oil seeps ... | reverse complement strand
CTAGAAACCGTGTGGCTGGTTATCGGCTTCCTGGGTCAGGGCTTGTTCGCCATGCGGTTCATCTACCAATGGATCTACAGCGAACGGGTCGGACGCAGCATCATTCCCATACCATTTTGGTATTTCAGCATTGGCGGCGGTCTGGTCCTACTCGCCTATGCGATCCATCGGGCCGATCCAGTGTTTATCACCGGACAGGCCTTCGGCGTTCTCATCTACAGCCGTAATTTGCACCTGATCTACCGGGAGCGACGGGAAGCGACCGATTAGGTCATATACCCATTATGTCGTCATCCCGGACTCGATCCGGGATCTTCGAAGTGATCGAGTCCGGCCCTCACCAAAGATCCCGGATCGAGTCCGGGATGACGATTTTCCATTTATGAGTCGGCGCTCTAACTCTCAGCGAACTCCACGACCACGCCGCAGGCTGCTTCCGGCGGCAAGCGCAGCAACTCCTGCCCATCGCGCATATACGGCGCACCGCGCGCATCGAGGGCGTCGGCCGTTGTAACCAAATTATCGACCGCCAGGCGCATCCCGCATAGCCACGGCGGCGAGTGGTCGGGTATGCCCGGCAACCCCGGATACAACCGGCTAAGACCGCCAGGCGTGGTCAAGCGCAGCGAAGCGCCGCCCACGTCAATCTCGACGTAGCCATCCCCGGCAGAGACCGCCGCTTGACCAAACAGTGTTGCATACGCAATCGCCGCCTCGCCGGGGTCCGCGACCACACCGGTCACCGACAGAACGCCTCGCGCGCCGTTCTCATGGACCAGCCATCGTTCCTGCCAGACCATCGGCCGGTTCAAATGCTGGCAGACAAAGCTGGGCGCCGCGGGGCTCACGTCCGCAGGTAGGTGGGTCAATCTAAAGGCAGGCTGTACAGTGCCGCCGGGCAGCTCCAAGTATCGTTTCAGATCCTTCGGCCCGTCCGCCGAAATACCGCGTCCGCGCAAGTTCTCGGCCACGGCGGCCGCATCGTCGCTGGCGTAGGCCAGACTCATGAGCCCTTCACGAGTGGCAAGGAACCGGTCCAAATTGTTGGTGAACTGCGCCGGATCGGCGATGCCAAGTAGCTCGACGTAATCCCCGGGAAACATGATGCAGTAGTTGGCCGTCGCCCAGCCGATATGCCGGCCGCGCGGCGAAACCACGAACCCTAAGTGTGCGAATGCACGCCGCGCCGCCTCCAGATCGCGCACGCCCACAATAAGGTGGTCGATGCCCGCAATTGCTGAAGTCACAACCGTCGGCTCCGCCGCACATTGCGCGCACCGCGCCGCTTTAACGGGCGCGCCGCGTGAGAACCAGCGGCCTTGGGCGTCTCCCGTGGGGCACTGCCATAGCCATAGCCGGCCTTGAATTTGATAATCACGCGCTTCATCTCGGCTTCGGACAGAATCTTTGGCCGGCCCGTCTGCAGTGCCTGACTGTATTGCGCTGCCAGGGTCTCCACCTCGACCGCCAACGCCAACGCCGAATCCAACCCCTTGCCGCAGGCAATCACACCATGGTTGGCAAGCAGACAGGCGCTGCGGCCTTCAAGAGCCTTTAACGCGTTGCGCGACAGTTTTACGGTCCCAAAAGTGGCGTACGGCGCACAACGAATGGAATTCCCGCCGGCCACCGCCACCATGTAGTGAAACGAGGGTATGCCGCGTCGCTGACAGGCCAATGCCGTCGAGTAGATCGGATGCACGTGCACCAGGGCACCGAATTCGGGCCGCGCCCGCAACACGTCGAGATGGAAGCGCCATTCGCTGGACGGCCGTCGCTCGGCGACGCTGCATTCCCAGCCGCCGTCAAAGTTCATCTCGACCAAGTCGGCTGGCCGAAGCGCCTCATACGGAATGCCAGACGGGGTCAGCAGTATTCCGCCCCCGGCACGCGCGCTTACATTGCCCGAGGTGCCTTGGTTGATCCCCAGCTCGTTCATGCGTAGTGCCGTCGCGATAATCGCGCGTCGCAACTTCAGGTGTTTCATTTCAGTGCTTTGCCCCTGTCGGTCGAACCGCAAGTTTACGTATCGCCAGGGGAAAGAAAACCGCTTTCCTGCCATTCGGTTCAACCACGACCGGACAGGCGCGCGTATTGATGCTGCACGCAACACGCGCTTCATGTAAAAGCTGCTTACATGAGCTGGTCAAGACACCATCGGAAACGGCGCGGCTATCACCACGGCAATCTGCGCGAGGCACTGATCGAAGCCGCCTTGGAATTGATCGCGGCGAAAGGCGCTGCCGGATTTACATTTGCCGAGGCAGCCCGTTCCGCGGGGGTAAGCCCAGGCGCGCCGTACCGGCACTTCCGGGACCGGGACGCTTTGATCGCCGATGTGGCGCGGCGCGGCTTCGAGCAGTTCGCCGACGATCTAGCGCGCGCCTGGAACGACGGCCGCCCCGACCCACACGCCGCCCTGCAGAACCTGGGCGCCGCCTATCTCGCTTTTGCCAGGGACGAACCCGCCTATTACACCGCCATGTTCGAGTCGCAGGTGCCCATCCACGCGGACCGGGATCTGGCGCAGGCATCGGACCAGGCCTTCGCTATCTTGCGTCAGGCGGTGGAGACGCTGATCGCTGGTCTGCCAGCACGGCGGCGCCCGCCGGCCCTGATGGTGAGTCTGCATATCTGGTCGTTGGCGCACGGCATCGCCTCTCTGTTCGGGCGCGGCGACGAAGCCCGCCGCGCCCTACCCATGGCGCCGGAAGAGCTGTTGGAAGCCGGCGTCCTCATCTACCTCCAGGGTCTGGGCCTCGCCGCGGATTGAGGGCTCAAAATGTCGCCCCACTCCACGTCCCCGGCACATATTTGGGTTTTCTGCGGCTTTGGATTTTCTGCGGCCCCTACCTTGACAGCCCGATCTGCGACCGTCATATATGTGAATGTAAGAAACATTTACATAGGGTCTCCAATGGAACTCGCGGCTAGAATAGAGACCAAACTGGACGAAGGCGGGAAGCTGGCCTGGATCGTGGCCATGGTCCTGGGTTTTATCGTCTTTTGGCCAATTGGCTTGGCCATCCTCGGTTACATGATATGGAGTGGACGCATGGGATGTTCGGCAAAACGCAGCCCGGGCCGCTGGCATACTGCGCATAAGGCGGGCGGATCTGGCGGCAGTTGGTGGCGCGACCGGGGCCGTACGGCATCGAGTGGCAATCACGCCTTCGACGAATATCGGGACGAGACGTTGCGCCGTTTAGAGGAAGAGCAGATGGCGTTTCATGATTTCCTTGAGCGCCTGCGCCATGCAAAGGATAAGGCAGAGTTCGACCAGTTCATGGCTGATCGCAAGCGCCGCTCCTCTGGTCCGGCAGGACCCGATACCGCCGAGGGGCCGACGCCAGCGTAGCCCAAAGTCTCTCGCTAACCATTTCCCCAGCGCCGGGCGCCACAACGCCCGGCGTTGCGCGTAGTATACCCCACCTTGAACGCTGAGACTCATGGCCCATCCTTCGAGACGCGTTCTTCGAACGCTCCTCAGGATGAGGATGGGTGTTCCATATCAACAAATCACCTCATGCTGAGGAGCCGTGAAGCGGCGTCTCGAAGCACGCCGGCTGGGTCACAATTTCCGGGAACTGGTACTAGGGCTGCCGCTTAGCCCTCCGGCCGGTTGTGACGTTCTGGATACAGGGACAGCAAGCCCTCGGTCGAGGCGGGGCAAACACCACGCTCGGTTACAAGGCCGGTAACCAAACGCGCCGGCGTGACATCGAATGCGAAATTAGCCGCGGCGCTTCCCTCGGGTGTGATGCGCACCGTCGTGATAGCACCGCCGGCGGTACGGCCAGTTACCTCGCTCAACTCGCGCCCATCCCGCTCCTCGATCGGGACTTCCGCCACGCCGTCTTCAATGGTCCAGTCTATGGTTGGACCAGGCAACGCGACATAAAACGGAACCCCATTGTCGTGTGCCGCCAAAGCCTTGAGATAGGTGCCGATCTTGTTGCACACGTCGCCACGCGCCGTGGTGCGGTCGGTGCCGGTAATGCATAGATCAACTTTGCCGTGCTGCATCAAATGGCCGCCAGCGTTATCAGCAATCACCGTATGCGGGACGCCGTGCTGGCCCAACTCCCAGGCCGTCAAACTGGCACCCTGATTGCGTGGTCGCGTCTCGTCGACCCAGACGTGTACCGGGATACCCGCATCGTGCGCCAGGTAGATCGGCGCCAAGGCGGTGCCCCAATCCACGGTTGCCAGCCAGCCGGCATTGCAGTGAGTTAGCAAATTCACCGTCCGCACCTTCTCGGCCTTGTCCCACACACCGCGGATCAAACCCAAGCCATGCTCGCCGATGGCATGGTTGATGGCCACGTCCTCGTCGCAGATGGCGGCGGCACGCGCATAAGCAGCGGCGGCACGTTCGCCTGGGGCTAGCGCACGCAGGCGAGCGCCCACATCCTCCAATGCCCAGCGCAGGTTCACCGCCGTCGGCCGGGTGGCAAAGAGCGCCTTGCCGGCTTGCTCCAGATGTTCGGTCGACGGATCGGCGCGCATAGCCAACGCCAGGCCGTATGCTGCGGTGGCGCCGATCAACGGCGCCCCACGCACCAGCATATCGCTAATCGCCCGCGCCGCATCGTCCAAGGTTTCCAGTCGGGAGATCTCGAAGGCGTGCGGCAACTTGGTCTGGTCGATGATCTCGACCGCCCAGCCGTCATCGGCGAGCCAGATGCTGCGGGTTGGCTTGCCGTTCACTTTCATCGCCTGTGTATCCTATACGCGGCCGAGGACCCGCCCGGCCACGGCGTCCAGGCGTGCGGTCATGGCGGGGTCGCGCGCCTCCGGCTGAGTGATAACCGCGTGATCGAGGGCCCGCTGACAACCGGCGGCGCACACCTCGGTCCGGCCGGAAAGCGCCGGCGCTGCCTTGGCGACCAGCGAGCGCGCGTGATCCGCGTTTGCCAACAGCACCCGCACCACCTGCTCGACGGTGACGTGATCGTGCTCCTCGTGCCAGCAATCATAGTCGGTGACCATCGCCACCGTGGCGTAGCACATCTCCGCCTCGCGCGCGAGTTTGGCCTCCGGCATGTTGGTCATGCCAATGACAGCACAGCCCCAGGTGCGATACAGCTCCGATTCCGCCATGGTCGAGAACTGCGGCCCCTCCATCACCAGATAGGTGCCGCCGCGCCGATGGGGCAATCCAAGCTCTGTTGCCGCCGCCTGCAAGCTGTCGCCCAGGCGCGCGCAAACCGGGTGCGCCATGGAGACATGGGCGACCAGCCCGGTATCGAAGAAACTGCGCTCACGTGCCGAGGTGCGGTCAATGAACTGATCGGTGATGACGAAAGTCCCTGGCGCCAGATCGGCTTTCAGAGAACCGACCGCGCTGATCGAGATGATCTCGGTCACGCCGGCGCGCTTCAAGGCATCGATGTTAGCGCGAAAATTGACGCGCGACGGCGGAACCCGGTGTCCACGCCCATGCCGCGGCAGGAACACGATCGGCTGCCCCCCGAGCACGCCAAAGAGCAGCTCATCCGACGGCGCGCCAAATGGCGACTCGACCCGCCGCCACTCGGTGCCCGTCAGGCCTGGGATGTCATAAAGGCCGCTACCGCCGATGACACCGACGACCGGCGGTGTCCCAGGCTCGCTCATGGCCGACGCTTAAACAGAGGGACCCACGCCATTGCCCCGTTCAATGCAAGTCGGACCAGACCTTGCGCTTTGCCGCGTAGAGAATACCGGTGAAGACCAACAGGAATAGGATCACCTTGACGCCCATGCTGTGGCGCTTCTCCAGGTAGGGCTCGGCCGTCCACATCAGGAAACTGGCCAGGTCGGTCGCCATCTGCTCGGCCGTTGCCTCGGTGCCATCGGTATATTCCACCGCCTCATCGAATAGCGGCGCCGCCATGGCGATCTGATTGCCGGGGAAATAGATATTGTAGTTTAGCCCCTCAAGAGCCTCGAACCCGGCAGGCGGGTCCTCGTACCCAAGCAGCAGCCCACGAACGTAGTCCGGACCGCCCGGCCGCGCCTTGGCCATCAAGGAAAGATCCGGCGGCGCGGCACCGTTGTTGGCTGCCGCCGCGGCCTTGGCGTTCGGGAACGGCGACGGGAAATAGTCGGACGCCCGACCGGGCCGCTCGAACATGTCGCCCTCGTCGTTGGGTCCATCGGCGACTGAGTATTCGGCCGACATCTCCTTGATCTCGTCCTCGCTGTAGCCGAGCGCCTCCAGATTACGGAAAGCGACGTACTGCAACCCATGACAGGCAGAGCAGACTTCCCGGTAAACCTGCAGCCCGCGCTGCAACTCGGCACGATCAAATTGACCGAAGACGCCGGAGAACGACCAGTCGTACTTGGGCAATGCCGCGCCTTCGGCAGCCACCGCCTGGCCGGCACCGATGGCAACGACAGCCGCGAGGGCGGCAGCGGTCAGGTTTTTCATCACGCTTTCTCCCTCGCCACGGCCGCGGACGGGGCGCCACCGCCTTTCAGCACCGCTTCACCGATCGAATTTGGCAGGGGCCGCCGGGGCTCCACATAGCTCAACACGAATACGATGAAGAAATGCAGGAAATAGTAAGCCGTGGCGAGCCTTCCGATGATCAGGAATATGCCCTCCGGCGGCTTGGCGCCGATGTAACCGAGCACGATGCAGTCCGCCAGAAAGATCCAGAAGAACTGCTTGTAGATCGGCCGGAATTTGGCGCTGCGCACAGGCGAGCGATCGATCCACGGCAACACGAACAGGATCAGGATCGAGCCGAACATGGCGATGACGCCGAGCAGCTTGTCCGGAATCGCCCGCAGAATCGCGTAGTACGGTAGGAAATACCACTCGGGCACGATGTGCGCCGGGGTCGAGAGCGGATTGGCCGGGATATAGTTGTCCGGTTCACCGAACAAGTTCGGCGCAAAGAACACGATACCGGCAAAGAGAAGCAAGAATACCCCGACGCCGAAGGCATCCTTCGCCGTGTAGTACGGATGGAAGGGGATCTTGTCCTGCGGCCCGTTCGCCTCGATGCCCAGCGGGTTGCTGGAGCCGAAACGGTGCAGCGCCCAGATGTGCAGGACAACCGCGCCAACGATGACGAACGGCAGCAGATAATGCAGGGCGTAGAACCGGTTGAGCGTCGGATTGCCCACCGCAAAACCGCCCCACAGCCAGGTCACGATGCTCTCGCCAACTAAGGGAATGGCCGAGAACAGGTTGGTAATGACGGTCGCCGCCCAGAAGCTCATCTGCCCCCAGGGCAGCACATAGCCCATAAAGGCCGTGGCCATCATCAGCAGCAGGATGGCAACGCCCAGAATCCACAACAGCTCGCGCGGCGCCTTGTAGGAGCCGTAGTAGAGACCGCGGAAAATGTGGATATAGACGACGATAAAGAAGAACGCGCCGCCGTTCGTGTGGATGTAGCGGATCAGCCAGCCGGAGTTTACATCGCGCATGATCCTTTCCACCGAATCGAAGGCGAACGCCACGTGCGCCGTGTACTGCATGGCCAGCATGATGCCGGTCATAATCATGATGACCAGCGCCAGGCCGGCCAACGAACCGAAGTTCCACCAATAGTTCAGATTGCGCGGTGTCGGATAACCGCTACCGACCGCATGGTCGATGAAGGAAAAGATCGGCAACCGATATTCGATCCAGCGGATCACGGCGTTGTTGGTCTTGAGGCCGCTCATGGTTTCTGGCCCCCTCAGCCGATGAAAATCGCGGTGTCTGTGGTAAATTCGTATGGCGGCACGAAAAGGTTCTTTGGCGCCGGGCCCTTACGAATCCGTCCAGCCGTATCGTAGTGCGAACCGTGGCACGGACAGAACCAACCGCCAAATTCGCCTCTGGGGTCCCCAGCGGTCTGACCCTTGGGAATGCATCCCAGATGTGTGCAGATGCCGATCATGATCAGCCATTCCGCCTTTTTCACGCGCTCTTCATCGGTCTGCGGATCGGGCAAATCTTTCACCGGCACCGCGCGCGCGGCATCGATGGCCTCTTGTGGCCGGCGATCGATGAAGATCGGTTTGCCACGCCAGACCACCGTGATCCGCTGCCCCACCTCGACGGGCTCCAGATCGACCTCGGTCGACGACAGGGCCCGCACCTCGGCGGAAGGGTTCATCGAGTCGATCAGCGGCCAGACGGCCAGCGCTGTACCGAGGGCGCCGAATCCCGCCGCCGCAAGATAGAGAAAATCACGTCGCGTCTCGCCATCACCCGAATGCGTGGGGTTCGCGCTGTGTGCCATGCTGTTGTTTCCCTTTGGTCCCACCAATGAGGCGACGCCCGAGCGCACCCCCGCCACGAGCCGAGTCGGGCCGGCTTGTCTCGCAGCACGCATATAGAGGAAAATTACCGCGAAGGCAAAGGCCCAAACCGCAAGCACAGAAGGTGATTTACGACCCATGCGCCTGGTCCTCTATGAACCGGATATTCCGCAGAACACGGGGGCATTGTTGCGCCTGGCCGCGTGCCTGGACGTGCCTGTGGATATCATCGAACCCTGCGGCTTTTTTCTGGATGACAAGCGTCTGCGCCGGGCCGGCATGGATTACCTGGACCGTGTCGCCGTAAGGCGCCATAGCTCGTGGCCGGCCTATCGAGGCGCCGCTACGGGACGACTGGTGCTGTTGACAACGGCCGCGGATGACCGCTACGTCGACTTCCAGTTTCGGCCCGAGGACAATCTGATGGTCGGCCGCGAAAGTGCCGGCGTGCCGGATACGGTCCACGCGGCGGCGGATGCCCGACTGCGGCTGCCCATGGCGCCGGGCCTACGATCGATCAATGTCGCCCTGGCCGCCGCCATGGTATTGGGGGAGGCGTTGCGGCAAACCAACCTCTTTCCGGAAGGCCCCGCATGAGCCAATCGAGCGACGAGCAAAAAAACACCGCCAGCGCCTGGTTCGAGGACCTGCGCGACCGCATCTGCGCCGCCTTCGAAGCATTGGAGGACGAGTTGACCGCGGATATCGCGGCGAATCTACCCATCGCCGACGAGCTACGCGATATGCCACCCGGCCGTTTTCAGCGCCAGGCCTGGAGCCGGGTCGAGGGCGACCCAGCGGCGGGCGGTGGCGGCGTCATGTCGATCATGCGCGGCCGCCTGTTCGAGAAGGTGGGCGTCAACGTTTCTACGGTTTGGGGCGAATTTCCCAAGGATTTCGCAAGCCAGATCCAAGGCGCCGATTCGGACCCCCGGTTTTGGGCCAGCGGGGTTTCCCTGGTCGCCCATATGCGCTCACCGCTGGTACCGGCGGTGCATATGAATACGCGGCACATCGTCACCACCAAGTCCTGGTTCGGCGGCGGCACCGATCTGACCCCCATGATCCCGGACGAGGCGGATACCCGGACCTTCCACCGGGCGCTGGAGGCCGCCTGTAGCAAACACGATCCCGAGTACTACCCGCGCTTCAAGGCCTGGTGCGACGAGTACTTCTTCCTCAAACACCGGAATGAGCCGCGCGGCGTCGGCGGCATTTTCTACGACCATCTGGACACAGGGAACTGGGATGCCGATTTCGCCTTCACCCGCGATGTGGGCCTGGCTTTCCTGGATGCCTATCTGCCGGTCGTCCGCCGCCACATGGCCGAGCCCTGGACTCCTGAGCAGCGCCAACACCAGCTTGTCCGCCGTGGGCGGTATGTGGAGTTCAATCTGCTCTACGACCGCGGCACGCTGTTCGGCCTGAAAACCGGCGGCAATGTGGAAGCCATCCTGATGTCCCTACCGCCCGAGGTCGCCTGGCCTTAGAGCAGGTTTGGGTCGATGTATCCGCTCCACGGCATGGACTCATTAACTGGTGATCCGAGTGGCGATGTCCGCTCACAAGCCCACGCCGGCCAACCGTAATGACCCCGGCAAACGACCGGTTTTGACCCAAAGCGGACGCGAGGCTAGGCTGTACCTACACCAATTATGTCAAAACGGGCGCAAATAGGTGTGAGTGTTCCAAGCAGTTTGCGGGCTTAGTTGTTTATAGCGGCCTGCTCAGCGGCAACACTGTCCGCGGATTGCCTGCGTAACCACGTGGTGGTTCAGTTATGGGCTACCGCTGAGGAGTCTTTCCCGCGCTTGGCGAAGGCGTCACTGAGCAAATCAAAGACCAGGCGGATACGGCGGCTGGTGCGCAGCTCCCGGTGCGTCACCAGCCAAATCGGCACCGGCATAGGCGGAAACTCTGGCAGCACCTGTTCCACGCCAGGGGTGAGGGCGGCCAATTCGTTGGTCATAATGCACATCCCCAAGCCCTGCTTGACCATCTCCCAGGAAACAAAGCCACTGTCGGAGACATATTTGAAATTGGCCTTGGTCACCGGCAGACCCGCGGGCTGGATAGCGTTGAGATAGGAGGTGACTTCGCCAGTGCCGACAAACACCGCATTGGCCAAATCGTCGACGGTTTCCGGGCGGCCATGGCGCTTGAGATAGGACGGCGCAGCATAAAAATGCCCTGTCGTGCCGGGCACCTGTTTTGCGATGAGATCGGGCTGGTCCGGACGGACATGACGGATGGCAATGTCCGCCTCGCGCCGTTTGAGATCGCGAATCTCGTTTGACGCCACCACTTCGACGTCGATTCCCGGTGCCAGTTCTCGCAGGTCGTCGAGTATTGGAGGCAGAAGATAGGCCGACAGCAGATCGCTGGCCGTAATCACCACCTGGCCTTCGATGGTTTGCGATTGACCGGACGCGGCGAGGGAAACTTGCCCCGCCGCCTCGCCCATGGCTTTGACGTGGCCGAGCAAATCCAAGCCGGCCTCGGTGAGGGATAAGGACCGGCCGACCCGCTCGAACAAAGTGACGCCCAGGTTCTCTTCCAGCGCGGCGACCTGACGGCCGAGGGTGGGTTGGGTTAGGCCGAGAGCCCGTGCGGCGGCGGACAGCGACCCTTCCTCCGCCGTCACCAGGAAGGCACGGGCCTGGTTCCAGTCAAAATTGATGGTCAGCCAAGTACGGTTATTCATGCGTATTTGTATAATAAGAGTGCGTATTTTGGCAATTTCTATCTAATTTATACATGCATATACCAGGCGCCTGAAAGGAGCGCCTGATGAAAGTTCGATCACCCTCTGCATGGCTCCTCCCCGCCGCTTTAATCACTTTGTCCGCCGTCCCCGTCGTCGGGGGGGCGGTGCGGCTGGCCAGCGTGGCGATGGGGATCGAGATCATACCGGGCAATGCCCGGTTCTTCGCCGCGCCTGTGTCCGTGACGGTCCACATAGTGAGTGTGAGCGTGTTCTGTGTCCTCGGGGCGTTTCAGTTTTCAGGCCCGGTGCGGCGCCGAAACCCTACGTGGCATCGCAGCGCGGGACGAGTTCTGGTGCCCGTAGGCGTAGCCGCGGCGCTTTCGGGCCTCTGGCTCACGCTCGACTATCCGCCGGGAGATTTGGACGGACCGCCGCTGTTTGTCTTCCGGTTGGTCTTCGGCACGGCGATAGTTGTGCTCCTCGGGCTCGGCTTTGCCGCCATCCGGCAACACAACATTCCCGCGCACCGGGCGTGGATGATCCGCGCGTTTGCCTTGGCCCTCGGCGCCGGCACGCAAGTCCTGACCCACATCCCTATGGCTCTATGGCCCGACCTGCACACTGAACTGGGCCGTACGCTGGCCATGGGTGCCGGCTGGGTTTTGAACCTGACCGTCGCCGAATGGTTCATTCGCCGACCCCAGAGGGGTCAATCCATTGCCGCGGCGGCGCCATCATGACGTTCCGCCCCTTCCGCAACAGGTTCAATCTGCCCGCCGCTTTAACGGCGCTCGGTTTGATCCTTTCGAGTTCGGTCATGCTCGTAGGCACTCGCGTCCTGGCCGCCTTTACCAATCAGTTTGTTTGAGAGAAGAGATGAGTGACATTGATGCCATCGCCCACACGCAAGGCACCATCCCGGTCTTTGCCCGCTGGTTCGGCTCCTGGCAGATCAGCGTCACACGCCGCGCACTCAGTTTGCAGGAATTGACACAGCGCTACGACGAATCAGCAGACGGCTGGCAGCGCACTATCGATCGCCTCAGCTTTCCAGCCGCATACGAATCCCTCCTGCGACAGATTGCCGGTGGGGAGACGCCGTCGACCGTTCTGGATTGCGGGGTGGGGACGGGTGCCATGTCGCAAGCGTTGATCAGAGTGTTGAAAGCCCCATTCGCTCTGACCGCCGTCGATGTGTCGCCGCGCATGCTTGAGCAGGCGCAAAACGCGTTACAGGGAACGAATGCCGACGTGACGGTGCGCCAGGCTGATGCCGCTGACCTGCCATTCGAAAACGGCACTTTCGATTTGGTAATAACCGCACACATGCTGGAGCATTTACCCGACCCAGCGGCCGCCCTTACCGAAATGGTTCGGGTGCTCAAGCCCGGCGGGCAGCTGATCGCTTGTCTCACCCGCCGTACCTGGCTGGGCATGATCATTCATCTGAAGTGGCGTACGCACCGGGTAACGCCAACTCAAGCCAGACGGCTCCTGAAAGACGCAGGGTTAGAGAACGTCGTAAGCCTGACCTTTGACCGTGCCCCCTGGTGCAGGCGGCTGAGCCTCGCCTGCACCGGCCGCAAACCCGTTTGACATCTATCCCCTTTCACCAAACAGTACAGGAGAGTCCGATGACGGACATCACGCACGACTTTGAATCCAATACACAACGGATAAGGAACCCCGCCCTAGGCACCGACGCCAAATTCTGGGACAAGGTCGCCGACAAGTACGCGGCATCGCCCATCAAGGACATGGAGGCCTACGAGCAAACCATGGCGCGCACGCGGGCCTACTTGTCCGCGGACCAGGACGTGCTCGAAGTGGGCTGCGGTACAGGCTCAACGGCGCTACTGCTCGCGCCCAATGTCAAGCAAATGACGGCCAGCGACATCTCCAAACGGATGATCGAAATCGGCGAAGGCAAAGCCCGGGCTCAAAACTTGGAAAATGTAACGTTCAGACAAGCGCTGCTGCCCGATGAGACGCTCGTGCCGGAGTCATTTGACACCATACTTTGCTACAACACTCTGCATCTGGTGACGGACCTGCCGGCGGTGCTGCATAACCTGCGCGGCGCGTTGAAGCCGGGCGGCGTGTTCATTTCGAAGACCGTGTGCCTGGCGGAACAGACCCGGCTGTGGGGCATCCCCATCTTCCTCATGCGTCTGATCGGCAAAGCACCTTATGTGAAGATGCTGACCTTTGACGCCGTTGAGCAGGCGATTGCCGCCGAAGGTTTTGAGATCATCGAGACCGGCATCTACCCTGCGCCGTTTAGCCGGTTTGTGGTGGCGAGAAAGGGATAGGCTCTTAGCGGTCTTGTGTCCGCTTTTAAACGAGGCGGACACCTAACCCCCAAACAGGCAACGGATATTCTTTGGATGCTGCTCTCCGTACGCAACTGGGAACAGCTCACCCAACAGTGCGGCTGGCCGCAAGAACGCTACGTGGAAAAGATCACTGAGATGGCGGAGAAGATGCTGGTGGGGGGTAACGATTGAACTTAGATGTCCGCTTATGGCTAAAGGCGGAAATGCCCAAATGCATGGATTTGCGGCCGGTGTTGGCACTAAAGCCGACATCGGCGCCCCGCCGTTGACCCGACTCTCGTTTATGAGCACACAACCTAGTCAGAACCCGCCAGCTCTTTCAAATGCCGCAGGCACTCGCCTCGCGTGGGGCGGAAATCTTGCTCGGCCCACCAATCCTCGACTTGTTCTAGCAGTTGGCCCAGTTTCGGCCCTTCGTGTACGCCGAGGGTCAGGGCATCGCGTCCGTGCACGGGAAAGCTGAAGCCGGCCAGGCGGTCACCCTCCCGCAACGCCGCCGCGAGCCGCGCACCAGGCCGAGCGCGCGGCTTGCCGGCGTGTGTGCGCGCCCAGCCGAGACGCAGCAATTTGCCATAGAGCGCCGCGCCCAGCTTGCGCGCGGCCCGGTGGCGGAGCTTGGCCAGCGTCTTTATGTCCGGATCAACCGGCGGCGCGGCCAGATAGACCAGCGCGAAAAGCTGCCGCCGGGACAGGCGCAACCGTTCCCCCACCGCTTCGGCCACCCACCGCTCGGGCGCGATCAAGGCGGCCAGCCGCAGCACCGGATCGACGGGTTCGTCCGCGTCCTCCACCCGCAACAAGGCGCGCAGCACATCGACCCTACCGGTTACCGGCAGCGCCTCCTGCAATACGTTGTGCTCGATCATGAGGGCCACGACCGGCACCGGATTGGTGGCGGAGAGTAGTTTGAACAGCTCCTCCCGCACCCGCTCGCCGGAAAGCTGACGCAAAGCCGGCGCTAGTTCGCCGGCGACCTCGAGCACCGCCGGCTCGATGGGCTTGCGGCCAAAGTGCGCCTGAAAGCGGAAGAGACGCAGGAGGCGCAGGTAATCCTCCTCAATGCGGGCGCGGGCGTTGCCGACAAAGCGGACGCGTCCGGCGCGCAAGTCGGCAATACCGCCGAAAGGATCGTAGAGCGTTCGGTCGGGCGCGCACGAGAGGGCGTTGAAGGTGAAATCCCGGCGGGCCGCATCGGCCGTCCAGTCATCCGTAAAGGCGACTGTGGCGTGGCGGCCGAAGGTCTCCACATCCTCGCGCAAAGTCGTGATCTCGAACGGTTGTCCACCGGCGACGGCGGTCACCGTGCCGTGCGCCAGGCCGGTTGGAATCGCCTTGATGCCAGCCGCCTTCAATAGGCGCATGACCTCGTCCGGTGATAGGTGGGTCGCGATATCCACGTCCCTGACCGGCCGCCCGACCAGAGAATCTCGGACGCAACCGCCGACGAAGCGCACATCGGCACCCTCGGCACTTAACGCCGCGACGACGCGCCGTGTTTTCGCCGCGCGCATCCACTTTTGTGGCGGTAACTTGCCGGCGGAGGTCATTCGACCGGGTGGCTTGGCACAATCTTGCCGTCGATAAGGCGCGGCGCCTCCAGCACCGTGCCCGGCGCCACAGTACCGCTGAAGCGGAGCGTGGCGAAGGCAGCCGCCGCTACCACCACCATGCCCAACGCAATCCAGAACAAGGTCCTCTGCCGTGCCCGCTCCTGCTCTTCCGCTTCGCCGGCATCACCCGCCGGTACCGGCTGTTTGATGAACTTGATATAGGCGAAGTAGAGCAACAACGGCAGGACAATGGGCAAAAGGACGAGAAGCAACGCACGCGCCATGGCTCAAACCCCGCCTCTGTCGTTCGCTAAAATTTCTGTCAAGTTGACCAACATGCCGGCGGTTGCCCCCCAAATAAAATAGTCGCCATAGGGAAACACATAAAAGTGCCGATCCTTTCCCTCATAAACCCGACTGTGCCGCTGCAGGTTTTCGGACGCCAAAAAGAAATCCAGCGGCGCCTCGAACGCCTCAGCAACTTCAAAGGCATCCAGTGTCAATGCAAGGGGCGGCGTGACCAAGCCCACGACCGGTGTGACCTGGAATCCGGTGCGCGTGACGTAGGTATCGAGGTTGCCGATCAGGCGCACATTTCGGCGCGACAAGCCGATCTCCTCCTCAGTCTCGCGCAGGGCGGCGGCTTCCGGACTGTCGTCACCCGGCTCGATTTGGCCGCCGGGAAAGCTGATCTGGCCGGCATGCACATCCAAATGCTCGGTCCGTTTGGTCAAAAGTACCGTCAGCCCGCCTTCGTGGACGACTATTGGCACCAGCACCGCGGCGGCCACCAGCTTGCGCTTCGGGTCATAGAAATCCGGATTGAGGTCATGGTCGCCTCTTGGCCAGGTCTCGGCGGCGTCCAGCCCTTGCGGCCCTTGCGGCGCACGGCGGCGTCCCGGCGGCGGCGCGTGCGCCAGCCGGTCGAGGACGTCCTCGGCCCTCAATCCGCGCTGCCCAGGGAAAAGAAGATTCCGTTGCTCCATACGCCCCATGCGTTCCGCCCGTGGTGCTGCTCTTCGACGGCAGCATCCACCAGATGATAGAAGACCGGCCGCAGGATCAGCGCCTCCAGCCCGTCCCAAGCTATGATATAGGGTCTCGGCTCGCCGCTGTCAGGCGCTTCCGCGACTCGAATCGGGTGCTCGGGGCCGGCCTCCACCCAGCGGTCCACATTTGTCCGAAAGCTCACAACCTGAGCCTTTCCGTGCCCTTTGGCGCTCATTTCCACGGCTACGAACGGCGCATCGTCGACGATGACCCGGCCGCGCTCGACCGGGGTGACCAGCCAATATTCGCCGGCCTCGTCGCGCCGAAGGACCGTCGCGAAGAGCTTGACCAGCTCCTTCCGGCCGATCGGCGAGCCGCGATAGAACCAGGTTCCATCGGCGGCGATGCGAATATCGAAGTCGCCACAAGAGGGTAGGACAACGTCTCCGGGCGACTGGTCAGCGGCCATCGGAATGCTTATCTTTCTCTTAACCTCGGCGGGTCGTGGCCCCTTGCCGGTCATCTCCAGCCGCCTTTCGGACGCGCAATGGGAGTTATTTCGCGTGACAGCTGTCCCCACTGTCCCACTTCACGGCACATCTGCCGATCTCGCCCGCGAGATCGAAAACCTTGGCCACCGGCTACAAGCGGTGCGAGAGAGCATCGGCTGCGTCATCTTCGGCCAAGAACGGGTGGTCGATCAAACCATTATCACCCTGCTATCCGGCGGGCACGCCCTTCTGATCGGCGTGCCGGGCCTGGCCAAGACCCGCCTGGTCGAGACCTTGGGCAATGTTTTCGGCCTCGAGGACAAGCGGGTCCAATGCACGCCCGATCTGATGCCGGCGGATATTCTGGGCTCGGAAGTTCTGGAGGAAGGCGAAGCCGGGCGCCGCTCGTTCCGCTTCATCCCCGGGCCGGTGTTCTGCCAGCTGCTGATGGCCGACGAGATCAACCGGGCCAGTCCGCGCACCCAGTCGGCCCTACTGCAGGCCATGCAGGAACACCGTGTGACCGTCGCCGGGAGTCCGCACGATCTGCCCCGACCGTTCCATGTGCTAGCGACCCAGAACCCGCTTGAGCAGGAAGGCACCTATCCCCTACCCGAAGCACAGCTTGACCGCTTTCTGATGGAAATCGATGTCGGTTACCCCGAAATTGAGGCCGAGCGCCATATGCTGATCGCCACCACCGGCGCCGAACAGGCCGACGCGGTACCCGTCATGTCGGCCGAGGAAGTCATCACCGCACAGCGCCTGGTGCGCCGCATGCCCGTGGGCGAGAGCGTTGTCGAGGCAATCCTCAAGCTGGTGCGCCTGGGCCGGCCGGAAACCAGCGACCTGCCGGACGTGCGCAACCATGTCGCCTGGGGGCCGGGCCCGCGCGCCAGCCAATCCCTGATGCTGGCGATTCGCGCCCGCGCCTTGCTCGACGGCCGCCTGACGCCGTCCGTGGACGATGTGGTGACCCTTGCCGGCCCGGTGTTGCGGCACCGCATGGCCCTGAATTTCGCGGCCCGCGCCGAGGGCGTCACTGTGGACCAGGTAATCGGCCGGCTGTGCGAGCCTTTCGCCTAACTCGGCGCTGTTGTTCACTGCCACCAAAGGACCGATGGCCACGAGCCCACCTCCCCTTCGGCAACGCGCGGAACAGCTTGCCGCGACATTGCCGCCGCTTCTCGTCGCCGCCGAGCGTGTTGCAGCGACTGTCGCACAGGGCGTGCACGGTCGCCGCCGGATCGGACAGGGCGAGACATTCTGGCAGTTCCGCGAATACGACTATGGTGACCAGCCGCAATCGATCGACTGGCGGCAGTCGGCCAAATCGGATCGCGTGTTCGTGCGCGAGATGGAATGGGAGGCGGCGCAGTCGGTCTGGATCTGGCGCGATACTTCGGCCTCCATGGCTTGGCGGTCCGCCGACCGGTATCCGCTTAAGCGTGAGCGCGCCGATCTTCTGACCCTGGCGCTGGCCGCCATGCTTTTGCGCAGTGGCGAGCGGGTTGCCCTGCTCGGTTCTGGGGTTGGCCCAAGCAGCGGTCGCACGGCTCTGACCCGCATGGCGGCGGCCATTGAGCGGCAAGATGAGGATAGCGCTGGACTGCCGATCGTCCGCCCCCTGCCGCGCAACGCCCAAGTGATCCTGATGGGCGATTTTCTGGCACCCCTGGACGCGGTGGACCAGATCGTTCGCGGCTATGCGGAGGCCGGCATCAAGGGCTTTCTGCTGCAAATTCTCGACCCGGCGGAAGAGACGTTGCCCTACGACGGGCGCGTGCGGTTTGACGGCACCGAGGGCGAGGAATCATGGCTGCTCTCGCGGGTCGAGTCGGTGCGCCGCGACTACGCGGCGCGGTTACAAGTGCACCGGGACGGCCTCCGGGCCATAGCGCGAACCGCGAATTGGATATTCGACAGCCATCACACCGATCAACCGGCGCAGTCGGCACTGCTGGCGCTTTACGCTGCCCTCACACACAAATCCCGTCGCTAGCAGCGGCCCGCCATGCCAAGCTTTACCGCCTTCGCCTTCACCCAACCCTGGCTGCTCATGGCCCTGGCCGGGCTGCCGGTGCTTTGGCTGCTGTTGCGCGTCACGCCGCCGGCGCCACGGGCCCTGCGGTTTCCGGCGATCGCATTCCTCTTCGGCCTGCATCCACCCGAAGAGACGCCGGCGCGTACGCCGCTCTGGCTGATCATCCTGCGCATGTTCATCGCCGCGCTGATCATTGTCGGCTTGGCACGGCCGGTCTTCAATCCGACTGCAAATCTTTCCGGCAGCGGGCCTCTGGTGCTGATGATCGACGACGGTTGGGCCGCCGCCCGGCACTGGGCCGAGCGCGAGGCGGTTCTCGACGGCCTATTGGTGCAGGCGCAGCGCGAAGGACGCTCCGTCATTCTGCTCAGTACTGCGCCGGATGCACGGGGTCAGCCGGCGACCGCGACCAATCTGCTTTCGGCGGCCGAGGCCCGTCGTCTGGCGCGCGGCTTGCAGCCGAAACCTTGGCCGGTTGACCGCGCCGCCGCCCTGGCGGCGGTGGATCGCCTGGCGATCCCCGGCTCGGCGCACGTGGTGTGGTTGTCCGATGGTCTGGACGACGGAAATGCCGCGGCGCTAGCGGACAAGCTACAGCGCCTTGGCCGCCTTGACCTGCTCGACGATGGTGTCAACGGATTGGCACGCCTGCTTTTGCCCCCTGAGAGTGATGGCACCAGCCTGATCGCGCGGTTGCGCCGCCCGGGTCGCGAAGGTATCGACGTGGCTGCCATCTCGGCGCGCGGCGAAGACGGTGGTCTCATCGCCCGCGCACCCCTCAGCTTCGCCCCTGGGCAGGACATGGCGACCGTCCGTATCGACTTGCCAATCGAATTGCGTAACCGCATCGCCCGTCTGTCGGTGGAGGGTGAGGCCAGCGCCGGCGCGGCTGTGCTGCTGGACGAGCGTTGGCGCCGGCGGCCGGTCGGGCTCATCGCGGCGGGCCCCTTGGAGGACGCTCAACCTTTGCTCAGCGAGCTCTATTACCTGCAGCGCGCCCTCGAACCGTTCACGGAATTGCGCCGTGGCCCGGTCGATACGTTGCTGCAGCGCGAGCTAGCCATTCTCGTGCTCCCCGATGCGGCACCTCTGAGCGAGCAGGACCACGCGCGGGTGCGGGCCTGGGTTGAACGTGGCGGGTTACTACTGCGCTTTGCCGGCCCACGCCTGGCCGAGGCAGGGTCGGAGGCCGGGGCGCAGCCGACCGCCGACGATCCGCTGTTGCCGGTCCGTTTGCGCGGTGGCGGGCGCAGCCTCAGCGGTGTCCTGACCTGGGACGAGCCGGCGCGGTTGGCCCCGTTTCCGGACAACCGGCCGTTGGCTGGCCTGGACCTCTCCGAGGATGTTCTCATCCAGCGCCAGGTGCTGGCCGAACCGGCGTTCGACTTGGGGGAGAAAACCTGGGCGCGCTTGAGCGACGGAACGCCGCTGGTTACGGCGACACAGCGCGGCGAAGGATGGGTCGTGCTCGTTCACACCACGGCCAACAACGACTGGTCGAACCTGCCGCTTTCCGGCCTGTTCGTCGAGATGCTGCGCCGTATCGTCGCCGTCAGCCAAGGCGTGGCGGCAGAT
>Ga0209633_10002051_pt1 | contig 19946 bp, 17 predicted proteins | sample Cruoilmetagenom1_FD_187290 | JGI IMG/M metagenome (GOLD analysis project Ga0209633, IMG submission 187290) | Oil polluted marine microbial communities from Coal Oil Point, Santa Barbara, California, USA - Sample 1 (SPAdes) (version 2) | ecosystem: Environmental > Aquatic > Marine > Oil seeps ... | reverse complement strand
TATTTTTTCAGATCCGGCAAGGCGATATCAAGGGCGTAAAGCTTGAAAAAATAGCGATGGCGCCCAATGGGCGGACAGGGTCCGCCATAGCCCGTCTTTTTCCAGTTGCTGAGACCTTCTTTGGTGCCCGCGGGCAAGGCTTGCGGAGAAACATCGTCCGCAAGCCCCAGGGCATCGGTCGGGATGTTGTACAGCACCCAGTGCACCCAGGTCATCTTAGGCGCCTTCGGGTCGGGGGCGTCGGGGTCATCGACAATCAGGACCAGGGTCTTGGCGCCTTCGGGGACTCCGGTCCAGGCGAGGGGCGGTGAGACATCGGTGCCATCGCAGCTATAGCGCTTGGGTATATCACCCATATGGGTGAAGGCGGCGGATTCGAGTGTCATCGTCATCGCGGTTTCTCGTTCGGAATAGGCGTTTTGGCAAAAGATAGTCAATAACAAGGTCGTTAGTGGCAACAGCTTGCTCGGCTTCATGGCATCCTCCGTTGTTCCCGCATGATAGAGAGCCTGTTAAATTACACTATTTTGTCGCTGCGATAAAGGTTCATGAGAGTCTGAACACAGTATTCGGCGATTGTCGTGCGAACATGACAAGGTCGGTGAAGCCGCGCTTTCGGGATCATCCGTCGGGCTCGGCAATCGCATACGCTCCCGCCTCGACGCCCTCCTTACCGATGGAAACGACGATCTCTTCACCTTTTTCCAGGCCCGACAATACCTCAGTATAGTTCCAGTTGCTCAGGCCGATTGTAATGCGGCGTTCACTGAGCGGCGCATCCGGATGATAAACCAGCACCCGATTGCCATCCAGGACAGCTTCCGTCGGTATTCTCAGTACATTATCCCTGCTTTCCAGCAAAATCTCCAAATCAGCGCTGTAACCGGGCAACAGTCCGCGAAGGTCGTTCGGATCTGCGAGTTTGACTTCCACTTCGACCGTGCGCGCCTGTTTTTCACGGTCGAGCACGTAGGGAGCGATTCGGCTGACCAGGCCGGAACGATGCTGATCGGGAAAGGCGTCCAGCGTCACGCTCGCCTTCATGCCGGGATGAATTGCGGGAGCATCGACTTCGTCGATCGGTGCCGAAACATAGAGGCAGCTGACGTCCAGCAGGTCGATCGCCGGCAGCGTTGGAATGCCGGGCGGTGAGGGGGTGACGAATTCGCCCAGTTCGGCGTTGACTTCGGCGACAACGCCGTTAAAAGGTGCTCGAACGATGGTGCGTTCCAGTTCGGCGCGAGCGGCCGCGATGCGCGCTTTGTTGACCCGGATGGCGGCGTGCGCCGCTTTGCAGGCGGCGCGCTTGGCCTGAGCGTCGGTGACTGCAAGATCGACGGTCTCCTCCGACACGATGTTTTTGCGTCTTTGCAATTTCAGCAGGCGGGCAGCCTCGCGCTCCGCACCTTCGGCGATCAGACAGGCCTGCTCGGCGCGCGCTGTCAGGGTCTTCGCTTCAGCGACCTGCAAATCCACCTGGGCCTTCAGGTCGTCGTTCCAGACGACCATAAGCAGCTGATTTTTGGTGACCCGGTCACCTTCCTTGACGGTCAGGCTGGCCACCTGGCCACCGAGGGCCGGCGCCAGATAGGCGCGCCGGCAGGCTTTGATGGTGCCGACCCGGGTGTTGGCGACAGTCGATGCCACCAGACCCGTGTCGACTGTGTGCAGCTTGACCGCAACCGGTTCCGGGCGGGTGAAATACCAGACCAGGCCCGCTACGGCTGCTAGCATGCAGGCAAGAACGACAAATCGCTTGATCACAGTGGCGGCGAATCAGCGGCGGACCTTGAAATGTTCTGAACAAAGGAGACATAATCGGTCTGCCTACCGTCGACATCGATCAGCCCGATTGAGTGTCGAGTGTCAACGCAGTGCCGTGCCCGTTCGATGATAACCGCAAGGCCCTCCACCAATTCATATCGGTGAAGGTGGGAACAAGGGACCCAGCGCGCGTCGCTGACGTCACTGCCGGCACACGGACTATGCGGGTCGGGCGCCTTCAGGGAGGCGAGGAAATCGATGATTACGTAGTGAAAACCCTGTGTGACGCGTTCTGCGACGGCAATGATCGGGCCTGGATCGACGGAGACGCCGGTCTCTTCCAGGACTTCACGCCGGCAGGCGTCGACCAGGCTTTCGCCGAGTTCCAGCCGGCCGCCCGGGATCGACCACAACCCGATTGCCGGCGCTGTGCCGCGCTTGATCAGCAGCACCTGCTCCTGCCTGTCCAGCAGAACGGCACCCACGCCGATTGCGGGACTCGGCGGAGTCGCGTGGGGTGTCGTTAGGTCGTCCGCTGTCGGCATCGGTTGGACAGGGGCGCTTTACTCGGCTTCCGATCTCGTTGGCGAAGTTGTCCGCCGGCAGGAGCCGAAGAGGCGACAGCAATAGGAGCGTACGGCAATCGCCTTACTCCTCATCGTGGTCCGCAAATGCACTGGTCAACGCTTTTTGGACTGCCTGCGGGGCCGGCTCGTAATGGCTGAACTCCATGGTATAGCTGCCTTCTCCGCCGGTGATCGATTTCAACGTAGACTGATAGTTTTCCATCTCGGCAAGAGGCAGCTGTCCGGAAATCGAAACCTTGCCTCCGGCTAATGCGGTTGTTCCGCTGATTCGTCCCCGTTTTCCCGCGATATCGCCGGTGATGTCTCCCATGTGTGCATTCGGCGCAATGATCTGAAGGTTGACGATCGGCTCCAGTATCGTCGGCCGGGCTTTGCCGACAGCATCGAGAAAAGCTTTTTTCCCGGCCGCCACGAAAGCCACCTCCTTCGAATCCACCGAGTGGTACTTGCCGTCGTAGACGGTCACCCGGATGCCCTCCATAGGATAACCGGCGATGGCGCCCGATTCGATGACCTGGCGCACGCCTTTTTCCACTGCCGGAATGAACTGCGATGGAATGGCGCCGCCGACGACCTTGTTGACGAACTCGAACCCGGTCCCTTGTTCGAGCGCTTCGGCCCTGAGGAATACTTCGCCGAACTGGCCGGCGCCGCCGGTCTGTTTTTTGTGCCGGTGATGGCCTTCGGCCTTCGTTTGAATGGTTTCACGGTAGGCGATGCTGGGCGGGTGCGTCGTAACCTCGACATTGAAGCGTTCCTTCATCCGCTCCAGAACGAGTCGAAGGTGCAGATCGCCCATCCCCCGCAGCACGGTTTCGTTGGCGGTGGCATTGTGCTCGACCTGGATGCTGGGATCTTCCGCACACATCTTTTGCAGTGCATCCGACAGTTTTTGTTCATCGCCGCGCCGCAGCGGTTCGATGGCTAAGCCCATCATCGGCGGCGGCAGATCCATGGCGCGCAGGTGATAATAGTCCTCATCGTGGGAGTCGTGCAGCACCGCGTCGAGGTGAATCTCTTCCACTTTGGCGACGGCGCAGATGTCGCCCGGCACCCCCTGTGAAACTTCGGTTGTCTGTTTTCCGAGCAGCTGAAACAGGTGGGCGACTTTGAAGGGTTTGCGCCCGTCACCGATGAAGAGCTGGTCGTTGCAGGCAACCGTGCCCTGGTGAATGCGAAAGATACCCATTTTGCCGACAAAAGGATCGACACTGACTTTGAATACATGGGCGACGGTATGCCGGTCCGGATCCGGTGCCACCTCGACGGAGGTTTCCTCGCTTCCTTCCCCCTTCAGGAATTGCGGGGGGTTGCCTTCACTGGGGTTGGGCATGAGCCGGTCGAAAATTTGCATCAGCTCAGGAATGCCGGCACCGGTTCGGGCGGAAACGAAGCAGACCGGGATCAGGTGGCCTTCGCGCAGCGCCTTCTCGAATGGATCATGCAGCTGTTCGGGGCTGAGATCTTCGCCCTGTTCCAGATAGACAGTCATCAACTCTTCGTCCACTTCGACCACCTGATCGATGATCTCGGTATGGGCTTGTGATGCCGAGGTGATCTTGGTCGCGTCGCTGCCCGGTTCGAAAAAGCAGTCGACGACCGAGTCGCTGTCTTGCGCCGGCAGATTGAGCGGCAAACATTCGCTTCCGAACTGTTCGCGAATCTGCTCCATCAACTGTTCGAGATCAGTCTCCGGAACATCGATCTTGTTGACGATGATGAGGCGGCACAGTGCTCGTTCATCAGCCTGCTCCATCGCCTTTTGGGTGACCATTTCAACGCCCATCTGGGCGTTGATGACCACCCCCGCCGTTTCGACGGCAGGCAGGATTCGCAGCGCACGGCCCAACAGATCGGGATACCCCGGGGTATCGATCAGGTTGATGTGCTGGCCGTCGTGCGCCATGCTGCATACTGTCGTGTCGACCGAATGCCCCAACCGCTTCTCCTGCTGATCGAAATCGGACGTTGTCGTGCCCCGCGCCAAGCTGCCGCGGCTTTTGATGACCCCGGCATGGTGCAGCAGCGCTTCGACCAGTTCGGTCTTGCCGCTGCCGGCATGACCCAGCAAAGCGATGTTGCGGATGTCTCGTGAAGTGTAATGTGCCATCGGCGCCTCCGGTTGAGTTGGTGAAAAGGTCTTATGCGAGCAGGATGAGCTTCGGCTGGACCAATTTTTCAAAATCTTTGTAGGCCATTTTGATTATCTCGGAGTGAGAGCCGGCATTGAATGCAATCGTTTCGCGTTCCGTCACGCTTTCTGCGACATAAACATCCAGATCGTACAGATTTCCGAAAGGCGGCATGGCGCCGACTTCGCAATCTGGGAACAACCTTGAAAATTCAGGTTCATCAGCAAGGGTGACGGATGTGTCAAAGACTTCCGACAGGATCTTCAGGTCCATTTTGTAGGCGGCTGGGAGAACGACCATCGCCGGTTGGCCGTCAATTTTGACGATGAGGGTTTTGGCCATCTCCTTGCTGGGGATGTGTGCCGATTTAGCGATCTCCAGCGCAGGAAAAGCGAGCGAGTGGCTGATGCTCACGTATTTTATGTTGTAAGTGTCCAGGTATTGTTTGAGTCGCTTGGCCGGCATGATACGCTCCTATGGATTCGGACGATAAGGGAATTATTCTCAGCTGCCGATACGCCATTGACTGTGACGCATGAGGGCTGTTCATTCGATTACGGTAAGCAATTCCTCCAAAGATTTCAAGGGAGGAGAAAAGTAGTCGGCTAGGAGGCTGTCCGAGAACAGCGATCGTAGCGAGGGCAAGACTGATTGAGTCAGATTTTTCGATCATTTGAGGCGAATAGCGAGCCTATATGACGAGAATGATCGGAAAATCTGGCCGATCAAGCTTGACCGCAGTGGATTAGTCTATTCTCGGACAGCCTCTTAGGTTGTCGAACCAATCGTTCCGGCATCCCGACATCATGAAAGCTGCGGCGGATCCATGGTTCCGAACACGATATCCCACAGCGGCGTACTGACGCCATAGCGGGCGTTCGGGGTGCGGAAATGATGTTTCAAGTGATGCCTTTTGACATATTTTGCAAGCTTTGAAGTCATTCGGAAATGATGTGTGGCGTAATGGATATAGTCATAGCACAGATAGCCAATGATGAAAAAAGCCATAAATCCGTGAAAATAGGGGGCCGGACAGAAAAAGGAAAACACCGAATAGAGCAGGCTCATAATAAGAATGGCCGGGGCCGGTGGCATGACGAGCCGCGTGGAATCGTTCGGGTCATCGTGGTGCAGGCCGTGAAAAAGATAGACAAAGCGTTTCCCGAGCTTGCTTTGGGCGTGAAAATGAAAAATCCAGCGGTGCAATACGTATTCGGTCAGCGTCCAGACGAAAAGACCGGCCACGCACAGCAGAAGCAACGTCGACAACGACAGCCGGTCATGGACGAGTGCCGAGTAGATGAGATAGGATGCAACCGGTCCCCATAAGACCAATGGGACAATAGGATGCACATGGGTTGTGGCTTCCAAAAAAGGATTGCTGAACACACGAATCGATTCTTTATGCTTCATTATGTCTGTTTTTCCCCCGGCAAAGATAGCGCAACCGCTCTGACACCACTCATTATATAATGAGTTTCTGTTTTTGGTGGCATCAGCAGGCCATTCTCCTTTAAAATGGAAGACAGAGTCGGCCAGACAGTCGCTGTACGATAGCAACGCTCTTGTACGGAGGAAAGTCCGGGCTCCACAGGGCAAGGCGCCAGGTAACGCCTGGGGGGCGTGAGCCTACGGAAAGTGCCACAGAAAACAAACCGCCCAGCCCCTGATTTTCAGGATCTGGGTAAGGGTGAAAAGGTGCGGTAAGAGCGCACCGCGCTGCCGGCAACGGCAGTGGCAGGGTAAACCCCGCCTGGAGCAAGACCAAATAGGAGAGCAGTGGCGTATTGCCATGGCTGCGGCCCGCAGGGCTCTCGGGTAGGTCGCTTGAGCTGCACGGTGACGTGCCGCCCAGATGAATGGCTGTCCCAGACAGAACCCGGCTTATCGGCCGACTCTTTTCAATTCCGAGTGTTGTCTTTCGTTGCCTCTCTCAGCGCTTTTCGCGCACCAAAAAACATACCATCTCCATTATTTCTGCGTCTCTTCGGCGCCTGCATGGCGTCTTTTTGTCGCTTATGTAGTTGTTTTGTATAGGTTTTTTATTATGAAGGTTTTTATGGGTCACTAGTGGAATAAAGAGAATCAAAAATCCGCTTGACTAACCCGGATTTGGTTGTATAGTGCGAGTTGTGGAGAAAAGTGGGAATTAGGGGAGAGAAGTGGTAAATTTGGGGGGGCATTGGGGGAGTTTCGTTGAGGGGGCAGCGTGTTTCGGGGACTCAGTTTAATCAATCTCGACGCCAAAGGCCGGCTTGCGATTCCGACAAAATATCGGGCCGAGCTGGAGGACTGCTGCGATTGTCAGTTGATCGTTACCGCCGATCGAGACAGGTGTCTGCTACTTTACCCGCTGCCCGAGTGGGAGGTGGTCGAACGTAAATTAGCCAAGCTGCCGACATTGAACAAAAAGGCCAGAGCGTTGCAGCGGTTCATGATCGGTCATGCCTGCGAATGTCAGATGGATGGTCAGGGGAGAATTCTGTTGAGCGACAGTCTGCGTACATTCGCGAACCTCGACAAACGGGTCGCGTTGCTCGGGCAGTTGAACAAGTTCGAGATATGGAGCGAGGACGCTTGGCGCGGGCAGCAGGACAGCTGGCTGCAGGAGGGTGAAGGCGCGGAGCTGGAGGGACTGGATCTCGAATCATTCTCTTATTGACCGGCCATGAGGGCAGGCACACATTTGCCGGTGATGCCCGATGAGGTTTTGCAGGGGCTGGCGATCAGGCAGAACGGAATCTACATTGACGGCACTTTTGGGCGGGGGGGCCATAGCCGCATTATTTTGGACGCGTTAGGGGCGGATGGGCGCTTGTTGGCGTTGGATAAGGACGCAAGTGCGGTGACCTCGAACGCCGCGGCAGCCTTGCAGGACGATGCCCGATTCGAGATTGAACAAGCCAGTTTCGCCTCTTTGGCAGAGATCGTTCGACGGCGCGGGTGGCTTGGCGAAGTGGCCGGTGTGTTGATGGACCTGGGAGTTTCTTCGCCGCAGTTGGATCAGCCTGAGCGGGGATTCAGTTTTTTAAAGGATGGAGCGCTCGATATGCGCATGAATGTCAACCAAGGTATCACCGCGGCTCAGTGGTTGGCCGATGTTTCGGAGCAGGAACTGGCGCTCGTTCTGAAGCAATATGGTGAAGAGCGCTTCGCGCGCCGCATTGCCCGCGCCGTGATTGAAAGAAGAGCGATCGAACCCATTGCAACGACGCGGCAGCTGGCCGAATTGATCGAGCAAACCGTACCGGTTCGGGAAAAAAACCGACACCCGGCCACTCGATGTTTTCAAGCGATCCGCATCGTGATCAACCAGGAACTGGATGATCTGAAAAAGGCCTTGGAACAAGCGGTGACCATTCTGAAGCCTGGGGGGCGCCTGGTCGTGATTGCTTTTCACTCGTTGGAAGATCGCATCGTCAAACGGTTTTTTCGTGACGAAGCACAGGGGGGGCGTTTCCCGCGCGGCCTGCCGGTCCCTGTCGACGCCTATCGCCCACGACTGAAGCTGACCGGCAAGGCGCAAAGAGCCGGCGACCGGGAGGTGGCGGCAAACATTCGGGCACGCAGCGCCATTCTGCGGATTGCGGAGCGATTGCCGTGATGCTCCGATGGGCGGTTGCACTGGTCTTCCTGGTGACGATTTCGGCGCTGACCGTCGTCTATACGAAATACCGAACCAGAGTGTTGTTCGTAAAGATTCAGCGCCTGGAAAAACAACTGGAAGCGTATGAGATCGAATGGGGGCAGCTGCAGCTCGAACAGACGACCTGGGCGGAACACAACCGCATCGAGCGGTTGGCGCGCATGCGCCTGGAGCTCGTGCTGCCAGAACGAGACGCGATCGTTTATTTGAAACCGTAGGGTGGGAACTGTGGGTATCGACGGACAGCAAAATGAAGCAGATTATTCCGTGCGCAGGCGCTTCGTCCTGCTCGTGCTGCTGTTTGCAATGTCCATTCTGATCATCCGTGCCGTGGATCTGCAGGTGATGGATCGGCAGTTTTTGCAGCGCAGAGCGGAGGCGCAATATATCCGCGAAGTGCCTGTTTCGTCCTATCGGGGGATGATTCTCGACCGTCACGGTGAACCGCTGGCCATCAGCACTCCGGTGCAGTCGGTGGGGATGGATCCGCGGCAATTCCACGCTGAACCCTCACAGCGGCTCAAGCTGGCGAAATTGTTGGGTTTATCGCCGGCGCGCATCGATCGGCTGGCAAACCGGAAAGGCGGCCGCCGATTCGGTTATCTGAAACGAAGAATCAATCCGGCATTGGCGGAAAAAGTGACAGCGCTGCAGTTGGAAGGCGTTTATTGCAAATCTGAATATCGACGTTATTATCCCGCGGGCGAAGTGACTGCTCATCTGGTCGGATTTACCAATGTCGATGATGCCGGTCAGGAAGGGCTGGAACTCGCCTATGACGAGTGGTTGTCGGGGAAGCCGGGCGCCAAGCGGGTGATTCGCGATGGCGCAAGGCGGATCATTGAAGATGTGGAAAATGTACGCTCGCCTACCGCCGGACGTAATCTGACACTGAGCATCGATCAGCGGCTTCAGTATCTGGCCTACCGTGAATTGAAAGCGGCCGTGCGTAAACATAAGGCCCGCACCGGATCGCTGGTGATGCTGGACGCCCGTAACGGTGAAATCCTGGCGATGGTGAATCAGCCTTCCTTTAATCCAAACAGACGCAGGAATCTGACCGGCCGCTATTATCGCAACCGGGCGGTGGTCGATGTATTCGAGCCGGGCTCGACGATGAAACCGTTTTCGGTGGCTTGTGCTTTGGATGCGGGAACATTCGGACCGAATGCCTTTATCGACACCAATCCGGGCCGCTTGCGCATCGGCAAAAATCTCGTTCGTGACATGCATAATTACGGTGTTCTGAACATTGCGCATATACTGCAAAAATCCAGCAACGTCGGCGTCAGCAAAATCGCCCTGTCGCTACCGGCGAAACGCTTCTGGGGCTGCTACAACCGGCTTGGATTCGGTCAATCCGCGGGCGTTGGCTTTCCCGGTGAAGCGAGCGGGAAATTGTTGGATTATCAGAACATGCGGCCCTTCGCGCAGGCGACGTTGTCATTTGGCTACGGATTGTCCGGTTCGGCCCTGCAGCTGGCACGTGCCTATTCAGCATTGGCGGACGACGGTGTCATGCACTCGGTCAGCCTGTTGCGTCGTGATGAGGATGATGCCGAGCAGCGCGTGATGTCGGCAAAAACCGCTGTCGACGTCAGACGGATGCTGGAACGGGTCGTGAGTCGCCAGGGGACCGCATTTGCGGCGAATGTCGCAGGCTACCGGGTTGCAGGAAAAACCGGCACAGTCAAAAAAACCGGTAGGAGAGGGTATTCGAGCAATCGTTATATTGCACTGTTTGCGGGGATAGCACCCGCCACCCGCCCCGCGGTGGTCATCGTTGTGGTGATCGATGAACCATCGGTGGGCGGGTATTACGGCGGCCAGGTAGCCGCACCAGTTTTTTCGCGCGTGATGAGCGGGACGCTCAGGCTGTTGGGTATTGCGCCCGACAGGGAAGACAGCATGCCGTTGCTTGTCGTACATGAAGGGAGGGCGGCATCATGACAGAGATCGGAACAGGGGGCTGGAGTGAGGATGGTCATCCTTTGTCCTCGTCAAATGGGGATGCGAACTATGCCCATGATGATCACTCTGGAGACACGGATGTATAATGTCGCTGATTTTCCTTGCTCGGGCGCATCTTTTATTCCAGAATCGACCGCCGGCGCTTCAATGGTATTGCGAGACTTGATGGTAGGCAGTATGTCTAGTGGCCGCCTGCCCGAAATAGCCGTGTCGGGGCTTCAGCTCGACAGCCGAAAAGTGCAGCCCGGTGATCTGTTTTTTGCCTTGGCTGGGTCTCGGCAGCATGGGCTTTTGCATGCACGCGAAGCCATCGCCCGGGGGGCTGTGGCGATCGTCTATGATCCCGCTGGGGGCGGCAACGACCTGGCCGAAAGCCTCTGTGGCAGTGAACAGGCGGCGATCGTCGCCTTGCCGGCTCTGAATCAGGAGCTCGGTTGGATCGCCGACCGTTTTTATGGGTCTCCCTCGGCGCATATGGACGTCATCGGCATTACCGGCACCAATGGCAAGACATCGTGCAGCCACTTCTTGGCGCGCGCATTGGCGGAGACAGCGCCTTGCGCTGTCATGGGAACGCTCGGCTGGGGGTTCATCGATGCCTTGCAGGCATCGAGCAACACCACGCCCGATGCGATTGCGATACAGGCAGGGTTGGCTGAGCTCAAAAAACAGGGCGCCAAAGCGGTGGCAATGGAGGTATCGTCGCACGGTCAAGTGCAGGGCCGGACTCAGGGAATACGCTTCAAAGGCGCCGTCTATACCAACATCAGCAGAGATCATCTCGATTATCACGGCACAATGGAGGTCTATCTCCAGGCAAAACTGCGCCTGCTGCAGGCGCCGGGATTGGCGTTTGCGGTCATCAATCTGGATGACGCGCACGCCGGGCGAATCCTGGCCGCCGTGCCGGACGGAGTCGATGTGCTCGGCTTTACGCGCCGTGGACAGAAGACAGAGGGCATTGAACGGGTTTACGCTGATAACATCAGACACGGCGCAGAGGGCCTTTCGTTCGATCTGGTCCATGGCACTGAACGGGCGCATCTTTCGGCCCCGGTGCTGGGCGATTTCAATGTCGAAAATGTACTGGCGACCGTGGCCGTACTGCTGAAAATGGGGCTGCCGCTGGCGCAGGCGGTGGAGCGTCTGGCGCTTGTCCGACCGGTGCCGGGGCGGATGGAGCGGTTTGCCGCGGGAGCTGACGCTCCCGCCGTGATCGTCGATTATGCACATACGCCGGATGCATTGAAACGACTGCTCGACAGCGTGCGGATGCACTGCAGTTGGAAGCTGTGGCTGCTGTTCGGCTGCGGCGGGGACCGGGACCGGGGTAAACGAGTGCAGATGGGGCGCATTGCACGGCTCGGGGCGGATCGAATCGTGATGACCGATGACAACCCGCGTTTCGAGGATGGCGAGGTGATTATCGACGAAATGCTGGTTGGGTGTGGCGAGGGTGCCGACGTCAGGGTGATTCGCGATCGTGCGCAGGCGATCCGTATAGCCATTATGGAGGCTGCACCCGACGATATTGTGGTCGTCGCCGGAAAGGGGCACGAAGATTATCAGGAAGTCCAGGGCGTACGCTATCCGTTCAGTGATCGGAAAGTTGTCGAGGCGGCTTTGATGAAACGGCGGTTGCGTACCGGGGGTATCGGCGATGATGATGCGGCTGAGTGACCTGTGCCGAATCGTGGATGGCGAACTGCAGGGCGCCGATGTGCCTTTTGACGCGGTGAGCATCGATACCCGCAGCCTGCGCGAGGGTGATCTTTTCGTCGCATTGAAAGGTGCGCGCTTCGATGCCAATGAGTTCATCGAGCAGGCCGAACAGGCGGGTGCGGTGGCAGCGCTGGTCGAGCGGAAGACGGCGAGCGGGCTGCCGCAGGTTGTCGTGGCCGATACGCGGCTGGCGTTGGGACGGTTCGGCGAGGCGTGGCGCAAACGCTGCAGCGTGGCTGTGATCGGCGTGACCGGCAGCAACGGCAAGACAACGGTCAAGGAGATGCTGGCGGCGGTGCTGGGCCTGCATGATCCGGTGCTGTTTACCCGGGGTAATCTGAACAATGAGCTTGGCGTGCCGTTGACTTTGTTGAGACTGCGCCCGGAGCATCGTTACGCGGTTGTGGAGATGGGTGCCAATCACCCGGGTGAGATCGCCTATACAAGCCGTATCGCGCACCCGGGTGTCACGTTGATCACCAATGCCGGCGCCGCACATCTCGAAGGATTCGGCAGCATCGAGGGTGTGGCGCGGGCCAAAGGAGAGCTGCTCGCATCGTTGGATGAGCAGGGCACTGCCGTGCTCAATGCCGATGATGCGTTTTTTGACCTCTGGAAGACGCTTGCGGACAAACGCCGCGTGATTACGTTCGGACTATCGACGCAAGCCGATGTCCGCGCTATCGCCGTCGAACCGACGCGTCTTGCGGGCGGCTTTCACACCTGTTTCAGTGTCGAATATAAAAGCCGTCGCTGGTCGATGAGCCTGGCGCTTGCCGGCAGACACAATGTGTGCAATGCGCTGGCGGCAACGGCCGGCAGCCTGGCCCTGGGTCTGGAAATGGAGCAGATAAAAGCAGGCCTGGCGGCTGTGCGGCCCGTTCCGGGAAGGATGCAGCCGGTTGCCGGGCCGCAGGGTTCGGTTTTGATCAACGACAGCTACAACGCCAACCCCACATCCTTCGAAGCAGGGCTGGATGTTCTGGTTGCACTGGATGGTGAGCCGTGGGTAATCATGGGCGCACTCGGCGAGTTGGGCGACGACAGTTCCGAGCTGCACGCCCGCGTGGGTGAGATGGCGAAAGAGAAAGGTGTCGTTCGATTGTTTGCAACCGGACCCGATGCCGACCAGGCGGTCGAAGCATTCGGTGAAGGTGCCGCGTTTTTTTCACAGCCGTCCGATTTGGCCCGAGCGGTCCGGAAGATCATCCATAAGGATGTGGCTGCACTGGTCAAGGGTTCGCGCAGCCAACGGCTGGAGCAGGTCATCGATGCGTTGACCACGGAGCCGGCGGCATAAGCTCATGTTGTTGTATCTGGCCAAGATTCTCACCGAATACGAAAGCGCGTTTCGTGTCTTTCAGTACCTGACGCTGCGTGCGATTTTGGGCGTACTGACTGCGCTTGTGATCTCTTTTGTCGTGGGTCCGGCGATGATTCGCCGTTTGAATCAGCATAAGATCGGGCAGAGCGTTCGCGAACTCGGCCCGCAATCCCATTTCTCGAAAGCGGGAACGCCGACCATGGGCGGTGCCCTCATTTTGGTCGCGATCAGCATAAGCACTTTGCTTTGGGCCGACCTCACAAGCCGTTACGTTTGGGTTGTGCTCCTGGTGACACTGGCATTTGGCGTCATAGGTTTTATCGATGATTATAAAAAGCTCATGCTGCAAAACAGCGAGGGGCTCTCCGCCCGCGCCAAACTGACGTGGCAGTCGCTGATCAGCATCGGAGCGGCTGTCTTCCTGTTCACCACAGCACAGATCCCGGCCGAGACCGAGTTAATCGTGCCGTTTTTCAAGAATGTAGTGATCCAATTGGGGTGGTTTTTCGTCGTGCTCTCCTATTTCGTCATCGTGGGTACGAGTAACGCCGTCAACCTGACCGATGGCCTGGATGGCTTGGCGATCCTGCCCACGGTGATGGTCGGCGGGGCCTTGGGCGTATTTGCTTACGCCTCAGGCCATTCGAACTTCGCCTCTTATTTAGGCATCCCGCATCTGCCCGGCGCTGGCGAACTGGTTGTTTTTTGCGGTGCATTGGTGGGTGCCGGGCTGGGGTTTCTCTGGTTCAATGCCTACCCTGCCCAGGTGTTTATGGGCGACGTGGGCGCCCTGGCATTGGGGGCCGCCCTGGGGATTCTGGCGGTGCTGGTCAGGCAGGAAATCGTGCTGCTGATCATGGGCGGGGTGTTCGTGATGGAAACGGTGTCAGTCATCGTTCAGGTCATCTCTTTCAAGCTCACCGGCAAACGCGTTTTCAGAATGGCGCCGATCCACCACCATTTCGAGTTGAAGGGGTGGCCGGAGCCGCGGGTGATCGTCCGCTTTTGGATCATTACCGTAATTTTGGTGTTGTTTGGTCTATCGACGTTGAAGCTGAGATGAACAGAGGACTGACAACAGAAGACTGGGAACAGAAGACAGGGGACAGAATGAAGGAGAACAGAAAACTGTTTCCTGTCTTCTGTCCTCTGTCCTCTGATTCGCATGTCACCGTCGTGGGGCTCGGAAAGACGGGCTTGTCGAGCGCTCTGTTTCTGGCTCGGCACGGCATTCCGTTTGTCGTCGTCGACAGCCGCCGGGATCCTCCGGGCCTGACGGAGCTTCGGGCGCAGCTGCCGGATGCGGTGGTGTTTGCCGGCGGTTTCGCCGCGGAAGCGTTCGCAGGGGCAACCCATCTGCTGGTCAGTCCCGGCGTCTCTTTGCTGCAGCCGGAAATCGAGCGGGCGCGGCGGTCGGGAGCCTCGGTAATCAGCGATATCGATCTGTTCGCCTGCATGGTAACCGCCCCGGTCGCGGCGATCACCGGATCGAATGGTAAAAGTACGGTGACAACGCTGCTGGGCTTGATGGCACAGAAAGCCGGTCTGCGGGCAAAAGTCGGCGGCAATCTCGGCACACCGACCCTCGATTTGCTGGAGAACGGCGGGAGTGCCGTGATGTCTGTTGAAAACAAGGCTTCCGCCGGCGGAACCTCTTCGCGTTCCGCCCTACGCCATGAGCCGGATTGCTATGTGCTGGAGCTTTCCAGCTTTCAGCTGGAGCGGACCTCGCTGCTGCAGCCGACGGCTGCTGTCGTGCTGAATGTCACACCGGATCATATGGACCGCTACCAGGATATCGAGGCTTACGCGAAACAAAAGCAGCGCATTTTCAGAGGAACTGGCGTCATGGTGTTGAACGCAGATGATCCGATCGTTGCGCGCATGGCCGTCGCTGGGCGGAACTGTTTACGCTATGGGCTGAGCGACGACCGGGGCCTGGATTATGGGGTCGGCATGATCGCAGGAGAGGAGTGGCTGATGCGCGGCACGGAGCCCGTCAAACGCTCCAGCGCACTGCCTCTCGCCGGCCGTCACAATGTTTCGAATGCGCTGGCCGCCCTGGCGCTGGGTGACACCATGGGTTTTCCTTTGGATGCCATGCGCCGCGCGTTGAGTGAATTCGCGGGTCTGGATCACCGTATGCAGCGGGTCGCCCAACTGAACGGTGTCACCTGGATCAACGATTCCAAAGCAACCAATATCGGCGCCTGCCGGGCTGCTCTGGAAGGAATCGAGGGAAAATCGGTGCTGATCGCCGGCGGCGACGGAAAAGGTGCCGATTTTTCGGAATTGAGAGATATCATCGTGGATAAAGTGCGCGCAGCCGTGCTCGTCGGCAGGGACGCCGATCTTTTTGAGCGGATGTTGAATGGCGCGGTCACCACGGTCAAGGCAGATACGATGTTGCAAGCCGTCAGACACGCCCGCTCCCTGGCCAGGCCAGGCGATACAGTGCTGCTGTCACCGGCGTGCGCCAGTCTGGATCAGTATGCCGATTATCAGGCAAGAGGGTGGGCTTTTGTCGAGGCCGTCAGGAGGCTTGGCGATCATGAGGCCTGATGCGGCACTGTCCGGCGCCAATCCTCAACCGGCCGAAGGGCGGTTTCATTGCGATACGGTATTGCTTGCCGCTTCCCTTGCGCTGGTGTTGATTGGCTACGTCATGGTGACGTCGGCGTCGCTGCATATCGGCGAACGGCTGTTCGATGACAGCTTTCATTTTCCGAGACGTCAGCTGATCCATATTGCCGCGGGCGGTGCCGCCGGGATTGTGTGCGCCGTTGTACCTCTGATTGTGTGGGAGAAAACCGGCCCCTGGCTGTTTGTTGCAGGAATCGTCTTGCTGGGTATGGTCCTGATTCCCGGGATGGGAATCGAGGTCAATGGCAGTACCCGTTGGCTGTCGCTGGCCGGCGTGCGGATCCAGGTATCGGAAATGGTCAAGTTGGCGACAGTCATCTATCTGGCGGCCTATATTGCGCGACATCTGCCGTCGTTGAGGGATTCGGAGTACGGAATGATACGGCCGTTGTTGCTGCTGGTCATTGTTTCCGTTTTGTTGTTGATAGAACCGGATTTCGGCGCCGCGGCGGTTATCCTGGCGACCGCCCTGGGAATGCTGTTCTTATCCGGGGCAAGACTTCGCCAGTTTGTCGTTCTGATGGCTGCAATGGTGGGATTGGCGGCCATTCTCGTTTACTCCTCGCCCTACCGGTTGGCACGCCTCACCAGTTTTTTGAACCCTTGGGCCGACCCGTTCGATTCCGGATTCCAATTGATTCAGGCGTTGATCGCCCTCGGTCGTGGCGAATGGCTTGGTGTCGGGTTGGGTGAGAGCATTCAGAAGTTGTTTTATCTGCCTGAAGCGCATACAGATTTTCTATTTTCCGTAATCGGTGAAGAATTGGGGCTGCTGGGTGTTGTCACGGTGATCGTTCTATTCGCCATTTTGGTATGGCGCGCCTTTCTCATTGGAGCCCATGCCGAAGTGGAGGGCCAGCGCTTTGCAGCTTTTCTGGCGTATGGGCTTGGCATTTGGTTTGGGCTGCAGGCATTCATCAATATGGGGGTCAACATGGGGCTGCTGCCGACCAAGGGATTGACGCTGCCGTTGATGAGCTACGGCGGCAGCAGCATGGTGGTGATGTGTGCCGCGCTGGGCCTATTGCTTCGGGTGTCAGGAACCAGAGATCAGGGATCGGGGATCAGGGGTCGGAACAAATGAATCCCGTTTCTGATCCCCGATCCCCGATCCCCGATCCCCACCCCCGGCGCATCATGATTCTGGCCGGAGGAACAGGAGGCCATGTTTTTCCTGCGCTTGCCGTGGCGGACGATTTGCTGGAGCGTGGCCATGAACTGTTCTGGATGGGAACAAAAAATGGACTTGAAGCCAGACTCGTTCCCGCCAAGGGCATCCCGATCGACTGGCTCGCCGTCACCGGGCTGCGCGGAAAGTCCGGGATGGCTCGGCTGAAAGCGCCGTTTATGTTGTTGCTCGCTTGTGGGCAGGCCGCGCGGATTTTGATGCGCCGTAAACCCGATGTCGTTCTGGGGATGGGCGGCTTTGTTGCCGGCCCTGGCGGCCTGATGGCTTGGCTGCTGCGGATTCCGCTAGTGATCCATGAGCAGAATCGCATCCCGGGAACGACCAATCGACTGCTGGCGCGTCGTGCCCGCAAGGTGCTCGAAGCCTTCCCCAAGAGTTTCGAGGCACCTGTTGGAGCCGTTTGGACAGGAAACCCTTTGCGGAAAGTGATTGCAGAGCTGTCGCCGGGCAGCCTGCCGCGGGGGAATGATGATGTGCATCTGTTAGTGCTGGGCGGCAGCCAGGGTGCGCAGATTTTGAATCAGACGGTGCCGAAGGCCGCGGCGAAACTTGGCGGCACCCGGATTGAAGTCCGGCATCAGAGCGGCCGGGCCATGCAGGCGGAAACGGAAGGTCTGTATCAATCATTGGGCATCACCGCACGAGTGGACGCATTCATCGAGGATATGGCCCTGGCTTATCGATGGGCCGAGGTGATCGTATGCCGCGCCGGAGCCATGACCATCAGTGAGCTGTGCGCTGCCGGTCTGGCTTCGATCCTGGTGCCGTTTCCCTATGCAATCGACGATCACCAGACGCATAACGCACGCTGGTTGAGCGATGCCGGAGCTGCGATCCTGCTGCCGCAACCGGAATTGAATCCGGAGAGCCTGAAGGAGAAACTGGAGCAGCTCTTGGATGACAAAAGGCGCCAGGCCATGTCCAAAGCCGCCAGGTCCTTGGCGCGGCTGGATGCGGCCCGCACGGTGGCGGATATCTGCTTGGCGGAGGCAGGATGATGCGTCTGCCCGAAAACATCGTCGGCCGTCATGGAATGGAGCGTATTCGCCGCATCCATTTCGTCGGCATCGGCGGCGCGGGGATGAGTGGTATCGCCGAGGTGTTGATCAACCTCGGCTATGAAGTCTCGGGCTCGGATGTCAGCGAGAGCGCCACAACAGAACGGCTTGCCGGGCTTGGGGCGATGGTGCGGAAAGGACATGAGGCAGCGCATGTGGAAGGCGCGGACGTCGTTGTGATATCGAGCGCGGTGGCTTCGGCCAACAGCGAGATCATGCGGGCACATGAGCTCAAGATTCCGGTGATTCCACGCGCTGAAATGCTGGCCGAATTGATGCGCTTTCGCTTCGGCATCGCCGTCGCCGGTACGCACGGGAAGACGACCACGACCAGCCTGACGGCGAGCATCCTGGCTGAGGCGGGACTGGACCCGACCTTTGTGATCGGCGGCCGGCTCAACAGTGCAGGAACCAGTGCACAGCTGGGGAAAGGGGCTTATCTGGTTGCCGAGGCGGATGAGAGTGATGCTTCGTTTCTCTATTTGCAGCCGATGATTGCGATTGTCACCAATATCGATCAGGACCATATGGATACCTATCACGGTGAAGACCGACGGCTCAAGGAGGCATTCATCGAATTTCTTCACCATGTGCCTTTTTACGGTCTGGCGGTCGTTTGTCTGGACGATCCCGGCGTACGTGGGATACTTCCCGAGATTTCAAAGCCTTTGCGAACTTATGGAACCAGGCGTGAGGCAGACGTCAGAGCATGCGGAATCCACCATGAAGGACTGAAAACTCATTTCAAAGTGGAACGGTCGGGCTATTCCGAACCCCTTTCGGTGACATTGAATTTGCCGGGGCGCCACAATCTCCTCAATGCCCTGGCGGCAATTACGGTCGCCAGTGAGCTGGGTGTTGCAGACCGCAACATCAAAAGAAGCCTGGCCGGCTTCAAAGGGATCGGCCGCCGTTTTCAGCTCAACGGAGAACTTGCGTGCGGTCATGGGCATGTGCAGCTGGTGGATGATTATGGCCATCATCCGAACGAGATCGCTGCAACCCTGGAAGCTTTGCGTTTGGCATGGCCGGGACGGCGACTGGTGGTGGTGTTTCAACCGCACCGCTACAGCCGCACGCGGGATCTGTTCGAAGACTTCGTTCAGGTCTTGTCGAAAGTGGATGTGCTGATATTGCTCGACGTTTACACGGCAGGCGAATCTTTCATTCCGGGCGCGGATGGCCGTGCCTTGAGCCGGGCGATCCGGATTCGCGGGCGAGTCGACCCGATTTTCGTCGCCGATGTCGACGATCTGCCGGAAATCCTGGCAGGTGTGATCGAAGTGGATGACGTGATCGTCACCATGGGGGCCGGCAGCGTAGGGCAGATCGCCGTGACGCTTCCTCAGGCGCTGGAAAAGGCGCTGGAAAAGGCGGGAAAGGTAAGGTAATGGTCATGGCTGTCGAAGACAATCGAGCCTACGGCGGCGGAATTGCGGTGCTGAACGCCCTGAGAGGCAAACTGCTGCATAACGAACCGCTGGCAAAGTACACGTCTTGGCGGGTCGGCGGCCCGGCCGATCGGTTTTACCGGCCCGCGGACAGAGAGGATTTAAAGAGGTTGCTGGTCACATTGCCCGCCGACGAGCCGTTGTTCTGGATGGGGCTGGGCAGCAACCTGCTGGTGCGCGACGGCGGTTTTCGCGGGACGGTGATCCATACCGCGCAGTGTTTGAACGTCATGCGCTCGACGGCTTGTCATCGGCTCTATGTCGAGTCCGGAGTGCCATGTGCGCATGTTGCCCGCTACTGCGCGCAGCGGGGCTGGTCCGGCGCCGAATTTCTGGCGGGAATCCCCGGCACGATGGGCGGTGCCTTGGCGATGAACGCGGGCGCGTTTGGCGGCGAGACCTGGAGGCTCGTTGAACAGGTGACCACAGTCGATCGGGCGGGATGGTGCCATATTCGCA
>Ga0209633_10002050_pt1 | contig 19953 bp, 16 predicted proteins | sample Cruoilmetagenom1_FD_187290 | JGI IMG/M metagenome (GOLD analysis project Ga0209633, IMG submission 187290) | Oil polluted marine microbial communities from Coal Oil Point, Santa Barbara, California, USA - Sample 1 (SPAdes) (version 2) | ecosystem: Environmental > Aquatic > Marine > Oil seeps ... | reverse complement strand
GCCCAAATGATTGAGGCCCGGACATCATTGAAAGTAGAACGTCGCTTCAATCTCGGCGGCACCATGATCTGCCATGGGGCTCTTCTTAGTGGAGAAATTGATCTTTACGCCGAGTATACCGGCACAGGACAGACCGCGATTCTCAAGGAGCCTGTGATAGCGGACCCCGAGGCAGCATTGCGCCATGTGAGGAATGTATACGCTGAACGTTTCAAGATAAGTTGGCTCAAGCCTTTCGGATTCAACAACACTTATGCGATTACCGTACGTAAAGACCAGGCTAAGACACTTGGATGGAACAAAATTTCAGATCTGAAAAAAAACCAAAAAGGGATTCGTGCCGGTTTCACCGCCGAATTTGCGGAAAGACCGGACGGGTATCCCGGATTGAGCCGGGCCTATAACCTGCGATTCAATGAAATTAAGGATTTGGAACCCTCTATGATGTACAAAGCAATTGCCGGCGGGGAGGTGGATGTGATTTGTGCTTTTTCCACGGATGGCCGTATTGCGAGCTATCAATTGAAGCCGCTCGATGATGATCGAAAATTCTTCCCCCCTTATCAGGCGGTGCCCATCATAAGAGGGCGGTGCCTTCAAGAAAATGCCGAACTGGGCGACGTCTTATCAAGCCTGGGCGACGTTCTTGATAATGACGCCATGCAGCGTTTGAATTTTGAAGTAGACGGGGAGGGACTGAGTCCGGCAGAGGTTGCAAGGGCTTTCCTCAAATCCAGCGGGTTGATTTAGTAAACAGGGATTCCGGGAGAGAGAAAGGGAAGCTTTTCGTGAATCGCGAGAAGAGAGTTGATCTGCTCAGCGCTTACGTTGTATATTTTGTCTAAGGGAACTGGAAGAAAATAATATACGCATATCGTGCAGAACTTTTGTTCGTCTTCAAGGCGTGATGGCAGGTGCATAGTGAGCTATGTGCCTGTTATCACAACGTAGAAGTCGGGCAAAAGGGCAAACAGGATGCGTAGATTATTTTTTGGAAGTTCCCTAACGCCTTAGAAACAGGCAAACCCCTTGAAGATTGCCTCTGATCAGGAGACGGAAAAGAATGAAAAGTATTGATCGACTCGTTGAAATCATTCAGGAAATTTCTTCCGGGGAATACTCAAATGATATCATGGGGCTGACTTGCGTTGATCAGCCGGAGACGGTGCGAACCATTGCGGAAGCCATGGGCTTGATGATGGTCAAAGTGGAGGCGAGGGAGTACCGGCTCGAATTGATGGTCAAGGAGCTGGAAGCATTAAACGAGAAGATCAAGCAGAATACCATTCAGGCGGTGTCGACCATGGCCCATGCGCTGGCTGCGCGTGATGCTTACACGGAAGGACATGCCGCACGGGTTGCGGATGTGGCTTGTAAAATAGCAAGGCAAATGGGGTTGGCGGAAGAAGAAATAGAATTTATTCGATTAGGCGGAATTCTGCACGACATCGGAAAAATAGGATTTCCGGACCGTCTTTTCGAGGTCCATGCACAAAAAAATCCGTCAGACCTGGTCAAACAGATCACCCGGCACCCGAGCACTGGAGCAAAGATCTTGCAAGACCTCGACTTCCTGGGCCCGGCGCTTGAGTATGTTCATTGTCACCACGAACGTCCTGACGGCAAAGGGTATCCCCGCCATCTCAAGGCCGAACAGATCCCGCTGGGCGCCAAGATACTGGCTGTAGCCGATGCATTTGACGCCATGACAACCGACCGACCCTATCAAAAAGGGAGGCGACCTGAAGTCGCATTGGAAATTTTGAAAAAGAGCGCCGGAGAAAAGTGGGATGACCAGTGTGTTTCAGCCTTTGATGCGGTTTTGAACGGAGCAAAACCGGAATCAGAAGCTGATGAACACAGGACCTGATTAACGGCTGCCCCGCTTTGAAGCTTTGATGGGGTTTATTTTTGCAGTGCTTTTTTTGGTTTCTGTTTTGAGGTGGGTTGCCATGCTGCAATTGCCGATACGCCATTTGGCGGAAGGATCCGGGAATACCATGCAGTATTCACCATCGGTATAATTTACCACTCTTTGACAGCCGACACACGCCTCGACAATTTTGTGACATGCGCCGCCATTAAATCCACACCCTTTTTTGTTCATAAAAGAACATTCCTGACCCTCTTTTACTGTTGTGCAAAGCATTTTAATTACGTCCTCTCCAATATTTTTTTAAACCCGGATTTGTGTCTTATGGAACCTCAATTGTCAAGAAAAATAGACATGAAATTTGGAATTTCAAGGAAAAAAATAAATGCAGGGGGGGCACGGTGCATTGTGCCCCTACAGGTTGATGCTGAGCCCCAGCTCTTTCAGCTGCTCCGGGTCTACAGAGGACGGCGCTTCCGTGAGGGGGCATGTCCCGCTGGTGGTTTTGGGAAATGCGATGATTTCTCGGATGGAATTGACCCCGGCCATAATCGCCACAAGACGATCAAATCCCAGTGCCATGCCGCCGTGGGGAGGGGCGCCGTGTTTCAGGGCATCAATCAGAAATCCGAATTTAGAGCGTGCTTCCTCCGGTGAAATGCCCAATGCCTCAAAAACCGTCTCTTGAATTGACGCATTGTGAATCCTGATGCTGCCGCCACCGATTTCCGATCCGTTCAAAACCAGGTCATATGCCCTGGCCCTGACTTTTCCCGGGTGCTTCAGGAGTAATTCCAGGTCTTCCTCCACAGGGGCCGTAAACGGGTGATGGACCGCTACAAACCTGCCATCGGCGTCATCATATTCCAGCAGTGGGAAATCCGTCACCCAGACGAAGGCGTATTCCCCTTCCCTTATCAACCCCTCTCGCCGTGCCATTTCCAGGCGGAGTGCGCTCAGAGCGGCGTTGGCAATGGCCGGCTGATCCGCCACCATCAGGATCAGGTCTCCCGGAGAGGCATCAAGGCGCCCATTGAGGGCGAGTTTCATTTCGTCATTAAAAAATTTCGCCAGGGGTGATTGCCACTTATCCGCTGCGACCTTGATCCATGCCAGACCTTTGGCCCCGTTGGCGGTGGCCACATGGGATATTTCGTCCAGCGCCTTTCTCGAGTAGTTAGCGGCCGCATTCTTCACGCAAATGGCCTTAACCATACCGCCGGCGGCAACAACCCCTTTAAAAACCTTGAAATCCGATTTGTTCGCCATATCGGTGATGTTTACGAGTTCCATGGCAAACCGTAAATCCGGCCGGTCCGTACCAAAGCGATCCATGGCGTCCTGATAGGTCAGGTGGGGGATGGGGGACTCGATTTTTGTGTCCATGATGCGGGTGAAAAGCGCCCCCATCATGCCTTCAAAAATATCCATGACGGCTTTTTCATCAACAAAGGCCATTTCCAGGTCCACCTGGGTAAACTCCGGTTGCCGGTCCGCCCTGAGATCCTCGTCTCTGAAACATCTGACCACCTGATAATACCGATCAAACCCCGCTATCATCAGAAGCTGTTTAAAAAGTTGGGGGGATTGGGGAAGGGCGTAAAACATGCCGCGATTGATCCTGCTGGGCACTAGATAATCTCTGGCGCCTTCAGGCGTGCTCTTGGTAAGAACAGGCGTTTCCACCTCGATGAAATCCCGTTCGTCCAAATATGCTCTGATGAAGGAGGCGATGGCATGACGTTTTCTGAAATTCTCAAAGATCTGTGGCCTGCGAAGTTCCAGATAGCGGTATTTCAATCGAAGGCTTTCAGATGCATCCACAGCCCCATCCACCTGGAACGGGGGTGTTTCAGTCAGATTGAGGATTTTCACCTCTTCCACTTTAATTTCGATTTCCCCGGTGGGGAGATCTCGGTTTTCCCGGCCTTCGAGTCTGGGAACCACCGTGCCTTTGACAGCCAAAACCCACTCATTTCTCAGAACGTGAGCCTTTTCATGGGCTGAGGCATTGACCTGGGGGTCAAAAACCACCTGGGTAATCCCTTCCCTGTCCCTTAAATCAATGAAAATGAGGTTCCCCAGGTCCCGTCTTCTGTTCACCCATCCCATCAGGATGACGTCCCGGTCCACATGGTGTTGCCTGAGGGTTCCGCAGTTGTCGGTCCGTTTCCATCCCCCAAGAGAATCAATGGTTGGTATTTGGGTTTGTTCGTTTTTCATTTTTAAAGTATATCCTTTAAAGTCGATACCAAATTGTTAAAACCCACATCGATCTGTTCCCCGGTGTTCATGTCCCGCAAAACGGCCTTTTTTGCGGCTGCTTCGTCGTCTCCCACAATCAGGACGTTTTGGGCGTCCAACCGGTTGGCCTTTTTCATCTGCGATTTGAGGCTTTTTCCCCCGTAATCCAGCTCCACCCAGAGTCCCTGCTTCCGCAATGCCGTCATCCATTGGAAGGCCGATAAACTGACGTTTTCGCCGAGGGCGGCGATAAAAAGGTCCGGTTTCCGGGGTTCCGCCGGTTTTGACGCTTCCAAGAGAGCGACCACCCGCTCCACACCCACGGCAAATCCGATGGCGGGATGATCAGGGCCGCCGAGGGTTTTGACCAGGCCATCGTACCGACCTCCCCCGGCAACGGCATTCTGGGCACCCAGGTGCTCGGTCTGAATTTCAAATGTGGTTCGGTTGTAATAATCAAGCCCCCTGACAAGCCGGTCGTTCACTTCAAAGGGGATGTTTAATGCATCAAGGTATGTCTTGAGTGATCCAAAATGGTCCCGGCAGTCCCGGCAAAGAAATGCGGGTATGGCGGGTGCGTTTTGAACAACGGACTTGCAGGTTTCCACTTTGCAATCAAACACCCGCAAAGGGTTTAACTGGGCCCGTTTTTGACAATCGGCGCAAAGGGATGAGGTCCTTTCGGCCAGATAGCGTTTCAGCTTTTCTTTAAAATCCGGCCGACAATCCGGGCATCCCAACGAATTAAGATGCAGGGTGAGGTCCCGCAATCCGATCGTCTCAAAAAAATACATGGCCAGAATGATCATTTCGGCATCGCTTTGGGGGCCCGGATCGCCGAAAAGTTCAACATTAATCTGATGAAATTGTCGAAATCGGCCCTTTTGAGGTCGTTCATGCCTGAACATGGGCCCCATGGCATACAATTTTTGTATGGGATATTTCTGGTACAACCGGTGTTGAATATAGGCCCTCACCACTGACGCGGTGGCCTCCGGCCGCATGGTCAGTCCCCGTCCTTTGATATCTTCAAAGGAGTACATTTCCTTTGACACGATGTCGGTTTCCCGGCCGATGCCGCGGCTGAAAAGCGCTGTTTTTTCAAGAACAGGGGTTTTGATTTCCCGGTATCCAAATGCGGAAAACAGAGCCCGGGTTTTGGTTTCAATTTCCTGCCATCGGGCTGATTCTTCGGGAAGGATGTCCTTAAAGCCTTTTAATGTTGTAAATTCCAATGGATAATGTGCTCCCGTTTCGTAATAAGAACGCTTTTTTGACTATTCGATGGTGATTTTTCTGGCCACTTTCCTTTTTCCCGGTGTGTTCCTTTTTTCTAAGGTCTTTATTCTTGAATCCACCAGTGTTTTGACGGCTTTGAGAAGTTCAAGGTGTGACCGATTGAGGTGTTTCATGAATTCCGGAACGTTTTTGGACAAATCTTCCAGGCCCTGAAGAAACTTTCCCAAAGGGCATAATACTTTGGCGCCATCCGCCTCGCTTCTCTTTTCGGCCACGACGAACTCCTTTTATGCATCAAAATGGATCAATAAATGCTGCCCGTCAAGGGTGGCCTTGAGCGAGTCCAGCGCCGCAACTTGCCGGGGAAGTATCACACTCCGTTTGAATCCGCCGATGCGAACAATCAATTCATCAGCGATTTTGTGCAACGCCACATCCTTTTTTTCAATAAAAGGGAGTTTCATTTTTAATTGGTACTTTCCATCGATCTTGGTTAATTCGTAGGGCTTCCCATGGAAAAACCGATCCAGCGGATCGCGCGTGCCGTATATCTGGTCCCCCAGGGCCTTAAGGGTGTTATAGCCCAGAACTTCATCTTTGAATAAATTCACCGGAAAAAGGGGTACCGGCTGAAAATAGGCTTCGGCTTCTTGCACATATCGTTTCTGGCTTTCCTGCCAGTTTTGAAAATAGGGTTCGTTGATCTCATCGGGCAACACACGATTCATGATGACGGCATCAATACTCATATTGTAGAGGCAAAAGTACATGAATGCCCGCTGGGTTTCTTTCAAAACGATTTTTTCAGGATTGGCGACCAGGCGCACGGTGGTTATTTTTGGATCCATCAGAAGCGCATCAACGCCCTTGAGCTTTTCAAACAGACGCTCAACGGCATTGAAGTAGTCTTCGCCCGGCAGAGGTACATCATAGAAGCGTTTGGCCATGGGCCGGGCATATTTGGCGATGGTTTTCTCAATTTTAAAAATTTTGTTAATGTACCATTCCAGTGTCGTGGGAATACTGATAAAGCGAAGTGATTCACCGGTGGGGGCGCAATCCAGCAGAACCACGTCAAAGCTGTTATCTCTGGCGTATTGGTTGATATGCAGGAGCAGTCCGACTTCTTCCATGCCCGGCAAAATGGCCAACTCCTCGGCGAGAATTTCATCGAGCCCGGTGGTGTTCAAGAGGGTGGAAAGATATTTGTGAATATCGCCCCAGTTTTTTTCAATCTCTTCCTGGATATCAATTTCCTGAATCCACAGGTTCTCCCCGACCTGGGCAGGTTGACCCTTGCTCTGGTTGATGAGGGTCTTTTCCATGTCAAAGATATCCGACAGGCTATGGGCCACATCCAGACTCATGATGACTGTTTTATTTCCGCGTTCGGCCGCTTTAATGCCTGTGGCCGCGGCCACACTTGTTTTTCCGACACCACCCTTGCCGGCGAAAAATATGATTCTCATGCTGTATTCTTTCTGATAGGTGAGCGTTGCAGATCAAACCAGGATATCACAACCGTCAAACTTTTTAAAGAAAAAGTGAGGGTCAATCGGATGTTTTGCTAGTCGAAGATGGCCCGCACAAAATCGCCGGCATTAAAAGCCCTGAGGTCATCCACCTGTTCGCCGATGCCGATGAAACGGATGGGAATCTGAAGCTGGTTGGAGATTCCGATCACAATGCCCCCCTTTGCGGTGCCGTCCAGTTTGGTGAGGATAATGCCGGTCAGGCCCAATGCTTCCTGAAAGGCTTCTGCCTGTGAGATGGCGTTTTGACCTGTTGTGGCATCGAGGACGAGCCATACCTCATGGGGCGCCCCCGAAAGTTTTCGGCCGATGATCCGGTTTATTTTCTGGAGTTCCTCCATAAGGTTGATCTGGGTATGCAGTCTTCCGGCCGTGTCTACCAGGACCACATCGATATTTCTTGAAATGGCGGCGGTCATGGCGTCGAAAGCAACGGCCGATGGATCAGCACCTGTGCCCTGTTTGATGACTGTGGCGCCCACCCGTTCTCCCCAGATGGTCAGCTGTTCCACAGCGGCGGCCCGGAAGGTATCCGCCGCAACCAGCATGACGGTTTTTCCCTCGCGCCTGTAGCGGTTCGCAATTTTGCCGATGGTGGTGGTCTTCCCGACCCCGTTTACCCCCGCAAACATAATGACCAGGGGATCGCCGGGTTTTGGCGGTGCATTTTCAATCGGTTTTTGATCCAGTAAAGAGAGGATATGGTTTTTCAACATCTCTTTGAGCTTTTGCGGGTCTTTCAGCTCTTTTCTCGTCACCTTTTCCTGAACAGCATCCAATAACTTTTGGGTTGTTGCCACGCCGATATCCGAGGTAAAAAGAATTTCTTGCAGCTCATCCATCAATTCCTCGGTAATTTCTTTCTTGCCCATAAAAAGGCTGTCTACCCTGCCAGTGAAAGAACTTCTGGTTTTTGAAAGTCCGTGACGGAGCTTTTTAATGACACCTTCTTTTTCCTGCGCAACGGCTTCATCCCTTTTATCGTTCATATTTTTAAAAATGGTCATTTAACGGTTCCTTTTTTAGCCTATCGCGGATTGGTATGATGCTTGTGTGATAAGGGCTTACGTCATTTCGGGCTTGCCCGGACACCAGGCTTTTCGAAGCGTCTGCATTCATGTTTTCGCAGTAATTACAGAAATTTTTATGTTCGATGCCGATTTGTTCGATTACCTTTAAAGCAATTCTTTCATATAAAAAGTCAAGTTGAAAATAGGTGGCACTTTTATTTTGCGACCGCCTGGGACTCAATGACCTCGACACTGAATTCATTCAGATTCTCAGGCAGACTTGAAAACACGATCATAAATGGAATGTGTTTACCCGGATCAACCCATATATCGGCAGACCCCATCAGACGCTTTCTGATGTCCTCCATGCTCATTTTGGACAACTCGGAATTACTTAACACGTTGCCGCACAAAACGATTTGTGTCTTCACCAATTTTTTGCTCTTGGGATACAGTTTGCCACTAACCTTGATGAATCGTCGGGGGCTGGCATAATCGTTTCTGGCCTTGCCTATGATGACAAACAGGTTGCTGTTTTTCGTATTTTCAACGAATTTACTTCCCAGTCCATAAATGGCGATCTTGCGATTACCAACATCTTCAACCTTGGATCCAAGAAATTTTCCGGCATAGGGAAGGTTTTTGGGAAAATCGGACACGTACGAAAGATCGATTTCCGCAAACAGCAACGCAAAAACAGCAATACCCGCTAAAAGAACGATAATCAACAGGGCCAGCACCGGTGTACCCACAGTCTTCTTCCGGGCTGGTTTGGCCGCTTTCTGAGGCTCGGCTACCGTAGCGGTAGGTTCTTCATAGATCAAATTTTCAGTGGTAACACTTTCAGAAGGCTGCTCGGCCAAAGGCGCTTCATGAGCACTGGCGGCTTCAGCTTTTACGATCTCCTCAACGGCATCATCAACTTGGAGTTGTTCCAACTTGGCCGCTGTATCTTCCAGTCCCGGTTCAATGCCTTCAGCCGCATTCTTTATCTCGAGCGTGGACGCCTCTTTGAGTTCCAACTCGGACTTCAGGTCATCAAAATCAAGTTTCTGGGTTTCTGATTCGTCGGAATCATCAAGCATGCGCTCGATATCTGATAGATCTATTTCTTCCGCTTCGAAGTCGGCGCCGTCACCGGCCAGAGCTTTTGCCTCGGCTGCTTCCGATTCGTCGGAATCATCAAGCATGCGCTTGATATCTGATAGATCTATTTCTTCCACTTCGAAGTCGGCGCCGTCACCGGCCAGAGCTTTTGCCTCGGCTGCTTCGCCCTTTTTCAGACCCGGGGGCAGATCAAGATCTTCGGTTCCGATTTCATCGCCCGGTTCCGGAGCTAAGTCCAAGTCAAGTTCTCCTTCGAACGCTTTTTCTTTTTCAGCGGCGGCTTGCGCGGCCTGAGACTCGGGCGAACTTTCGACCGGCAACGTCTGCTCCTCAAAGGCCTTCGGAAAGACCCTAAAAATATGGCCACACTTTGAACAGCGTACCTTGGAGCCGGTGGGTTCCAAAAGGTTTTCATTAAAATCAAAACTGGCATTACAATCCTCACAGGTAATAATCATAGCTTATCCTCTTTGATTATATTTTCAGGATATTATGTTGGAGGGGTTCTAAAGTCTTTAATCCGATGGAAGATGGTCATTTCGGAAGTGGATTACAGTCGCCTGAGGGCGAGGGATTTTCTCCCATTCCCCAAAGGAGACATGTAATAATGTAAAGATTCACAACGTTCACTGTCCCTCCCGCCATAATTTCAATTCTGCCCTCAAGGCTTTGAATTCCACCTTGATGACATCTTTGATCTCTTCTAACGCAAATGCAAATGCCTCATGGGGCTGCATACGCCTTATGTCTGATCGCGCAACCTCTTGCATGGCTCCGTCAGGCTTGCTCTTTTCTTTAAGAATGCCGGGAGAGGAAGTTTTTGCAAGACTTATCTTCGCCTTCAATTGTTTGAATTTTTCCACCTGAACAAGAAGCGCTTTTTTCCTTTCAGTCGCTGTCATATTTGTAAAAAGTATTGTTTTTTCAAGGCTGAGGTAAATCGAGTTCAATAAGGTTATGGCGCCCGGGTGGGATCCGGCCTTCTTGGTTTTGATATATCTTCCCACAGAGCCCAATAATTGAAAAAATAGCGCAAATGTTTTGTCATCTTTATAAACATTTCTTAATCTGTCAGTTTCCTCAATCAGGCCTTTCATTGTCTCTTCGCTAATTTCCCAGTCAATGGAAAGGACAATCGTTTTCAAATACCTTAATTTAGAATCATTAAGATTATCGGTGTCCTCTATAGATTCAGGGCGGTTTCCTGACTTTCCACGGGTAAAATGCTCTTTTTCATTTCTGTCATCAAAAACAAGGGGAACTTCCTTCAGTTTTCCGACGGGGGCTTTTCCGGATGCGTCGCTATCCCCAGCAAAGGGCGGGGATTTTTCACTAATCCCGAAAAGATCCTCAAGGCGCTTTTCCACTTCAACGGCCACAGTAACAGTACCGTCATTATTATGGGCCAATTGTTCACCTCCTATTTTAATTCTTTTTGCAAAGAAGTTAAGGTCATTGATATAATTGTTTTCATGGTTTGCGCCACATTCATGCCCACTACGGCGCTGGCCTCAAAAGAAGGCGCCTTCAGCTTAGAATTGAGCTGTTTTTCAAGTATTTCAATGGGTAAGAGCGGGATGCCCTTTTCCTCTAAATCCCTCTTATTGTACTGCAATACAAGGGGAATACGAAAAATATTCTTCTTATATGTCGCCAGATTTTCCTGCAGATTTTTGAGAGAAAGCATGTTTTTGTCTTTTCTAATTTTCATGGAGTCTGCAACAAAAACAACGCCATCGACTCCTCTCAGAACCAGTCGTCTGGTGGCATCATACCTGACCTGCCCAGGCACTGTGTATAATTGTATTTTAACATCATAACCCCTTATTTTCCCAATACCAAGAGGAAGAAAGTCAAAGAACAGGGTCCGATCACCATGGGTCTTGATAGCAACCATCTCTGTTTTGATACGATTACTGACCTTCTCATTTATATATTCTAAATTAGTCGTTTTTCCTCCTCTTCCGGGACCATAATAGACTATTTTTACCTGAATCTCTTTCTTTTTCAAATTTACGAATGCCAAAATACGACACCTCTCTACCCACATCCTCTCTACCCACATCCTTGCTCCTCGCTTCCTCGATTAGGGGCTGAGCTGAATCTTCAATAGGGGGAGGAACTTTGCGTGGAAATGATGGCTACTAAGATGCCAAAACTTTTTTCATCTTTTTACTTGCCTCAGCCACTTTCAATCGTAAAAAACCCAGGGACGTCTCCTTACCGAAGATGCTTATCAGCAAAAAATCATCCGATATTTTACTGAAATGTATGTTCTCCTTTTCTCCCTTATGGAAAAGTAAAGAAAACTCCTCCTCTCCAATGATCTTTGCCATGGCACTGACGGCCCCGAAATTCCCTGCGGCCAGAGCCGCCAGGGAATGAATATCCTGGGCCATTTTTCCGTTATCAAGGCTTACAACAATATTGCCCGCCATATCGATCAGGATTACACAATGGGTGCCAAGTTCCATTAATTCCTGCTGTAAAACATCTTCTATACTGTTAAATTGACGTTGATCGATTGTATGTTTCAAACCTTTTTCCTCCTACCAATTAGGATTGTTGACCTTTATTCTTCATTGTTCCTTTCAGTCGGAAGTACCTCTTCAAATTGAAAGAGATCAGAGTCATCAACTGCCTCTAAATCTTCAAAAACCTTCCGATTATCTCCTCCAGTGAGGGCGACTACTTCGGATTTTCCTCTTGAAGCTTCCTTGGTAAGTGACGTCAGATCTTTTTGTACTCGCTTATGAATGCTCGTCTTGGGAAATTTTTTAAAACGCATATCCGTTTTTTCCCATGCAAGTATCTCAAGAATCGCTTTTTCCCCTTTGAGATTACTGCAAACAGCATCATACAAGACGCCCTTATTAATATAAAAAAATCCCTTTTTGTGGGTCCCGGATTTGACTTCCAGAAGACACGTCTTTTGCTCTGCTTCAATGAACTGCAAAAGATTGCTCACTGATATTGATTTTTTCCTCAGGAATTCACCTTCATCTATAAAATCAAGCATATTAATGATTATTTCGCCCAATTCATTGAAATCAAACGGTTTTTCTATACATTGGAGGGCGCTCTCCCTCCTTGCGTTTTTCTCTATTTTGGGATATTTATGCACTGTCATCACAACACATGGAATTTGTGGATAATTTCTGGTCATGTGGGCTAAAAGTTCCAAGCCACCCATTTTTGATATAGAAAGATCGGCGACTAACACGGAGACAGACTCTCTTTTTAGCACTTCAATGGCCTCTTCCCCACTTAAAGCAAACAATGCTTCAAATTGATCACAATACTTCCGGAGACCATTTTTGAGGATCATTATCGATTCCAGATCGGTATCAACTATGAGGATGTTATCCATATTACCGCCGTTTACCTGACAAAAAAAGGATCACTGATCGGTTTGAGGCATAATGCGAATCTTCCCTTTCAGCTGATTAAGGCGGACGAAGAACAGCGTTGTGCTCAAAAGGATCTTCACGGCCTCCTTGCCATATAGGCAGCATGGACACGAAAATCCTCTAAGAAGGCATCAATGCCTGCTGTGAGGCTTGCCATAAAAGACTCCTCGTCATCAACGATCACGACATCTTTCATATCATCTTGGTTATTCCGCATTCCAGAGAATCCAATGCAAATGGGATGCCAACTGGTCTCGATCGTTATTTTTATTATGGATAACAGGGAGTTGGTAAAGTGGGATATGAAATGTATGATGCGGATAAGGACCAAGATGGGTATACTATTTTAGGGCAGCGACCCATTTTAGACCGGTTTTTGCTTTGAAAATATCCCTAATGCACACCGTAGACCTTGAGCTTTCTATTTAGGGTAGACCGGGAAATTCCCAATGCTCTGGCTGCCCTGGTATGGTTTCCCGCAAATTTCCTGAGAGCATACCTGATATGCTGTTTCTGAACCTCGGACAGGCTTAACACCTCTTGAGCTTCCGCAGTTTCATGGGGGGGCAAAGACAAAGAACGGTTGAGTTTTTCTCCGGCCAACAGTTCGGATGGCCGGAGCACAGTACCCTGCCTGAGGATGATGGATCGCTCAATAACATTTTTGAGTTCCCTCACGTTTCCCGGCCAGTGGTATCCCATAAGACGCGCTGTTTCGGAATCCGGCATTTCCACGTCGCTGTCCGGGACGATCCGGGAGATAAAAAAACGACACAGGTCCGGAATGTCTTTCAGACGTTCCCTCAAAGGAGGGATGTGGATCCGGATAACGTTGATACGGTAATAAAGGTCCTCCCTGAACGATCCGTCTTTCACTCCCTTTTCAATATCCCTGTTTGTGGCTGCGACAATCCGTACATCCACGGGCCTGACGGATTCACTCCCAAGCCTTCTTATGCTTTTGTCATCCAGAACACTCAACAGCTTGGACTGGAGATGAAGAAGGAGCGTTCCTATTTCGTCCAAAAAGAGGGTCCCCCCCTCGGCCATTTCAAATAAACCCTTTTTGGCTGAAAACGCGCCCGTAAAGGCCCCTTTCTCAAACCCGAATAGCTCAGCTTCAATTAAATTATCTGGAATAGCAGCGCAGTTTACGCCGATAAAGGCAGTTCTTTTAGCAGAACTCATATAATGGATAGTCTTTGACACCACATTTTTGCCAACTCCTGTTTCTCCGGTGATCAGGACCGGGGCCTTGACAGAAGCCGCCATTTTTGCAATGCGCTGAATCTCTAACATGCCGCCGTGCCGGCCGATCAGGACTGTCTCTTCCTTCTCCTTATCGCTTTTGTAATTTTGTATCTGCTCTACCTTTTCCAAATCCAGGGTCGTCAGTGCATGGTCAACGGCTAAATCCAGATCCTCCAAATCAAAAGGTTTTAAAAGATAGTCGTAGGCCCCAACTTTAATGGCGGAAATAGCATTTTTAAGGCTGGGATATGCCGTAATAAAAATGATCTTGACCTGGTCATTGCATGCAAGGATATTCTTGCATAAATCGAGCCCTTTTCCGTCCGGCAGTTTCTGATCCAGCAGGACCACATCCACCATTCTTTTTGAACAGATACCAATACCTGCCGATCCGGTGTTGGCAGTAAGGACCTCTATCCTGTTATTATTTAGGTGACAGGATACCACGTCGCACAGCAACTGATCATCGTCTATGATTAATATGGTCTTTTTCACATTATGGGGCTTCATATGTTCCTCCCGTTGCTTGTTCTGTTATCCTGAAAATGCATTATCTCAATAAATCGGGGCAACCCGGATCATGCAGGGTGGCATTTTATATGCCACCGGCCCACGGGAGGGTAAAAACCCCACCCTACATCCGGCCTCCGATTTCCGCTGAGTTATTGCCCCTCGGGAACAGATATTGTCACGGTGGTTCCCACGTCAACCCGGCTCTCAATCTCAATAGCGCAATTCATCTCCGAAAGCATTTTTTTGACAATCACAAGGCCCAAACCTGTCCCTTCGGGCTTGGATGTAATAAAGGGTTTAAAAAGGTCTTTCTGCTGTTTCTTAGACATTCCGCAGCCATTATCCCGGACCTTTATCTGCAGCCATCCCGGCACCCTGATAATGCCAATGGCAATCCGCGGATCTTTCCTGTCCCTGAGTGCGTCTGCCGCGTTGGTCATAAGGTTCAACATCACCTGCTGTAGGGCTCTGGGATCCACAATGCACGTTCTACTTCCGGCTGAAGTCACCGGTTCCACGATTATGCCCCGTTTCCGAAAATCCCCAGCGATCAGGGAGAAAAATTTTGTCATGAATGAGTTGATCTCCATATTCTCCACGCTGGGGCTTTCAAACATGCTGAAATTTTTTAGGGCCTTTAGCAGATATTCCACTCTACTTATTTCATTCAGGCTCCTGTCTAAAAACTCCTGCACTGTTTCCCTGTCAAACGTCTCTAAGTTTCTGTTAAGCACGGTCAGCGTCATCTTTATGGCGTTGACGGGATTTCCTATTTCATGCCTGATCCCTGAAAACACATAGCCGATATTATCCATGAGATTGGAAACCTCTGCAATGGATTCCAGTCTCTTCTTTCCCGTCACGTCTCTTTTGATGGCCACATAGTTCATTATCTTCCCCCCTACATCTTTTACGGGGGAAATGGTGGCTACTTCGTCAAACATCCCTCCACCCTTTTTCTTGTTGACGAAGTGGCCGTGCCAGACGTTTCCATTTTTGAGGGTCTCCCACATTTCCCTGTAAAACAGGTCATCTTGCCTGCCGCTTTTCAGGAAACTGGGGTTCTTTCCTATCGCTTCATCCTTTTTGTAGCCGGTGACGGATTCAAAGGTCGGATTGACATACTGGATGATGCCGTCAGAATTAGTAATGACAACACTTTCCGCTGATTGTTCTATGGCGGTAACGAGCCGCATGCGCTCCTTGTCTTGCCGCTCACTATGCATTGCCGCTCCCATTGTGCTGGCAGCAACTTTAAGGGCCTCTATCTCCGGCGAAGACAAGTCGCGATCAACAAGGCATTCGTCAAACCCGAGAAATCCCCACCATTGCTTTTCAACAAAAATCGGAACAATGACAATAGACAGAATATGCTGGGTTCGCAGCAGATCTCGCTCGCTTTCCGGAAACTCGCTGACATTCCCCTTGATGAGACCGCCTTTGCTCAGCACCTCTTCCCATCTTCCATACCCGCCAACTCCATATGGGAACTTTTCAAGCGCGGGATTATCTATTTCCGGCTTGATGTTCGACTCTGTCCATTCGTAACGCTGGCTCACCAATAAATCACCATTCTCAGATCTGTTGTTCTCGAAAATATAGACGCGGCTCGCGGATGCTGCCAGCCCTAATTGCATCAGGACTTCATTGATGTTCTGTTTCCAGTCCGTTGACCTCAAGAAGGTCTCTGCGGCAAACCTGACGGCTTTCAGGATAGCATCTCGACGATCCAGTTTCTCCTCAGCCAACTTTTGGTCAGTAATGTCGGAACCTGTTCCCAACAGGCGATACGGTTTTCCGGTCGCATCCCGGATCACGGTGCCGCGACAGAGAAACCAGTGGCTACTTCCGTCCCTATGCAGCATCCGGTGCGTACTTTCGTATTTGGGGGTCAATCCTTCAATGTGTGTTTTTGCCTCGGCCATCAAGCGCCCGACATCGTCATCGGGGTGAACCAGTCTGACCCAATCATCAAAATTGTCCCATGTTTCGTGATTCGCATACCCGAGCATGGCCTTCAGGTTGGGGTCCACGTAGAGCGCATTGGTCTCTAAATGCCAGTCCCATACCCCAGTCTTTCCTGCACTCGTTGCCATAACATATCGTTTTTTGCTTTCCCGGAGACTCAAGGTCCTCTTTTCAACCAGTTTTTCGAGGTTTTCCCTGTAGATTCGATTTTCCCTCTCAACGCACCTTTTCTCCTCTTTAAGCTTTTTCGTGTCGGCAGCCCTTTTTGCCACCCGTATGAGGACATGGCGCATTACCGGCTTTGTTAGGTAATCATAAGCGCCCAGACGAACGGCATCGGATGCAGTTTCAATCTTGGGGTCCCCCGTAATCATGATGACCGGCGTATCGGGTTGAAGCCTTTTTATCTCTTTAAGAAGTTCAATCCCATTAGTCCCAGGCAATGCGATATCCACAAAAACCGTATCAAAAGTTTGGTTCTCAAGAAGTTTTTTGGCCGCAAAAAAATCACAGGCAACCTTAACATTAAAACTCACATTCTCCAATATTTCTTTAAAACCAAAACGAATTTGTTCATTGTCGTCTACCACAAGTATGCTGACATTCGGAATATTATCTGCAATAGTTTTTTCCACGTTAACTCCCTGTCATTCAATAGGGTTACTAGAACAACAAAATCAATGCACCATCCATTATACAAACCAGTGGTTCATCACGGAAGTTTTCATCTTTTACTTCCTCATAAATTTCCTTCATTAGTTCCCACTTGGGTCTTCCAACACTGGCTATGTGTCTGCTGTTTTGAGCATTTTTTGGTTTGTTTGCTTCGTTTTTATCTTCCTTACGATGTCGCTTGCCCGTCGATTTTGAGTAATCATTTTCGATTACAATCGCTTTTTTCACCATTATAGTTGCCTGGGGTCTCAGCTGATACAGACTCGGCGTATTTCGGTAAAGTCGGTCAATCCCTGAAAAACCTTAAGGATGCCGTCCTGTTTCAACGTATCCATCCCTTCTTCAGATGCCTGCAGAAAAAGTTGCTCGGCGCCAGCCTGTTTCTTGATCATTTTCTTTATTCGGGGCGTACCTTCCATAAGTTCGTGAATACCCATACGTCCCTTATAGCCGCTGGAGCATTTATCGCATCCGACTGCACGGTAAAACGTTAGATCCGAATTGTACTTTATGTTGTTGCTTTTGAAGCGCTCTTTTCCATATTCCGCCACCAGTTCGTCAAATTCCTTCTGGGAAGGATGATATGCCTTGCGACAGTTTGTACAAAGTTTTCTCACCAGCCGCTGTGCCAGAACACATAGAAAAGCATCTGAAAAGTTAAGCGGATTAAGCCCCATATCCAGCAGCCTGGTAACGGTTTCCGGGGCGTTATTGGTATGGAGTGTCGAAAAGACAAGATGTCCGGTCAGGGACGCCTCAATACCAATGGCTGCAGTTTCATTGTCCCGCATTTCGCCGATCATGATCACATCCGGGTCAGCTCTTAAAAAGGCCCGCATTACCCTCGCAAAATTAAGACCGATCTTGGGCTTGATTTCGATTTGGCGCAACCCCAACTGGGAAATTTCCACCGGATCTTCAGCAGTCAATATTTTAATGCCGGGTTTATTGATATATTCCAAGGCCGCATGTAACGTCGTGGTCTTGCCCGACCCAGTGGGACCCACTGCCAGTATCAACCCATAGGGCCGGGAAATAATTTTTTTCAGCACATTGTAATTCCGTTCGCTCAATCCCATGGAAGAAAGTTTCATGGCGCCGGCTTTGGCCAGGATTCTCAAAACGACATCCTCAAACCCGCCGGCCGTCGGCAACGTCGCCATCCGAAGTTCAAACGGCGGGATACCCTTGCGGTGGAACTTTATCTTTCCATCCTGAGGCAAGCGCTTCTCGGCGATATCCAGGTTGGCCATGATTTTCAGCCTTGAAATTATGCCCCGAGCTAGGGAAAGAGGCACACTGCCGCCATACTCATGACAAACACCGTCCAGTCGAAAACGAATGGCCGTCTTCCTGGATTCCGGAGAAGGCTCGATATGAATATCCGAGACCTTCTCGCGAAAAGCCCGAACAAGTATCTGGTCAACCAGCCTGGCCGCCTGGCTGGCCGACGCATCCAGGGACTCGACCTCCTCTTCGATCTCCTCCACTTCCTCAAAGGTTATGTCCTGCTGGAAATCCATATCATCAGTGTTTTCTTCGATGACCGTTTCTGTCTGTTTTTTAAAAAAATACCGGATAATTTTTTTTACATCCTCCTTAATGCCGACATGGAGGGTGATGCTTTGCGATTTAATCAGAGTCCTGATATGGTCGGTTTTCCGGATATCTTTGGGATCGTCCAACAGGATATCAACCCCCTTTTTGGTCCAGCTAATGGGCACCCAGAGATCGTGTAGTAAAAAAGGCTGTTTCAGGTTGCGAATCAGCTCAACCGGCACGGCCATTTCGGGATCGAAGCTTTTGAACGGGCAGCTATAATATCGAGAAAGGGATTGTCCGATATCCGCCCGCTTGATGTTAAACTGTTCGATCAACACCATCTCAACACTCTTTCCCATTTCTTTGGAGAAACGCAGGGCATCCTGTAGCTGTTCAGTGGACACCAGCCCCCGTTTGAGCAGACTGGCATAACGGGATTCAAAAGGAGCACCCGCAGTCGCGGACACGCATTTAAGCCTGATCTTTTTATCATCGGGATTCAACTGCAGGGCCGATTTGAAAAATTCAAGGGCTTGGTTGTCTCGCTGCTGTTTTTCAGCTTCCAGCCCCAATATATAAAAAATTTGGCCTTCTGCCCCGGTCCCGGCAATGTTCAGCCTTTCGGCCAGTTTTTTCATACGATCCACAACCGTTGAAATCGGATGCAGCTTCAACAGGCATTGAGCAAACGACAAAACTGTCATGATATCGTCATGACCGGCATCAAAGGCTTTTTCATACTCGAAGGCAGCCTCCTTAACAAGCCCCAGTTCAAGGAAAGCAGCTGCCCTGTCAAACAGGATGGAAAAATTTTTATCACTGCCAAAGGTTTTTTTGATAATCGAAATTTCATGGGAAGACAGGTCGGATTTTTTTTCCATATCCGGAGATTCGATCTCTTTTTTCAGCGCATTGACTCGAAGCTTGATTTCCTGTTGTTGGCCTTTTTCCAGCGGCAACATGTTAACAAGGATATGCTCATAGATCACAAGAGCATCTTCGGTCAGTCCCATGGCTTGACAGGTTGCAGCTTCGTGAAGCTTCGATTCAAAAGACGTGGCCATATCCGGTACTACACTCCTTTTCCCATCATCTTTGTCAACATATAGCTGATGGTCTCGTGAAAAGTCCGTTTGAAAAACTTACACTGCATTATGTCGGGTATTTTTATTAACAATGCTACAATATCTTGTGTTTGAAATTCAGCGTTTCGACTTTTTACGAGATCATTATAGTTAATTCAGCTAAATTTCGACACAAAACGGTTGATTCATAGCGCCTGGTTCGTATTTGAGGGACCACATCTCCGGCATCTTTCCGTGTAAAAAAGCTATGCCCCGGTGTGTGTGGCTTTTTATGATGCAGTAGAAGTTGGCAGCGGAGTATTTGATATTCTTAACCGCATTCCGAACTCAAACAATCTACCAGAGGTATTTTCTACTGCGAAGAACTCAAACTGAAGTTTCACAGTTTTATTTTCATGGCAAATTTGTTAGTTTGCTGTATATTGTTGAAATATTGCATGTTTTCCTTGGTAAAGCATTCGTGCGTTAAGGGGTAATAAAATGTGGTTTTGCTATTTCTATGGC
>Ga0209633_10002049_pt1 | contig 19966 bp, 20 predicted proteins | sample Cruoilmetagenom1_FD_187290 | JGI IMG/M metagenome (GOLD analysis project Ga0209633, IMG submission 187290) | Oil polluted marine microbial communities from Coal Oil Point, Santa Barbara, California, USA - Sample 1 (SPAdes) (version 2) | ecosystem: Environmental > Aquatic > Marine > Oil seeps ... | reverse complement strand
TGCTGGCAGGTATATTTTATTCTTTTCCCTGTTAAGGAGTTCCCTCCCCATGGCTCAAATAATTATTTCAATAGCCGTTGTCTGTATCGTTCTTCTTCTCTTTTCCCGGCCCCGCCGACGGGATGGTCTGGCTCCTGAAGGGGGCAGCCGCCTTAAAAATACTCTGGCTATTCTTATGGTGAAATCTGGCACTAAAAGCCGCCCGGAATGGCAGTCTATTTCCCTTTCAGATGAACGGGTTCCTGTTCCCGAAGGTGTACAAGAGGCGAACTACAACGATTCTTTTGTTTTCCAGGGGTCTGATAATCAAGGGAATGTTCTCCTCACAAGATTGGGATTTCGCGGAGGCGGGAAAGAAGCTGAAGTCTGGATGTGGGGGGCCTTCGCCGGGGAATGTTATGCCAACGATAACCGTTTTGTTAAACTGACCTCTGGCGACGCTCCCGATGCGATTGCCGCCGCAGGATTGAGTTATAAACTTGTTTCTGAAGGTGAATGGAAGCTGACATACAAGGGCCCCCTCAACGGGATGCCCGCCGATGTGAACCTGAACTGGAAGGCCGATGCTGCCATGTACTGCTCTGCCGACCACATGGACCCTAAAGGCACTGCCCTTGCCATGGCCGAAATGCCCTGGAGCCGGGAGTATTTTCAGCGTATCCGCTCAGAGAAACAGATTCGTATAGAACAGGGTGGGATACTCACCGGCACCTTCAAGGTGGACGGCAACACTTACAATGTGAACATGCGGGGAATCCGCGACCATTCCTGGGGGAAACGGGACTGGACCTACCTGAACCGCTATCTCTGGACCGTTCTTGCTCTGGAGGAAGGGATGGAAATCGCCGGAATCAAGGTAAAATATCTGGCCGTATCTCCGGTTGATTACGGAGACTCTTTCAAGCGGCTGGCCTCAGGATGGGTTGCCGGTGATGATGTAGTTCTGCCGGTTTCCTACACTACAGATCTGATTGAAGTTGGCGGTGATGGTGTTATCCCCGGCAGGTTCACCCTGCAGTTTCGGGTACCCGGATCTCAACTTCTTACTCTGGAAGTAAAGCGCCGTCAGCCTGAGATGCCCTGGATGGTTCAGGGTGATGGTTTTGAGATAAATGAGGCCTGGTGCGGCATTAGCCTGAGCGGTGTGAAGGGTTTTGGCCTCTCTGAGTTCGGATATGCTATAGACCGGGGGTATTCCAGGCCTTTTGAGGAAGATGGAAAAAACTAAAAGATACTGCCGGGCTTCAGGAGTTTCGCGTTTGCCGCACCCCAACGGGCCCCTTCCACTGCAGCCTCTTTCAGTGATGCCCCGCCGGATAGCGCAAAGGCCATTCCGGCACTGACGGAATCGCCGGATCCGATGGTATTAACCGGTGTAACTGATGGCGGTGTTACCGTTTCCACCACACCGTTCTCGCCAAGAAGAATCTCCCTGGCTCCCCTGGTAATAACATAATTCGTGCCATTCAATGAGAGTTCCTGCAGTTTCTCTTTAACCGCAGGAAGAGCCGAAGTGTCGTCGGTCTCACTTACTGAGTGATTCGGAAGAAAAGTTTCCGCAAATTCTACCAGATTAATTTTAACCAATGCCGGGTGATAGGGGAGGCTGGCCAGCAGTTCCCCTCCCCGATAATCAGCCAGTACGGGAATCTCTGCCTCAGAAGCTTCCCTGCAGAAATCTGCAAAGAGGTTTTCAGGGTAGCCGGGAGCCTTGGAACCGGAGATGATTATCCAGTCGGTGTCGGCCAGTTCCCGGGAAAAGGCCCGGTGAACAGCTTGAGCTGTGCTGCTGTGAACCCCTTCAGTAGGTTCAACAATTTCCGTGGTGCTGTTCTCCCCGTTATCAAGGAGGGTGATACAAGTCCGGATTGGGGAGTCACTATTAATATCTACGATATTCAGCTTATCCAGATTGCAGAGTCTCAGAAACTCCTCTTTTCCCGGGCCGAGGTGGGTAAGCTGTTTCGCTGAAGCTCCCAACTGCTGAAGTACCCGGCAGACATTTATTCCTTTACCCGATACATCAAGCCGGGACTCAACGGCTCTATTCACTTCTCCTTTTTCAAGGTGGCTCAGACTTACGGTACGTTGAAAAGTGGGATTAAGGCAGACAGAAAGAAATCGGGGCATCGGTGAACTCCTTACACCCGGATGATAACCATAACAAGCTCTCAAGGTCGAGCCGGGAGATTATCTGCCGAAGATATTAGTAACAGGGTGATACTATGCAGTTGAAATATCAGAAAAGATTAACAATTCTCATTTTCATACTTTCCGGTCTTATTATAGATACTTCGGGATTGTTTGCCGCAGAGTCGTCAGGAATATCAGAATCCAGAAAAACAGGATCGGTTGTTTTCGCCGCAGCACTGGAGGTTCAGAACCAGGAAGTTCAGAACCCGGACTGGCTTTCAGAAGCAGATAGATTGATGGATGAACTCCTTGCTTTGGATGCAAAAATACACACCCTTATCACTTCTGTGGGAAATGGGGATTCCCGCAAGGCCTTAATCCGGCAGCGCAGTATCAACCGTAAGCTGATATACGATCTTGCTATAGCAAGGAATGCTATTCTTGAAGGTGAAAAATAAAAAAACCGCCCCGGAAGGAGCGGTTTCTGCAGATAGCCGGCAGAACCGGAAATCTTGAATCCTATTTTGAGTAGAACTCAACAACCATCTGTTCGTTGGCAACTGAGGGGATATCGGTCCGGTAAGGGAGCCGCTCCACCTTGCCCTTAAGGGCGTCGCCGTCGATGGACAGCCATGCGGGCATTACCTGATTACTGTGAGCCAGACTTTCCCGGATGATTTTCTTACTTGCTTCAACTTCCTTAACCATGATTTCATCACCCTCGCGGACAACGATGGAAGGTACGTTGGAACGCTTCCCGTTTAATCGGATGTGGCCGTGGCTGACATACTGCCGGGCCTGAGCCCTGGTTGTTGCCAGTCCGAGTCTGTAAACGACATTGTCCAACCGACGCTCGAGAAGAATCATCATGTTATCACCGGTGAGGCCGCTCAACGTTTTCGCTTTCACGAAAGTGTTGAAGAACTGCTTCTCACTGAGGCCGTAGGAGAAGCGGAGTTTCTGCTTCTCAAGAAGTTGACGTCCGAAGTCGCTGACTTTGTTGCGACCCCGGTAGCCCTTTTCCTGGCCCGGTTTTTGAGGTTTCTTCTTAAGCAATCTATCATATTTTCCGTTTCCGAAAATATTGACACCGAGTCGGCGGACGACTTTTCCACGAGCTTTCGTGTTTCTCGCCATTGCTATAGTCTCCTGTAGGAGTTTAGATTGGTTGCCCCGACGGGGCACGCCGGACAATCTTACTGATGGTGATATACTTGGTCAATATACTTACCCGGAGAGAACTGAAGGGGAAAAAAGATTCTTGGAAAAATGGAGCGTGATCGGGTGGTTGTAGACTTCGAAAGCTGGTTTTTTATCTTTAAAAACAACGATTGGCGATGTTTTGTAAGAAAAATTATGGTTTAGATGAAAGAATTGAATTATTGTAATGATAGATGAGTAAGCAGAGTGAGCATTCTGCCGATCGATTGAACCGTATCCTTGATATCGATCGGGAGCTTGACCAGATAAAAGACCTCGATCTCCTTTTGGAACGATTGCTGTTACTGGCCCGGCGAGAGGCCAATGCGGATGCCGGTACGGTGTACATTCGCACCGATGATAATCAGCTGGCCTTTACTCACACTCAGAATGATACAGCCCAGGCGAAGCTGAAACCCGATGAGAAACTCATCTATTCATTCTTTTCCATTCCCATCAGCGATAAGTCCATATCCGGTTTTGTGGCCAATCATGAAACCTTTTTGAATATTTCTGATATGTACAATATCAGCAGTGATGCTCCCTACAGTTTTAACCCTTCTTTTGATAAGAAAACGGGGTATAAAACTGTCTCCAGTCTCACATTTCCCCTTGTCTCCAGCGACGGCGATCTTCTGGGTGTTATGCAGCTGCTGAATGCCCGGGGCAGTAAAAAGAATTTTGTCCCCTTTAACCCCGAAGATGAACCTTTCTTTGAAATATTTGCCCGTTTCGGATCCAAAGCAATTCAAAGAGCTCAGATGACCCGTAACCTTTTAATTACTATAACAAGGTTTGCCGGATTGAGAGATCCTAAAGAAACTGATGCCCATGTGAACCGGGTAGGTTCCTTTTCCATGGAAATCTATGAAGCATGGGCAAAGCGTCGGAAGATTGATTCTGTAGAGCGGGAGAAAAACAAGGATATTCTGCGTATGGCGGCCATGCTTCACGATGTGGGCAAGGTGGGTATCAGCGATATCATTCTAAGGAAACCGGGCAAGTTTGATGATGATGAATATAGAGTGATGCAGTCTCATACCTGGCTCGGGGCCCGGCAGTTTCTCGGTAAATCCGCATTGGATGTTATCGCTCAGAAAGTGGCCCTTTATCATCATGAGAATTGGGATGGCTCGGGCTACCCCGGAAAAATCGGCGACCTTTTTGAAGCGGATAAGTATATCAGGGATGTGGAAAAACGCCCTGCCGGGTACAAAAAAGAAGAGATTCCCCTCTTTGCCAGGATTGTGGCCATTGCCGATGTCTACGATGCTCTCTCCTCTAAAAGGGTTTACAAGGAAGCCTGGGATGAGGTGGATGTACTCAAGGTGATGAAAGAGGATTCAGGGAAGAAATTCGACCCGGAATTGATCGATGCCTTTTTCACTGTTTTACCGACGCTGCGCAATATTCGGGAAAGGTACATGGATCTTCCCGAAGATATTCCCGAGAAATAACCACAGCTTGCGTCCTTACTGAGGATTGTTTATCATTAGGGCTGAGGATGGGCTTTTCATTCGGCCTGTTCTTTCAAATTCCAGTATCACACCCATTTAAGGGTGACTATTGTTGGGAAGGTGTCCATTTGCCGGTCGGCTAAGGATGCGTCGTTTTATAAAATTTATACGGAGGAACGTATGAAAAAAGTTTTATCAGTTCTGTTAATTCTGGCCCTGGTTGCCGGATTCGGTTTAGTAGGTTGCAAAAAGGATGTTGCTGAAACATCCGGAGGAAGAGAATTTGTAACCATCGGTACCGGTGGAGTTACCGGTGTCTACTATCCCACCGGCGGCGCCATCTCCAAGATGGTGAACAAGAAGAGCGATGAATACAATCTCCGGGTAACCGTAGAATCCACAGGAGGATCGGTCTACAACGTTAACGCCATCATGTCCGGAGATCTTGAGTTCGGTATTGTACAATCCGACCGTCAGTTCCAGGCCTACAACGGTACCGCTGACTGGGATGGCGATCCTCAGAAGAAGCTCCGGGCTGTATTTTCCATTCATCCTGAATCTGTCTCTCTGCTGGCTTCCGATGACTCAGGCATCATGTCACTTGAAGATCTGAAGGGAAAAACCGTGAATATCGGAAATCCCGGATCCGGTCAGCGTGGTAATGCCTCTGATATTCTTACGGCAGCCGGTATCAATCCTGATACTGATATCAAAGCTGAGGGGCTTAAAGCCGCTGAAGCTGCAGGTATGCTCCAGGACGGCCGTATTGATGCTTATTTTTACACTGTCGGTCATCCCAACGGCTCATTCAAAGAGGCCACCTCGGGAACCAAAAAAGTACATTTCGTACCCATCGAAGGCGCTGCTGTAGAGGCTCTTGTTGCTGAATACCCCTATTATGCAAAGTCTGTTATTCCCGTAGCTTCCAACTACCCCGGTGCTACCAATGACGGTGATGTTAATACATTCGGTGTAAAGGCTACACTGTGTACTTCTGCCGATGTTTCCGATGATGTAGTTTACGCCATTGTGAAAGAAGTTTTTGACAACCTTGATGATTTCAAAGCTCTGCATCCGGCATACAGCGTTCTTACCAAAGAGAATATGCTTGATGGTCTTTCCGCTCCTCTGCACCCGGGTGCAAAGAAGTACTTCAAAGAGGTTGGCCTTATTCAGTAGCCGGAGAGATTACAATCGGGGCGGTAAACATTACAGCCCCGGTTAATTGTTTTTGTACTTATCGGGGGGCGGGGATCTCATTGCCAAACGAAGTGAGAGAAGTACCCTGGGGTATCATACCTTTCATTCCTGTTCCCCTTTTCTAAATGGAAGATGCTTATGATTGAAGAACTCGAAACTCCGGACGAAGAAAGTCTTGCCGAAGCTCAGCGGATTGCAGATGATGCTGAAGGCGGAACCCGCCACCTGGATGAAGGTGTCGGTAAATGGCTGATACCCGGCATTGCTGCTATTTGGTCGATATTCCAACTCATGCTGCCAAGTGTTATTCTTCTGGACAGTACGATTGTAAGATCCATCCACCTTACATTTGCCATTGTCCTGGTATTTCTGACACATCCTATGCTGAAAAAACCCAGTAAAGGCAGACTTGGGCAGTATCTGGCTGCCAAAGATCGAATAACAATTCTTGATTACGCGACAGCTATTGTTGCTGGAGCTGCAGCGTTCTACATCGCTTTTGAATTGATTATGGCCAATATGAATCCCGGATATTCGGGTATTGAAACCCGGCAGGGGCGTCCCATTCTCAGGGATATCGTTTTCGGTGTTGTTCTGACAATTCTTCTCCTTGAAGCGGCACGCCGTTCCCTGGGACCGGCGCTGGCTGTTGTTGCAGGCATCTTCATCCTCTACAGCTTTACCGCTGCCAGAATGCCTCTGGCTTTCAGTTTCAAAAGCGTGTCCCTCACCAAGTACATCAGTAAAATGACGATGTCCACCGAAGGTATCTTCGGTGTTCCTCTCTATGTTTCGGCGAATATTGTCTTCCTGTTTGTCCTGTTCGGTGCATTGCTGGATAAGGCTGGTGCCGGTAAGTATTTTGTCGATCTGGCCTTCAGTCTGATGGGCCGGTTCAAAGGCGGGCCGGCCAAAGCGGCGGTTCTGGCCAGCGGCCTTACCGGTATGGTTTCCGGATCGAGTATTGCCAACACGGTAACAACCGGAACATTCACCATCCCTCTGATGAAAAAAGTGGGTTATCCTGACTATAAAGCCGGTGCGGTAGAAGTTGCGGTATCCACCAACGGTCAGCTGATGCCTCCCATAATGGGAGCTGCGGCTTTTATTATTGCCGAGACGGTGAATGTTCCCTACATTGAGGTGATTAGAGCGGCTTTTATTCCGGCGGTTATCAGTTATATCGCCCTTTTGTATATCGTTCACCTTGAAGCCTCCAAACTGGGTATAGAAGGTTTGCCGAAATCGGAGTTGCCCCGATTCTTCCCCACATTGAAAAGCGGACTTCATTTTCTTATCCCTGTGATATTTCTTATTGTCTCTCTGGTGGTGTTTCGGAACTCTCCGGCATTGGCGGCTTTCAGAGCTATCATTGCTCTTGCCATTCTGATTCCCCTGGAAAATCTCTGGAAAGCATATAAGAGTGAAAAAGGTCTGAAAATCGGTTGGAAGGGAGCTGTAAGAAAATCTCTGATGCAGATCTGGGAAGCTCTGGTAGCCGGTGGAAAGAACATGATGGGTATCGGTGTGGCTGTAGCCGCTGCCGGTATTATCGTCGGTGTTGTTACATTCGGTCTGGGAGGGATAATTACCGAAGCCATTGAATTCCTGGCTGGAGGGAACTTTTTCCTTATCCTTGTTATTACCGCTATTGCATCCCTGATTCTGGGAATGGGACTCCCTACCACTGCAACCTATATTGTTATGGCGGCACTGACGGCACCGGTTATTCTGGAACTCGGGGTGGGCAGCGGGGTGGTTTTCCCCATAATTGCAGCCCATCTGTTTGTCTTCTTTTTCGGGATACTGGCCGATGATACTCCTCCGGTAGGTCTGGCAGCTTACGCTGCTGCTGCCATTGCCAAGTCAGATCCCATTAAAACAGGGATTCAAGGATTCAGTTATGATATCAGGACGGCTATACTGCCTTTTATTTTCATGTTCAACACCGACCTCCTTCTTTTTCAGGTTCATAGTCCCCTTTACGCCATCTGGGTATTCCTGACAGCCATGCTGGCCATGTTTGCCTTTGCATCTCTCACTCAGGGCTATATCAGGACTGCACTTAAGTGGTGGGAGTATTTTGTTCTGGCAGGAATCAGTTTCGGACTTCTCATGCCTGGGTTTATTGCTCAAAAAGTAATAAATCCGATGATTGGCGGGTCTTCAGCTGCCGAGGGCCGGGGAACCACTGTTCTGGTAGGTGTCGTTGTTCTGGTTATCTACGGGCTGCTCTATGGGCAGCAAATCCTCAGGAGTAAGCACAGTGCACAGGCCTGAAGCCCTTTTTCTGGATATTGACGGAACCATTCTTAAAGCGGATCACAGTATGTCCCCCAGTGTTGCCGAGGCTATCCAGGCGCTGAGAGCTGCAGGTACTCTTGTCTGTCTGGCTACCGGACGCAGCTGGGAGTCTTTGAAACCTCTTTATGACAGGATGGGACTGAAAGGTCCTACAATCTGTTACAACGGGGCCATGATTGTTGAAGGCCCTGAGGGAAACGTTGTTTTTGAACAGGATCTGGGGGATGAAGTCAGCCGGGCCGCCATCACCGAGGCAAGAGCCCGGAATATGGAAATGGTAGGGTACCGGCATTCAAAGCTCCTCTATGAGAAAAATGGCCCGGAGGTTGAAGCTTATATCAGCCGTGTGAAGATTCCCAGCGGGTCAGTTGATTTCAACAGTCTGGATAAGCTGGATTTCACCAAAATGATTATTTTTTCAGAACATGAGTTGCTTGAGACTCTCAAAGCGAAATTTGAAAAACGATTTTCCTCTGATAAGCTCAGTGCAACCTATTCAGATCCGCGCTTTCTGGAATTTATGGGCGGGAATGTTGATAAGGGCAGGGGACTGGTGGAAGTATGCCGAATCCACGGAATTAATCCTGGAAGTTCGGCAGCCATGGGGGACGGGTGGAACGACCTGGCTCTTCTTCAGGCTGCCGGTGAGGCATGGGTTATGGGGGGCGCCTCGGATAAGATGAAAACCCTGTTTCCCTCGGATAGGATTGCTTTAAGCGCCGAAGAAGATGGAGCTGCTCTCGTTATGGAAGCTATGCTTGGATAATTGGCTGAACCGGGTCCGGGTAGTCCTCTGCCGTCCGGAAGGGGAGCTTAATGTGGGGGCGGTCTGCCGTGCCATGAAGTCCATGGGCCTCACAGAACTGTACCTGGTATCTCCCGCAATTTTCGATAATGATGAAGTTTTTAAAATGGCAATACATGCCCGGGATATCTATGAAAATGCGGTAGTTACCAACAGCCTGGAAGAGGCCCTTGAGGATACGGCTCTATCGGCAGGCATCACCCGAAGACGGGGTGCCAAGCGGAAATGGTTCAGTGTTCTACCAGAGGAGCTAGCCGAAAAGTCTGCAGCTCTGGAAAGTGGTATTACCGCCCTGGTGTTCGGGAATGAACGGACCGGTCTTGATGATAACGAGTTGAATCTCTGCAATATCGCCTGTCACATTCCCAGCTCTCCGGAGTTTCCGTCATTGAACCTTTCTCATGCAGTGCAGATCGTCACCTCGGTGTTTTACCGGAAGTCCATAGGGGAGCATACCGGAGCCTATAACCCGATTTCCCGGGAGGAGCTGGATAATCTGGTACAGGTGATTCATGATTCACTGGATGCGATGAACTATTTCAAAGCGGCGGACCGTTTTCATACCGATCGCTACTTCAGGGACATGCTGGCACGGTCGGCTTTAAGTATAAGAGAAGCCCGGCATATGGAAAAAGTATTCCGGAAACTTCAGTATCTTAAACAGTCATGAGAGTTAGTGAGGAACGTCGGGCTTACATCCCTGCTGCAGGGGCTATTGCTCTCTGGTCGACTGTTGCAGTGGCATTCAAACTGGTATTAAGGGAACTGACACCCCTGAATCTGGTTTCTATAGCTGTATTTTTTTCCTGGTTAAGTCTTGGTACTGTTTTGCTCATCAGGCAGGGTTTTAAGTTTCAATTTACCGCATCCCGGCGTTCTGTTGTATATTCTGCAGCCCTGGGTTTACTGAATCCTCTGGCCTATTACTGGATTCTCTTTGCCGCCTATAACAAACTCCCCGCCCAGACTGCTCAGCCTTTAAACTACACATGGCCCCTGTTTCTGGCTCTTCTGGCTGCTCCCATATCAGGGAAAAAGCCGACGGGAAGGGACCTTCTCGGGTTAATTATCAGCCTTGTCGGAGTTGTGCTGATTGCCCATCGCCCCGGAGACAGCCTTGATAAACTGAACTCGGCGGGTATCGCCCTGGCTCTGGGAAGCGGAATTATCTGGGCGTTCTCATGGCTCGCAGGCACCCGGATTCTTATAGAGGGAACGTTGAGACTGTTTATCAGTTTCAGTACGGCATTGATTGTTCTCGCGGTGCTTTGGATAGTAGGGGGACGGGTTGTTCCTTCAAGTCCTGTCGGTTGGATATCCGTTATCTGGGTGGGCCTCTTTGAGATGGGTATTACATTTCTTTTATGGAACACCGCTCTTGAAAGAACCCGTAGACCAGCCCGGATCGGTAATCTGGTTTACCTCGGGCCTTTTATCTCCCTTCTATGGATTTCTCTTATTCTGGGAGAAACGATACGTCCGGCAACAATCGCCGGTTTGGCGGTTATTATTTCAGGGATTCTTATTGGTCAGAATCTGAAGGGAAACTAATCTCCTCTCCAGGTTTCAACCCGTGTACAACTATTCTGCCGCCTTCCAGGCGGAGAAGTACTCTTTCCTGTGCTTTGTCTCCGAGGTGGTACTCCTCCAGGCCGAAGGTTATAGAAGCTCCAGGAAACAGGCGGTCTTGAACTGCAATTACAGTGCCTTCTGATGCCGCTAAGTCTTTACGCATTATTTTTAACTCCGAGGCTTCATCCTGAAGGCGCTTCTTACGCTTCTCCATTCCCAATTCCAGCTTTTGGAGTTCCTGCAAATCTGTTCCGGATTTGGATTTTAAATATCCGTACTGACGGTCCAGATCGTCAATTTCCTCTCTGAGGAGTTTCAGTGTTCTACCGAGCTGGAAAAAATCATTAAGTTTCTCCGGAGGGCTTCCGACAAATATCCGGGTGGCTCCGGCGTATATATTTCCGATTCGCTTACAGCTTATCCCGCCGCCGATCATTGCAGAACCGCCAGTTATTTCTCCCCGGCCTTCGTTGAGAATAAGATTGCCTTCCACTTCTATCTCCGAGTGGAGTACCGCTTCAGTAACAACAAGGTCTCCTGTCACTTCCGCTTTTGCACCCTCAAGAAACTTGCTGTAGAGACTTCCCTGTACTTTGCAGAAACCTTCTCCATCCCCGGCAAACCCGGCCAGGAGAACCAGGTTTCTTCCGGCAAACAGCTGTCCCCGGCCGACAGTTTTTCCAATTTGTATATCTCCGGTAGCCCGTACAGTAAAGCCATCGGCCACGGTTCCTTCTACTGAAACAGAGCCGTCAAAATCGATATTCCCGGTTGAGTAGTTCACATCCTTTACATTTACCGTAGGTTCAACGGTAATAACACCTTCTGAAAGCCGGACATTACCGTCAATTTCCGCCGTCAGCCCCTCTTCGGATTCAACAACACCTTCTCCGGCCTCAATAAGAATCTCTTTCTCTGGAATCTCTGCTTCAATTATTGTTCCCAAAACATCAAAGCCGTCTTTCGACGGGATTGCAGGGATGTGTCGGGCCAGTAGTTCCCCGGCCTTTCTGTTCTGAATGAAGTTAAGTTCTTTTAAATCTATCCGGCCGCTGTTCAGCTCTTTCCATGGTTTCCCACGGTGGGTAACGAACAGGCATTCCGTACGCTCAAGCCGTCCTTTTACCGGGGCCTCTCCCCAGGCCGCAATTCTTGAGTATTCTGAATTCCCGGTTCTAAGCAGACCCCGGAGTGCTTCTTCTTCTATTCCCTTTATTACACCTTTTTCAGAAAGAGCTGTGTTTATCATTTCCCTGTCTACAGGAGCTCCTCCAGGGCGGGGTGGCTGAACCACCACCTCTGCCTTCATCCCGTCTTCTGATATGTTCACTGAAACATGAGCACTGAGTTGTGCACCTGCCGGCCAATCAATTAACACTTCAGGCTTCCCGCTTCCTCTGCTGATTATTTCGCGGATTTTTTTGGCTGATACCGGGGGAATCCCCAGAATCCTCATCCGGGCTGTAATATCATCAGCGTAAACAGGACGCAGACGTTCTTTCTCGGGACTGACAACAAGAACGGCCCGGCCGTCTTTATACCGGAGAGAAAAACCATGTCTGTTAAGATGGGCTTCTTCCATAATAACAGTATACGGGCAGCTGTTGTCTCAGGAGAAGTAACAAAGAAAAGTTTTTGGTGACCAACTGGTATATTTCCCTTTATGATGCACAGACGGAATCAATCCGTTCATTCAAAACTTCTGCGGAGACTGGCTTGAAAGATTATTACGCAATATTGGGACTCAAACCGGACAGCGGCAGAACAGAGGTTCGCCGGGCCTACCGGGCCAAAGCCAAGGAAGTTCATCCAGATCTCAGTGGTGATGAAGGCACCGCCAGGTTTCTGGCCCTTAAAGAAGCCTATGAGGTACTCTCCAGTAAAACAACCAGGGAAGCCTACGACCAAACCTGGCGTGCCACCCGGAAAAGGGGAACCGTAACCGACTGGGATTACAGGGATTTTCTCAGTGGAAAGAAGGAAGACCCTGAAAGTCTTGCCAGATTAATCTGCTACGACCTTTTACACGATCTGGATGCCGAAGCGGTGGAACTCTACGATGGAGCACAGTCCGGGGGATTCTTTTCACTCCGCCGTTATCTGGACCGGGAAGACTTTATGGATTACGCCTTTATGCTGGCTGAGGCATATCTGGAACAGGAAGCTCTTGTAAAGGCTTACAGACTGTTCCGTGGTATTGCTGAACTTGAAGAGGAAGACCCCTACTTCAAGCACTTTTATGTGGAAGTACTGGACCGTATGGCGGCAATCGTCAGGCACAGTCTTCCCAACGATCAGGATAACAGGCTTCGTATGGCCTTTTTATCAGACCTGGTAAAACTCTCATACCATCCCCGGGAAGAAGCCCGTCTCAGAAAGCTGCTTTCCGAGCTTCTGGCTGCAGAAGGCCGGGATGAAGATGCCGCCAGGGAGATATTCCGGGCGTATAATCTGGCTCCGAAACTTCCGGGACTGGAGGAAACGGTTAAAACCCTTAAGAATCTGGGGATGGGTTCATTCCCGATTCGATAACCGATATCTGATCTTTTAAATCTTCCAATTCCTGAATCCACCGGCCCCGGCTGCCCCAGTCGGGAAAGTGGGAATGAAAATCTTTATCATACCGCTGCTTTGAACACCAGGCGATAAAATGAATCATCCTCATCAGCCGGAGAGGCTCCATCAGGGACTGCTGTTCCCAGGGAAAAGGCCTGAAATTTTCATACCCCTCGGCCAGGAGTGCCATTTCCTTTCCCACTTCACCGTACCGTCCGGGCATCAAGAGCCAGAGGTCTTGCATAGCCGGGCCGGCGGCCATATCATCGAGGTCAATTAACAAAAGACCCTCATCAATCCTGTCCAGAATATTCCCCCGGTGTAGATCGCCGTGAAGCCTGATAAACGGAACATTTGTGAAAAGAGGAGAAATCAAAGATAGAGCCCGGCCGGTAATTTCTAAGAACTCGGCTCTCATATCCCGGGGAATCACCTCTTCGTCAAGTAGTGTCTCGATATGCCCTGCAGTGCTGGATTCCGGTGAAATAATCTGACGGAATTTCGATGTTGTTCTGCCTCCCACCGTATGCAATCGGCCGCAGAGAGCTCCAATTCTCAGCCAGGCCTCATCCCCTTCGGCATCGAAAAGGCGGCCTGAACGTTTGGGAAACAGGGTGAAATAATAAAGCATCTCCCTGTTGCCGTTCTCCAGTAAGAGTTCAGCAAGAGAATCCCCGTCAACATCCTTCAGCGATCGAACCACCGGAAACTCCTCATCTGCCAGTTCCCCGGTGAAACGGTGCTCTTCAAGCAACGCTTCCCGGCTCCACCTTTCCGGCCGGTAGAACTTCACTACATAAGAATTTCCATCAATGCTGTTCAAGCCGTACACCCGATTCACATAACTGGGAAACGGGGTAACTACAGATTGGAGCTGCAGCCCGAAAGCCGCTTCAACAGCTGAGAGAACTATCTGAGGGGAGAGATTATCAAAACCCGGCATATCAGTGCTGCCGGCCCAATCTACATGAATCCGGCATCAGAGCGTTCATAATTCTGAGCAAAATCATCTTTATCAAACCACAGAGCCAGTTCGGTTTCGGCACTTTCAGGGGAGTCTGAGGCATGAATCAGGTTGGGAATCACCCCTAGTCTTTCCTTGCTGCGGGGGTAGCCCATGTGGCAGAAATCTCCCCGGATGCTTCCCGGGGCCGCTTCCAGAGGCTCGGTACCTCCAACTATCTTTCGTACCACTGAAATAGCGTGAGCCCCTTCAAAAGACATGGCCACAACCGGCCCTGAGGTGAGTAACTCTACCAGAGGTTCAAAGAACGATTTACCCCGATGCCCTTCATAGTGCGCTTCGGCTTTCTCCCTATCAACGTTCACCAGCTTCAGTCCCGTCAGAGTAAGTCCAGCCCGTTCGAAACGGCTGATAATCGCCCCGGTAAGAGCTCTCTTTACCCCGTCAGGTTTAATCATAACAAAGGTTTGTTCCCAGGTAGTACTCTTTTTCATTTGTTAAGAGTAGTGAATAGAGATGATTCATGCCAGTAATGTAGATAATGCCGTGGATTTTTTCAGTAAGAAGAATATAATTGGAGAGAGAAAGGATATATTATGAGAAAGATTGTATTTGCTGCGGCACTGATTGTTCTATCCGTGAGCCTCTGGGGGCAGTCCAACGAACTGTTGGATCAGTTTCTGGAGAAGGATACTGCCGATGTGGCCACAAGTCTTCTTCTGATTGCCCAGGCTTCGGGAAATCTGCCTTTAGAGACAGTTCCTGAAGATGGTTATGCCTGGGCTTTAGATCAGGGGTTTGCCAAACATGTTAAGAAAGTATCCCCGGACGACCCCATCAGTCTGGGTCTATTCTACCTGGCTCTCTTCAAGACTTTTGAGATAAAAGGCGGCGGGATGTTCAACATTGCAGGAACCCCCCGTTATGCGGCTCTGGAAGCTGGATTCAAAGGTTTTGTTGAACCCACAAGTCTTTACACAACCCGATCCATGCCGCCATATGAGGTTTTAACGGGTATCACCTTTGTTACTGAAAGCCTTCAGGGAGGTGTGATGTGAAAAAACCGCAATCGGCCTTTTTTCTTTTCATTCTGTTCATTCTGCTCATCCCAGCATTTACTCTGAGTGCTTACGATCAGATTTGGGGTATCAATCTGGATCTCAACCTCGAACTTCCGGAAATAGCCGGCTCCGCTTTCGGTGTCAGCACTGAAAATACCGCTGGTGCATGGTACCGCGGCAGATGGAGCCCGGCGGCCAACATGGAAATTGACGGCGGAGTAGCCTTTAACGGTGTTGCTCTTGTCGGACTTACAAACGAACTCAAGTTTTCCTATCACGGTTTCTTTTATTCGATTTATCCCGAACTGGATAAACTGAACTTTTACGGGAATTCAGGAATGTTCGGCTATAAAGCCGGCCGTCAACTCTCAGGAGACCCTGCGGGACTGATTATAGATGCTCCAATGGACGGTATTGATTTCAGTGTCGACATTGGAGAGCATGTATTCACCGCTGGTGCAGGTTATACCGGTCTTACTTTCAAATTATCTTCTGAGTATTTCATGACACTGACTGATTCTAAGCGTGATAGTGCACTCTCCTCACCGAGAATAATGGAATACCTGGCCTGGGATGTCCCAGCAGCAGCAAGCTGGCTGAACACTTCGGTTTATTTTCTCGCCATGCAGGACCTTACCAGCAGTGCAGATCAAACGGCATACGGCAGCAGCCGTTTTAATGCCATGTACCTCGAACTCTACGCCCGGGGATTTCTTGGAAAGGATTTCCTTTACGATCTTTCCCTGGTGGGGCAGCAGGGTAAATACGGCGGGGATACAACGGTTCTTGCCGGTATCGGACGTCTGGGCTTTTCATGGCTCCCCGGATCCCACTCCCGTCTCGGTGTGGATTTAATCGGTTCCACCGGTGATAACTGGAGCAGCAGAAGCAGTTATCTCCTCGGTTCTCCCTCTGGAAGTGAACTTTCTCAGTATCTTCCCCTCTCAATCGTGTCAACTCAGGGATTTGTGGTAGAATTCGAATTGGGTAATCTTACATCCTTGGGTGTGTTTTTTGCGAAGCGTCCATCGGACACTTTTTCCTGGGAGCTGCGGACAACCACCTTTATGAGATCTGCCATCGGACCTGTTTCTACAGGCCTGGTACCTTCCAGTTCGACGGCGGGACATTTCATGGGGCAGGAAGGGCTGGTGAGTTTCTTCTGGCGCCCGAAATCAGACTTCGGTTGGGATTTCAAGCTGGGTGTGCTCTATCCGGGAGATCCTATTACCCTGGATACAGAAGTTGCTGCGTATTTTCCTGTTCTGTATAGGCTGGGATTTGATTGGTCCTGGAGCTTCTAAGAGCTTCAATGGAGGATATTGTGAAAAGAATTCTAATTTTACTGTTATTGACCTCTGCCGCGCTTGCGGTGGGAGCCGCTGATGTTACCGTACTCAGTGTTTCCGGAAATGTTGAAATTAAAGAACCCGGCGGTGCCTGGAGTGCCGCTTCAGTGGGACAGGTGGTATCCACCCGGTCCATGATATCAACCGGATTCGGTGCCCGTGCCAAACTCTCAGCCGGCGGAATGGAGCTGAACCTTCAGCCCCTCACCCGGGTGAGTATCGACAGTCTCACCCAGAACGGTGAAACCACCAGTACCGCTGTATCCCTGCGTTCCGGCCGTGTACGGGCCACCCGCCCGCCAGTTACCCGGAGTACCAGACGGACCATTGATTTCCGGGTAAGCACCCCGGTGGCCACCGCTGCCGTTCGTGGTACTGATTTTTTCCTGAGCGCTGATAAGCTTCAGACTGTTGAAGGATTGGTGGCTTTGTCTGTTGGACAGGCTGTAATACTTTCCCCGGGAGGAACCTGGTCCTGGGCTCCCGAAGGACTCAGACCTATGGATCCCTTTGATCTGGTTGGTGAGCGCTGGGGTGTATCTCCGTCTGCAGGACCCAAGGGTCGTTCATCATCAGTAAAAAGTGGTTATGCTCGAATAACTCTGAAATAAAAGAAGGTGAGTAAAATGAAAAGACTAAATATAAGAAAAACGGTTATTGGAATTATTGCTGCAGCCGTAATCATGCTTCTGTTCAGTGCCTGTTCCGGTGTTATCGGTGGAGATTACAATGTCCGAATCAGTGTTCCTCAATTGGCTTCGGGGGGCGGTAGATATATTTCCGGCTCGGCTAATTCAGGTTATGTTGTTGTCTTAAAAGAAAACAGTAACGGTGTTTATTCTTTGAATAAATTTTCAGATGCCGCCTTTTATGAATTTATACATGGCAATGTATATATTGCAAACTTGCCTGTTGGCGATTATATCTTTGGAATTGTTCTGATGAATCCAGCTGATGTCAATGTTGGACTGGCAATCAAGAAAAGGGAGATAAAAGAGGGTTTCAATGATATTGAAATAGATGTCGGTCCGGGAATTGGTGTGTTTGCAATACAAAGTATACCTTTTCCTTTTGAAGATATTTTTAAACCAAAAGAATATCCGGTTATGTTTGCCAATGATACCATTATTCTGGATATTGATAGAACACCGTCAGATGAGGTTGCTTTAGTCTTTGAAACAGGTGCAGCTAATGGTGAAAAAATTGTTGATGGATCATCTACTGGAATTCCATTGGGACCGGGACCGTGGGATATTCTGCCAAATGAAGATGGTGTTGATGTCACAATTTCAGGTGGACTACTTCCTTATCCTTATACTCTCAAAGTAATTCTGAAATAACGCGTTATATCAGTGTAGTATTTATCAGGCCGCTCATTGAGAGCGGCCCTTTTTCATGCAGTTCAGCTAAATCATCTCTATTCTTTCTTTTCCGGAATATTGAACTGCCGGCTGTCAAACCGGTCTCCCCCCAGCCAGAGATCTATCTTTACCCCTTCCCCCATACGGACAACGTCTGAATGTTTGATTTGCCATCCCAGTAAATCCAGACGGGAAGAGCCGAGGAGATCGTGGCCTGTCATGGCACCATAATAAGCGGCCAGTTCAGGCCGTTTACGGCTGTTGAGTGTTTTATCCAGTTTTTCAAGGTCTGCATCGCTATGTTTGGCGTCATCGATGATAGCCAGATGCAGTCCATCCTCTTCCTGATGCAGAGATATCACCATTTTCATGGGGTTTTCATCCAGAATATAACTGGACATTTCTCCAATGAGTTTGATTATTAAATCTTTTCTTTTCATCTACATCTCCGTTCTGTTCGACTTATACCACTGGATAACAGATATAATCAATGCAGCAGTCAGACCGCCTGCAAATCCATTATTGTACAGGTTCATACCGCCATGCCAGCTGCCGGTCTGCATCACCATGAGAAGGTGGATAAAACCCGCAGTGAATCCAATAATTCTTCCGAATTCACCGGAAATAGGCGCCAGGGTGGTAGAGAATAATACCGCCAGTATGGGGCCCGGGGAGTTCAGCGGGTTACCAGTCAATAACGACGCTGTTATTACTCCAGCAACCACAGGCCAGGAATTTTTCAGATGGGTTCCGAAGGCGGCAAAACCCATTATGGTGAACAATCCGCCGATAACTGGTCCATTAAAGGATGCCCCGATAATAAAAATGTATGCGGAACCAAAGAGTCCAACCAGGCCGATGTTGATCAGGGTTCCGGATAACGACGCCATATCAACAAAATCCGAAGGGAGACGGCCTGGAATGGACTGAATTTCTTTCAGATCTTTGATGGCTTGTTTCCCGCCGGTAATCAGTCCTGCAGAGATTAGCAATACGGAAAAAACAGGAACAAAAAGTTCAAGAAGGAGAGATGATTCCACAAACCAGTGGCTCGGCATAGCTTTGAATTGGCCGAACCCTCTGATTACTGCTGCAGCAAACAGCCCGAAGAACCCGCAGGAGAGGCCCATATTGTACAGATTGTATCCCTGATGCAGATGCAGCATTGATACTGCAATGGAAGGAAGAAAGAAACCGGTAATAATACCCCCGGTTATTCCTGCAAGAAATGCGGGGAGTAGCGGCAGACTGAACTCCCAGGCCAGGGCGCTCACCAGAGGCCCCAGGGCGGTCCCGAAGAGGGCTATAATCAGATAGTCCTTCATTCGTTTCCCAACCAGCCGGGCGGAAAGATAAACCCCGGCAATAATAGGCAGGATATTTAAAGGTGTTTTACCGAAAAGTCCAAACCCTGTCATGGTAAGGATTGCGGCAAAGGTAGGACCCGAAAGACCAATCCCTGAGAATCTTACAAGTAAAAGACCGGTTAATCCCACCAGAGCCGCATTTACAAAGGCAGCGCCAATTCCGGCGATATCAATAAAATCACTTATCAGTCTGGCCGGATGAATCTGTAATTCAACAACTCCTTGTATGGTTTCTCTTATACCATCACTAAGAAACCCGGCTAGTATCAGCGCTGAAAGGAAGAGAAGGAGAATTATTTGAAGCATGCGGTTTGATGTAGGCATCATATATCTCCATGTATAATATAAAAAGTATGATTAATTCAGATTTTATCATAAAGACTTGAACAACAGTCAAAATTCCGGAAGCAGTTTTCCTGGCAGCTGATTCCCAAGCGAATGCCGGGATCGTTCCTCGCTACGCTGCGGTACGACCCTAGATATGAGGGGAGTGAACTTGTTCATTCTGTCGGGGGCTGGTCGCAAGCATAGCTTGCTTGTAAGTTATGCTCGATGGTTTTTCACTATAATTTACCTTGTGGAGTAGAGGCTGTTTGCTTGCTGCTTCAATAGAAACGCTCACGAGCAGAATGCCTAC
>Ga0209633_10002048_pt1 | contig 19970 bp, 30 predicted proteins | sample Cruoilmetagenom1_FD_187290 | JGI IMG/M metagenome (GOLD analysis project Ga0209633, IMG submission 187290) | Oil polluted marine microbial communities from Coal Oil Point, Santa Barbara, California, USA - Sample 1 (SPAdes) (version 2) | ecosystem: Environmental > Aquatic > Marine > Oil seeps ... | reverse complement strand
GAGCAGATCACTAAAAAAAGGACCTTATATTGACATTAAACTTGAGAAAAAAGTTGTTGAAGTAAAAGATTCTGGAAAAAAGAAAGTTATAAAAACATGGGCAAGAAATTGCATGATTTCTCCAGACTTTGTAGGTCAAACAATTGCAGTACATAATGGAAAAAAACACATTCCAGTATATGTTACAGAAAACATGGTTGGACACAGATTAGGTGAATTTTCTCCTACCAGAACTTATAGAGGACATAAAAAGAAAAAATAATGGGCGTACGTAAAAAAGAAAGAGCCGATAGAATAAAAGAAGCAAAAAAGAACCAATATTTTGCTATTTTAAAGAATTGTCCAACATCTCCAAGAAAGATGAGGATGGTTGCTGACTTAATACGAGGTGAAGAAGTTTTGAAAGCTCTCGATATTTTGAAATTTAATTCTAAAGAAGCATCAGGAAGATTAGAAAAATTATTAAAATCTGCTATTGCTAATTGGGAAAATAAAAATACGGGAAAAAAACCTGAAGATAGTTTCTTATATATCAAAGAAATACGTGTAGATGCTGCAGGTATGCTTAAAAGATATAGACCAGCTCCACAAGGAAGAGCTCACAGAATAAGAAAACGTTCAAATCACGTTACTCTATATATTGACAGTAAAGAAAAATAACACATGGGACAAAAAATAAATCCGATAAGTAATAGACTTGGAATAATTAGAGGTTGGGATTCTAACTGGTTTGGTGGTGATAAATATGCTGACAAATTAAAAGAAGACAGTCAAATTAGAGTTTATCTTAAAACTAGATTAGCAAAAGCTGGAATTTCAAGAATCATTATTGAAAGAACACTTAAACTTATTACTGTTACAATAACTACTTCAAGACCTGGTATTATTATAGGTAAAGGTGGTCAAGAAGTTGATAAGTTAAAAGAAGAGCTTAAAAAAATTACTGGCGGAAAAGATATTCAAATTAACATATTTGAAATTAAGAAGCCTGAATTAGATGCTGTTATTGTAGCTGAGAATATTGCTAAACAAATTGAAGGTAAAATTGCTTACAGAAGAGCTGTTAGAATGGCAATATCATCTTCAATGAGAATGGGTGCTGAAGGTATCAAAGTATTAGTTGCTGGAAGATTGAATGGTGCGGAGATGGCTAGAAATGAGATGTTTAAAGAAGGAAGAACTCCTTTGCATACTTTAAGAGCTGATATTGATTATTATAATTCAGAAGCACTTACAAAAGTTGGTCTTATTGGGATTAAAGTTTGGATTTGTAGAGGTGAAAAATTTGGAAAACAAGATTTAACTCCAAACTTTGCTAAATCTAAAGCTAAAAGACGTCCAGCTTCAAATCACAATAGAAAAAGTAGACCAAGAAGAAAGAATTAATTTTTGAAAAGATTAAAAATCCAATATAATGTTACAACCAAGGAAGACGAAATTTAGAAAGCAGCAAAAGGGTAAAATGAAAGGTAATTCTGGAAGAGGAACTACAATTGCTTTTGGTTCTTTTGCTTTAAAATCACTTGATACAGCATGGTTAACTGGACGCCAAATTGAGGCTGCTAGACAAGCTGTTACAAGATATATGAAAAGAGAAGGTAATATTTGGATACGTATTTTTCCTGATAAGCCTGTTACTAAAAAACCAGCAGAGGTTAGAATGGGAAAAGGTAAAGGTGAGCCAGAATTGTTTGTTGCTCGTGTAAAACCTGGAAGAATTCTTTTTGAAGCCGAGGGTGTATCTGAAGAAGTTGCTAGAGAAGCTATGAGATTAGCTGCTCAAAAATTACCTGTTTTGACAAAATTTATTGTCAGAAGAGATTATGTTGAAACAAATTAATATTAAGATTGATGAAATATTCTGAAATAAGAGAGTTAACCACAAAAGAGATTTTGGAAAGATTAGAAAATGAAGAAGCTACTAAAGTTAGTTTAAGAATGAATCATAAAATTTCTGATCTTGATAATCCACATCAAATAACTGATACAAAAAGATTTATTGCTCGCTTAAAAACTGAATTAAGACAGAGAGAGTTAAACGAAAATAAATCTAATTAAGATTATATAAAATGGAACAAAGAAATCTAAGAAAAGAAAGAATAGGAGTTGTTACCGGAGATAAGATGCAAAAATCTATAACAGTTGTTGTTCAACGTAGGTTTAAACATCCAATATATGGTAAATTTATCACTAAACAAAAGAAGTATATTGCTCATGATGAGGAAGATACATGTAAAATGGGTGATACTGTAAAGATTGCTGAAACTAGACCTATCAGCAAAAGAAAAAAATGGAGATTAGTTGAAATTATTGAAAGAGCTAAATAATCATGGTACAACAAGAAAGTAGATTAAATGTAGCTGATAACAGTGGAGCTAAAGAAGTTTTAGTTATCAGAGTATTAGGAGGAACAAAAAAACGTTATGCAACCATTGGAGACAAAGTTGTTGTAGCTGTTAAAAGTGCAATTCCTGCTAGTGATATTAAAAAAGGTACAGTTGCTACAGGTGTAGTAGTTAGAACTAAAAAAGAAATCAGAAGAAAAGATGGTTCTTATATTAGATTTGATGATAATGCTGTTGTTCTTTTAAATACTACTGGAGAAATGAGAGGAACTCGTGTATTTGGACCAATTCCAAGAGAATTGAGACAAACAAATATGAAAATAATTTCGTTAGCTCCTGAGGTTATATAAATTGAAAAAATAATTCTGATGCAAAAGAAGTTACATATTAAGAAAGGAGATATTGTTATTGTTAATTCAGGTAATGATAAAGGTAAAAAAGGTCGTGTTAGATCTATAAATAGAGACAATAATCGTGCTATTGTAGATGGTGTGAATATGATTTCAAAACACACTAAACCTAATGCAAAATATCCTGAGGGTGGTATTATCAAACAAGAAGCTGGAATAACTATTTCAAATTTAAATGTTGTTTGCCCTGAAACAGGTAAGCCTACCAGAATTGGTCGCAAATTAAATGATAGCGGAAAATTAGTACGCTATTCTAAAAAGTCTAAGAATCAACAAGAGATTAAGTAATGGTTAAAAAAGTTCCTACACTAAAGAAAAAATACACAGAAGAAATTATTCCTAATTTAAAAAAGGAGTTCAATTATTCTAGTGTAATGCAAGTTCCAAGATTAGAAAAAATTGTTCTAAATCAAGGAATTGGACAAGGGGTTGCAGATAAAAAAATAGTTAATTCTGCTCAAGAAGAAATGACTATAATTGCTGGACAAAAGGCTGTTCAAAGAATATCAAGATTAAATATTTCTAACTTTAAGTTAAGAGAGGGAATGCCAATTGGTGTTAAAGTTACTCTTAGAAAAGAAAGAATGTATGAATTCTTAGAAAAACTTTTAGTTGTAGCACTTCCTCGTATGAAAGATTTCCGCGGAATTCCTGGAAAACTTGATGGAAGAGGTAATTATACATTAGGTATTGAAGAACAAATTATCTTCCCAGAAATTGTATTGGACAAAATTGATAAAATTATGGGAATGAATATAACTTTCGTTACAACAGCAAATACTGATGAAGAAGGTTATGCATTATTAAAACAATTTGGATTTCCTTTTAAAAAATAAGACAGTATGGCTAAAGAATCAATGAAAGCTCGCGAGAGAAAAAGACAAACACTTGTTGACAAATACGCAGCAAAAAGAGCTAAATTAAAAGCTGAAGGTGATTGGGAAGGATTGCAAAAATTACCTAAAAATTCTTCAAAAGTTAGATTACACAATAGATGTAGCTTAACAGGAAGACCAAGAGGATATATGAGACAATTTGGAATCAGTCGTATAACTTTTAGAGAAATGGCATCAAATGGATTAATTCCTGGTGTAAAAAAAGCAAGTTGGTAGAATTAATAAAATATTTAAAAGATGATTACAGATACTGTTGCAGATTATTTAACTCGCGTTAGAAACGCCATTATGGCAAAACACAGAGTTGTCGAAATCCCTGCTTCTAAATTGAAAAAAGGAATAACTGAAATATTATTCGAACAAGGATATATTTTAAGTTATAAATTTGAAGAAGATGGCAAACAAGGTAATATTAAGATTGCTTTGAAATTTCATCCAAAAACTAAAGTGCCTGCTATTACTAAGTTAGAAAGAGTAAGTACTCCAGGTTTACGAAAATATACTTCAGCAAAAGAAATGCCACGTGTATTAAACGGATTAGGTATTGCTATTGTTTCAACCTCGAAAGGTGTTATGACAAATAAAGAAGCCGTAAGACAAAACGTTGGAGGTGAAGTTATATGTTACGTTTATTAATAAGTTAAAAAAATAATATGTCACGAATAGGGAAATTACCGATAAATGTACCAGCGGGCGTAACAATTAATATCTCGAAGGATAATGTTGTAACGGTTAAAGGTAAATTAGGCGAGTTAACTCAAAAAATAAATCCTGAAATCAAATTTGAAATTGATGGTAATGTTGTTAATGTAACAAGACCTTCAGACTCAAAAGAGCATAAATCATTTCATGGTCTTTCAAGAGTTTTAGTTAATAATATGGTTGAGGGTGTTTCTAAAGGTTTTGAAAAGAAATTAGAAGTTATTGGGGTAGGTTATAAAGCTACTGTAAAAGGTCAACTTTTAGAATTAAATGTTGGATTTTCACATCCTATAATTTTTGAATTGCCTAAAGAAATTACTATAATTGTTGAACAAGAAAAAAGAGCTAATGCTTTTATTACTCTTAAAAGTTTTGATAAGCAATTATTAGGACAAGTTGCTGCTAAAGTACGTTCTTTCAGAAAACCTGAACCTTATAAAGGAAAAGGAATTAGATATGTAGGTGAATATGTAAGAAAAAAAGTCGGAAAGGCTGCAACAGATTAATAAATCTATTAAAAATATTTAAAATGGCTTTATCAAAGAGAGAAAGAAGATTACGTATTAAAAAACGTATCAGAAAAAAAGTAAACGGAACACTTGACACACCAAGATTATCTGTTTTCAGAAGTAATAAACAAATATATGTTCAGTTAGTTGATGATAATAATGCAAATACTCTATTATCAGCTACATCAAGCGACAAAGATATTGCAGCTCTAAATGTTAAAAACAAAATTGAACTTGCAAGCTTAGTTGGAAAGAAAATTGCTGAAAAAGCAAAAGAACAAAAAATTGCATCTGTAGTTTTTGACAGAGGCGGATATTCATATCATGGCAGAGTTAAAGCTTTAGCTGAAGCTGCTAGAAAAGGTGGACTTAAATTTTAAAAGAAATGTCAAAAGGTAAAGAAAAACAAGTTAGAAATACAGATTTAGAACTTAAAGACAGATTAGTTGCTATAAAAAGAGTTACTAAAGTTACTAAAGGAGGTAGAACATTCAGTTTTGCTGCTATAGTAGTTGTTGGTGATGAAAATGGAATTGTAGGTCACGGTCTTGGAAAAGCTGGTGAAGTTGCTACAGCTATTCAAAAAGGAATTGAAGATGCTAAAAAGAACTTACATAAAGTTCCTGTTCTTAAAGGAACTATACCTCATAAACAAACCGCAAGATTTGGTGGTGCTGATGTTCTTATGATACCTGCTTCTCACGGTACTGGTGTTAAAGCTGGTGGTGCGATGCGTGCAGTACTTGAAAGTGCTGGTGTAAAAGATGTTTTAGCAAAATCTAAAGGATCTTCAAACCCTCATAACCTTGTAAAAGCAACTATGAATGCCTTATTATCTATGAGAGATGCTTATACAGTTTCTCAACATAGAGGTGTACCAATTGATAAAGTTTTTAACGGATAGAACAAATACAATGGCTAAGATTAAAGTAAAAATGACAAAAAGTGCAATAGGATCTACTGTACGTCAAAAAGCTACGCTTCAAGCATTAGGACTTGGTAAGATGAACAGTGTTGCTGAACACACTGAAACTGAACAAATTAAAGGGATGGTTAGGAAAGTTCAACATCTCGTTACAATTGAGAATATTAAGTAAAAATACCTGATATATAATACGATGATGGATTTAAGTAATTTAAAACCTGCAAAAGGTTCAATTAAAAAAAGAAAAAGAATAGCAAGAGGTATTGGTTCAGGTAAAGGACGTACTGCTACTCGTGGTAATAATGGTCAAAAATCTCGTTCTGGTTATTCAAAACGATTTGGATTTGAAGGTGGTCAAATGCCTATACATAGACGTCTACCAAAATTTGGATTTAGAAATATTAATAGAGTAGAGTATAAAGCAATTAATATTGATATACTTGAAAAACTTGCTAAAGACCAATCTTTAACCGTAATTGATGTTGATATGCTTAAAAAAGCTGGATTTGCACAAAAAAAAGATTTAATTAAAATCTTAGCAAATGGAGAGATAACAACAAAAATTGAAGTTAAAGCTAATGCATTTTCTAAATCTGCTATTGAAGCAATTGAAAAAGCTGGTGGTAAAGTAGAAAAAATATAGATTAATGAAGAAGTTTATTCAGACAATTAAGAATATTATTGCAATTGAAGATTTGCGTAATAAAATACTTGCAACACTTGGACTTGTACTTATTTACAGAGTTGGAGCACATGTCGTAATACCTGGTATTGATCCTCTTGGAATTAGTGCTATGCAACAACAAGCAAGTAATAATGGTATAGTTTCTCTTATTAATATGTTTTCTGGTGGTGCGTTTGCACGAGCATCAGTTTTTGCATTGGGAATTATGCCATACATTTCTGCATCAATTGTAATTCAGTTATTAGGAATGGCAGTTCCTTATTTCCAAAGATTACAAAAAGAAGGTGAAAGTGGAAGAAAGAAAATTACTCAAATAACTAGATATTTAACAGTTGCAATTACAGGTTTTCAAGCACCTGCTTATATAACTAATTTGCAATATCAATCTGGAGGAGCTTTCTTAATGGAAAATCAACAATTGTTCTGGTTTTCTGCTATAGTTATTCTTGTTGCTGGTACTATGTTTACAATGTGGTTAGGTGAAAGAATTACTGATAAAGGCATTGGAAATGGTATTTCATTACTTATTATGATAGGTATTATCGCAAGATTACCAAATGCATTTGCCTCTGAAATAGTATCTAAATTAGGCTCAGGTGGAGGTGGTTTTATTATTTTTATTATTGAAATGGTAATTTTATTTCTTGTATTTGTTGCCGCAATTGCCCTTGTACAAGCTGTAAGAAGAGTCCCTGTGCAATATGCTAAACGAATTGTTGGAAACAAACAATATGGAGGAGCTAGACAATATATTCCTTTAAAAATTAATGCTGCAGGTGTTATGCCAATAATTTTTGCACAAGCATTAATGTTTATTCCTATGATGTTTGCTAAATTTGATACTGAAACTACAACTTCTATTGCTGCTGCATATTCTGATATAACAGGATTTTGGTATAACTTTACTTTTGGATTATTAATTGTAATCTTCACATACTTTTATACCGCAATTACTGTTAATCCTACTCAAATGGCTCAGGATATGAAAAATAATGGAGGATTTATTCCTGGTGTTAAACCTGGGAAGAAAACTGTAGAACATCTTGACGAGATTATGTCTAGAATTACACTACCAGGTTCTATATTCTTAGCATTAATTGCAATATTACCTGCATTTGCTATGATTGCTAATGTAAATAATCAATTTGCATATTTTTTCGGAGGAACATCTCTACTAATTTTAGTTGGTGTTGTTCTTGATACATTACAACAAATAGAAAGTCACCTACTTATGAGGCATTATGATGGATTAACAAAATCTGGAAGAATTGCAGGAAGAGGTGGAGCATCACAAATTTCTATGTAAATTAAAATATATATGGCTAAACAACCTTCAATAGAACAAGACGGAATAGTTAAAGAAGCTCTGTCAAATGCAATGTTCAGAGTAGAATTAGAAAACGGACATGTTATTACTGCACATATTGCAGGAAAAATGAGGATGCATTATATTAGAATTTTACCGGGAGATAAAGTTAAAGTTGAAATGTCTCCGTATGATTTAACAAAAGGAAGAATTAAATACAGATATAAAAATTAGACTTATGAAAGTTAGAGCATCAGTAAAAAAGAGAAGTGCTGATTGTAAGATTGTCAGAAGAAAAGGGCGTCTTTACGTTATTAATAAAAAGAATCCTAAGTTTAAACAAAGACAAGGTTAATATTAAATTTATAAATTATGGCTAGAATTGCAGGTGTTGATATACCGGACAATAAAAGAGGAGAAATTTCTTTAACATACATTTACGGAGTAGGTAAAACTACTGCACAGAAAATTCTTGATCAAGCAAAAGTGGACAGAAACTTAAAAGTGCAGGATTGGACTGATGATCAAAAAGGGAATATTCGTAATATTATTGTCGATAATTATAAAATCGAGGGTGAGCTACGTTCTGAAAAACAAATGAATATTAAAAGATTAAGAGATATAGGTTGTTATAGAGGAATTCGTCACAGAATAGGTTTACCTGTTAGAGGACAGAAAACTAAAAATAACGCTCGTACCAGAAAAATAAGAAGGGTATTTTAATTAAATAGTTATTATTACATAATATGGCAAAGAAAAATACAAAACCAGCTAAAAAAAGAAAAGTTATTGTTGAAGCTCAAGGACAAGCACATATCCATTCTTCATTCAATAATATTATAATAACTTTAGCAAATAACACAGGACAAGTTATTTCTTGGTCTTCTGCCGGTAAAATGGGTTTTAGAGGATCAAAAAAGAATACTCCTTATGCTGCTCAAGTTGCAGCTGAAGAATGTGCAAAGGTAGCACATGAATTAGGTTTAAGAAGAGTTAAGGTGTATGTAAAAGGTCCTGGAAATGGACGTGAAGCAGCTATCAGAGCTATTCATACTGCAGGAATTATGGTTACAGAGATACAAGATGTTACTCCAGTACCTCATAATGGTTGCAGACCTCCAAAAAGAAGAAGAGTATAATTTTAATAAAAATAAATTTTTAGATAATGGCAAGATATAGAGGCCCACAAACTAAAATAGCCCGTAAATTTGGTTCTCCAATATTCGGTCCGGATAAAACTTTTGAAAAGAAAAATTATCCACCAGGACAACATGGACCAAACAGGAGACGTAATAAAATTTCTGAATACGGCATTCAATTAAAAGAAAAACAAAAAGCTAAATATACTTATGGGTTGTTAGAAAAACAATTTTATAATATATTTAAAAAAGCTTCTGGTATTAAAGGTATTACTGGTGAAGTTTTCTTACAACTTCTAGAATCTAGATTAGATAATGTAGTTTTTAGATTAGGTATTGGTTCTTCAAGAGCTGCTGCTAGACAATTAGTTTCTCACAAACATATTACTGTTAATGATAAACTAGTAAATATTCCTGCTTACACACTTAAAGCTGGTGATGTTGTCGGAGTTAGAGAAAAATCAAAATCACTTGAAGTAATTTCAGAATCTTTATCTAAAGGAACACATCAAAAGTATTCTTGGTTAGAGTGGGATAATGAAAGCTTAAAAGGTAAGTTTGTTAATTTACCTGAAAGAGATGATATTCCAGAAAATATCAAAGAACAATTAATCGTTGAATTATATTCAAAATAGTAAATATATATATTTATGGCTATTTTAGATTTCCAAACGCCGGATAAGGTAATAATGATTGAACAAGATGACTTTTCAGGTCAGTTCCAGTTCCGTCCTCTAGAACCTGGTTACGGTATAACTATTGGTAATGCCCTTAGAAGAATTTTGTTATCTTCTCTAGAAGGTTTTGCTATTACTACACTCAAAATTGAAGGTGTAGACCATGAATTTTCTACAATTACTGGTGTAATTGAAGATATTCCAAGAATAATCCTTAACTTAAAACAAATTCGCTTTAAGAAAGTTTCTGAGGATGTTGTTTCTGAAAGGATTATCGTAAACTTTACTGGAAAAACTAAATTCACTGCTGGTGATTTGAATAGTTTTTTGACAGATTTTGAAGTTCTTAATCCAGATCTTGTAATTTGTAACATGGAAAAAGATGTTAAATTACTAGCTGAAATGAATATCAATAAAGGTAGAGGATATGTATCTGCAGACGAACATAATGTAGATACTTCTGACATAGGAATTATTGCTGTAGATTCTATATTTACACCAATTAAAAATGTTATGTATAAAATTGAAAATTATAGAGTTGGTCAAAAAACCGATTATGAAAAATTAATTTTCAATATAGATACTGATGGTTCTATTTTTCCTAAAGATGCTTTAAAGGAGGCTGCAAAAATTTTAATACATCACTTTATGTTATTTTCTGATGAAAGAATTACTTTAGATTCTGAAGAGAAAAAAGAAAATGAAGAATTTGATGAGGAAATTTTGCACATGCGTCAACAATTAAAAGCTCATCTTGTAGATCTTGATTTATCTGTTAGAGCATTAAATTGTCTTAAAGCTGCTGAAGTTGATACTCTTGGAGAACTTGTTGTTTTTAATAAAAATGATTTGTTGAAATTTAGAAATTTTGGTAAAAAATCATTAACAGAAATTGAAGAATTATTAATCAATAGAGATTTATCTTTCGGAATGGATGTTAGTAAATATAAATTAGATAAGGAATAAAAAGAAATGAGACACAGGAAGAAATTTAATCATTTAGGTAGAAAAACTGCTCATAGAAAAGCAATGTTAGCGAATATGTCAATTTCTTTAATTGAACATAAAAGAATTAAAACTACTTTAGCAAAAGCAAAAGCTTTAAGATCTTTTGTTGAGCCTTTAATTAATAGATCAAAAGTTGATAGTACACATTCTAGAAGAATGGTTTTTAGAAAATTGCAAAATAAATTTGCTGTAACTGAATTGTTTAGAGAAATTTCTCAAAAGGTTTCTGATAGAGAAGGTGGTTATACAAGAATTCTTAAAACAGGACATAGATTGGGTGATAATGCTGAAATGTGTATTATAGAACTTGTTGATTATAATGAAACTTATATGTCAGATAAAGCTACAAAATCTACTAAGAAAAGAACTCGTAGAGGTAAAGCTAAAACTAATGTTGAAACATCTGTTGTTGAAAAAGTTGAAGAAACTGTTAAAACTCAAGTTAAAGATGATGTAGTTGATGAAAATGCTGATACTAATGAAGAAGTTAAAGATAAAAAATAATCTTTTACTAAAATATAATTTTAAAGAGAGCTTTTTATAAGCTCTCTTTTTTTATTTCACTACAAATGATTTATATTTGATGAAATTTTATATCGCAGATAAATGAAAAAATTACTACTTTTTATATTACTTATACTATATTCGTTTATATTTTATTCTCAAGAATTTTCTAAATGTAATATATCCTATAAAGATAAAGGAAATAATATTTTGAAATCAGTTTATGATGCATCTTTTATGCTTACACATTCATTAAGCCAAGAGATTATTCCTGAAACTTCAGTTTCATGTAATAATAATGGTATTCAATATGAAAATTCTTATTATAGGGCTTTCGATTTAGCAAGTTCTACATTTAATGTGAATGGAGACTGGAGTGTACAAGAAGTTCAAGTTGGAATTGGATACGCAAAAGCTGGAATTGATACTATTCAAAATATCAAACTTGTTTTATATGTTATGTCTGAATATTCTGGCAATATTCCATTAGACAGTCTTAGCCAGAAGGGGGATACTATTAATTTTCAAGTTTCAAATAATGAGTCTGGTACAATAAAGCATATTAATATACAACCATCTATTTCAATTCCAAAAGGGAATGTTCTTGTTGTTGAAGCCATAGTGCCAGATGGTCAGGAGGATGGCAATGTTTTCTTTATTGGTTCAAATGACTTGCCACAAACAGATAAAACTTTTATAAAAGCAAAGCATTGCAATGTTGATGATCCTGTTGATGTTTCAGATATTGGATATGCAGATATGCATTTACTCATAAATGTTGTTGGTGCTTATGATGCTGCCAATCCTCAAATTTTATCCTTTTCTATTGATGGCCAGCTTGTTCCTACAATATTATCCAACAACCCTAATCTTATAAATTTAATTTTACCAGCAGATACTTCTTTAATTAAACTTACTCCTAATATTATTATTCCTGCAGGATTTAATATTTCCCCCAGTTCTGGTGAAGAAGTTGATTTTTCTAATGGAGATGTAGAATATATTGTTTCAAATGAGTCTAATAAAATTTCAGAATCTTGGTTTGTTAATGTTTCAAAAGCCCAAGCAGATATTATAGGGTTTACTATTGATAATCAAGTTGGTGAGAGCATTATTGATAATGTTAATTACACTGTTAAAGCTGTTTTGCCATCTAGTGCTGACTTAACTAATCTTAGTCCTGTAATTACCTTGTATCGCGATTTTATTGTTAGTCCAGAATCTCAAACAAATCAAGACTTCTCTTCTGGTGCAGTTATTTATAATGTAAGTCATATTACAGAACCAATTTCGCAAGATTGGTCAGTTAGTATAACAAAGGATAGCAAATTTAATAAAGTTTCAGAAATTAAATTTTATCCAAATCCTGCAAAAGATTTTATTAACATTATAACAAATGATTTTATAAAAGCCGAAATTTATAGTATTTCAGGGAAACATATATGTACATTATTTAACAAAAAAATAAATATTTCAAGTTTAGAAGAAGGTTTATATTTTATAAAAATTTATTCTTATAATAAAGTTATTACTTATAAAATTATTAAAGAAGCATAAATACGAAAGACAGGGTGTGAATATGTTTATGAATAGAGAGTTACATTATGCTTGTCGTCATTTTTCTAAAGTAGCTTGCCCTGACTATCAGTTTATTAATTGTTCAAATGTAGGTTTATAAAAAAAGATAAATACCTATTTTGTTTTCCATTTTATATTTTTTGTAAAAAAAGAAATAAAAGCAATGTAGCTAACATAAAAAGGATATAAAATACTTAGAATAGGAATAAGGTAAAAGATTTTTTTTTGCTTAAAGTAACTTCCTGAAATAATTAGAAATAATAAATCTGCTAAAGTTTTTAGTCCCCAAATTGCAAACAAACATTTGATATATACAGGATAAAATATCGATAAAAAAGATAGTATTACAATTAATAAATTTGTTCCTAAAATAATTAATGCACTTAATATTGTATCAAAATCTTTATAGGATTTACTTTTTGAAGCCCACCTTATTCGTTGATTAAAAAATGAAGATATTGATGTTTCAGCTTCTGTATAAACTATTACTTCTTTCGATTTTAAATAATGAATTTCATTAGGATATTTTTTCTTTACATTATGAAGTAAAAAAATATCATCGCCTGAGAGCTCTTTATTGTTAAGTGCATCATTAAATTCTTCAAAAACTTTCTTTTCGTAAATTAAATTTGCCCCATTACACATTATTGGATGTTTAATTCCACAAGCTCCAGCAGTTGATGCTGTTAAGCTTAAAAAATCTAGCGATTGAAGTTTCTGAAAAAAAGTTTTCCCTGTCATTAAAACAGGAGCAACAATCATTTTTGGTTTGTATTGTAAATAATATGTAAGAATTTCTTCTAACCATGTTTCTTGATGTATGCAATCTGCATCAGTTGTTACGATTAAATTTGCTTTGGAGGATTTTATGCCTTCATTAATAGCACCTTTTTTACTTTGTTGTTTTGAATTTATTAATTTAAAATTTGGAATGTTTTTAATTAATTCTTTTAAAATACTCTCAGAATTATCATTTGAATTATCATTTATAAAAATAACTTCAAACATGCTGAAAGGTAATGATTGTAGTTTAAGACTTCTTACAAGTTGATTCAGATTATTTTTCTCATTTTTGAAAGGAATTAAAATTGATAGTTGTTTTTTGTTTTCGAATTTTGATTCATTTTTTTCAGAACAATAATTACTTAATCTCGAAATCCCTTTTGTAAATAAAACAATTTGAATTATGTATAATAATAAAATTGAAGATAATATGTAAAGAAAAGTAGTCATATAAAAAAATGGTTTTTTTAAGAATAATAACTTCAAAACTAAATAAAAAATACATTTTAATTTAATTTTTTTTCAAACAATCGTTTGTAATTAAAAATACAAATTCCTTTTTTGTTTTAACTCTTTTAATGTTAAATTTGCAGACTTAGTTAAGTTTGTACTTTAAAGAAATAACATAAATTATATTAATTAAATTAATTGAAAATGGCAGACGTGAAAAGAGTCTATACCTTTGGAAATAAAAAAGCTGAAGGCAAAACAGAAATGAAAAATTTACTTGGTGGAAAAGGTGCTAACCTTGCTGAAATGAATTTGGTAGGAGTGCCTGTACCTCCTGGTTTTACAATTACAACAGAAGTATGTACAGAATATAATAAATTTGGAAAAGATAAAGCTGTTGAATTACTTAAAGCTGATGTTGAAGCTGCAGTTAAACAAGTTGAACAAATAATGGGAACTAATTTTGGTTCAAAAGAAAATCCTTTATTAGTATCTGTTCGTTCAGGAGCAAGAGTTTCAATGCCTGGTATGATGGACACTGTTCTTAACTTAGGACTTAATGATGCTGCAGTTGAGGGAATTGCAAAGAAATCTGGTAATGCACGTTTTGCATGGGATTCTTATCGTCGTTTTGTTCAAATGTATGGTGATGTTGTTTTAGGTATGAAACCAGAATCTAAAGAAGACATTGATCCTTTTGAAGAAATTATGGAAAAACTTCAAGAAGAAAAAGGATATAAGTCTGATCTTGATTTTACAACTGAAGATTTTAAAACTTTAGTTTCTCAATTTAAAGCCGCAGTTACAAAACAAACAGGACATGCATTTCCTGATAATCCTTGGGAACAACTTTGGGGAGCAGTAATGGCAGTGTTTGATAGTTGGAATACTGACCGTGCAATCTATTACAGAAGAATGAATAAAATTCCAGAAGAGTGGGGAACAGCTGTTAATGTTCAAGCTATGGTTTTTGGAAATATGGGACAAAATTCATCAACAGGTGTTGCTTTTACTCGTGATGCTGGAACAGGTGAAAATATTTTTAATGGTGAATATCTTATTGATGCTCAAGGCGAAGATGTTGTTGCAGGTGTAAGAACTCCACAACAAATCACTCTTGAAGGTTCTAAACGTTGGGCTATTTTAGCAAATGTAACGGAAGAAGACAGAGCGAAAAATTTTCCTTCATTAGAAGAAAGAATGCCAGAACAATATAAAGAACTTAATGATATTCAAAACAAACTTGAAAAGCATTATTCTGATATGCAAGATCTTGAGTTTACTGTTCAAGATGGTAAATTATGGTTGCTTCAAACACGTACCGGAAAAAGAACTGGAGAAGCAATGGTTAAAATTGCAAATGACATGTTAATAGAAGGTATGATTGATGAAAAAGAAGCAATCATGCGTCAAGAACCTGAAAAATTAGATGAACTTTTACACCCAGTTTTTGATAAAGAAGCAATGGCCGAGGCTGAAGTTCAAGCTAAAGGATTGCCTGCATCCCCTGGAGCTGCAACTGGCCAATTAGTTTTCTTTGCAGATGAAGCAGATAAATATGAAAATACTATTCTTGCTCGTATCGAAACTTCTCCTGAGGATTTAGAAGGAATGAATGTTGCAAATGGTATCCTTACTGCACGTGGAGGAATGACTTCTCATGCTGCAGTTGTTGCTCGTGGAATGGGAAAATGTTGTGTTTCTGGTGCTGGTTCTATTAAAATAGATTATAAAGCACGAATAATGAAAACTGATGGTAAAACTTATAAAGAAGGAGATTGGGTTTCATTAAACGGTTCAACAGGTGAAGTTTATGATGGTAAACTTGCAACAATTGATGCTGAAGTTGGTGGTGATTTTGCAAAAATTATGGAACTTGCTGATAAATATTCACGCATGTATGTTCGTACTAATGCTGACACACCTCGTGATTCTGTGGTTGCAAGAAACTTTGGAGCAAAAGGTATTGGTCTTTGTAGAACTGAACATATGTTCTTTGAAGGAGAAAAAATTGTAGCAATGCGTGAAATGATTCTTGCTGAAGATTTAAAAGGACGAGAAGAAGCTCTTGGTAGATTGTTACCAATACAGCGTAAAGATTTTGAAGGAATTTTTGAAGCAATGAAAAATCTTCCTGTAACAGTTCGTTTACTAGATCCACCCTTGCACGAATTTGTTCCTCATGATGAAGCTGGGCAACAAGAAATGGCTGATGTTATGGGGGTAAGTGTTGATGTAATTAAACAAAAAGTTGAAGATCTTTCTGAATTTAATCCAATGTTAGGGCATAGAGGTTGCCGTTTAGGAAATACATATCCTGAAATTACAGTAATGCAAACACGTGCAATTATTGAAGCTGCTATGAACTTAAAATCAAAAGGTATTAATGCACATCCTGAAATTATGATTCCTTTAACAGGTACTTATAACGAAATGAAAATGCAAGAAGATATCGTTCGTAACACAATTGCTAAGATATTTGAAGAAAGAGGTGAAAAAATTGACCACTTAGTTGGAACAATGATTGAAATTCCTCGTGCAGCATTAACTGCTGATGAAATTGCAAAATCTGCTGAATTCTTCTCATTTGGAACAAATGATTTAACTCAAATGACTTTTGGTTATTCAAGAGATGATGCTGGTAAATTCTTGCCAATTTATATTGAAAAAGGAATTCTTAAAAATGATCCTTTTGAAGTACTAGATCAAGAAGGTGTAGGACAACTTGTTAAAATGGCTGTTGAAAAAGGTCGTAAAACTCGTCCAGGTATTAAATTAGGTATTTGTGGTGAACATGGAGGAGAACCTTCATCAGTTGAATTCTGCCATAGAGTAGGACTTGACTATGTAAGTTGCTCACCATACCGTGTGCCAATTGCAAGACTTGCAGCTGCACAAGCAACAATTAGGGAAATGTAATATACATTTTCAGATATTAAAAATGCTCCATTTATTATAAATTGGAGCATTTTTTATATATAAAAAGATTTTTAACTTAGTAATGTTTCAATTTTTCTTAATAAAAGTTTAAAATTTACAGGCTTTGTAGTATAATCGTTCATTCCAACTTCAAAAACTCTTTTTCTTGTTTCTGAAGAAACATTTGCTGTAACAGCAATTATTGGAATTTTAAAACCTGTTATTGTTTCAGCTTTTCTAATTTTTTCAGTAGTTTTATATCCATCCATTAATGGCATTCTAATATCCATTAATATTAAATCTATTTTTGTACTTGCAAATTTTTCTAGAGCCTCTTTCCCATTTTCTGCAATAATAACTTTATTCACATATTTATTAAGATTAAGTGTCATTATTTTACTATTTATTGCATCGTCTTCAACTAATAATATATTTGCATCTGAAAGTTTTGTAGCTTGTTTTTTATCATTAGTAATTATATTACCATTTAATGTATTATCTTCTATTGTTTTTTTCTCTTCTTTTTGAAAGTTAAAATCAAAAGAAAAAGTTGTATCCTCTTCACTATATTGAATTTTATACTTACTATTCATTGAAGATATTAAATCATTAATTAAAGTAATATCATTACTATTTACTTTTTGTAAATCAACAATTGAATTATCATCAATAAAATCTTTAAGAAAGGTTATATCTTCATTACTTGAAATCTTTAAAGAATAATTATTATTTTTATTGTTCTTTGAAGAAACTAAGTTAATAGTTAAATGCTTTTTTTTATTATTATAAAAGAAATCAATTACTGTTAATATAACTTGAATAAATATTAAACGATCTCCATAAACATCTTTTGTAATTTCATCAGAAAGTTCAATTGAACATTTTAAGTCTGTGTATTTGTTTGATTGAAAGAGAGATATAGATTTTTTAATTGTGTTATTAAAATTAAAATTAGATTTTTTACCTTTTATTTGTATTGCTTTGTTGTCAGAATATGTTGAAATGGAGTTAACTATGGCAATTAAGTTACTAATAGAAACTTCAATTTCTTCAGCAGTATCTTTTTCAAGGCTATTACGGTTTAAATTCATTATTCCAGCAATATTATGCAATGGAGTTCTAATTTGATATGAAAGTTTTGCTAATAATTTATCTTTTTCATATAATTTTCTTTGAGTTTCTATTATCTTTTTTTCATGATTATTTTTTAATTGTTTTTGAATTCTTAAAAAATATTGTATAATAAAAAAGATACCAATATATGCACCCGTATATCTTATTTTTAAATCAATAGAGTATTCTGCCCAAAGGTTTGAAGGTACAATAAAAACAATAAGAGTTATTACAAAAAATAAAATTGAGAAAATATTTCCTTTTTTATAATCATAAGCAATTGATACAGTAATTGGGTATGTTAATCCCCAAATAATTCCTGTTTTGTCTCCTGCACCTACAAATATTATTAGCAAATATAGGCTAGTTATTAATAGAAGAGAAACAATCGAACAAATACTATATCTTCCTTTTTTTCTAAATATTAAAAATAAGATTGTATAAATAACAAAGTATGAAAATAAGAAATAACTAATTGTTTTTTCAAAAAAGAAAAAATGTATTACACTAAATATTAAACTAAATGACCCAATAATAACAAGTATATAGTTTAAGAAAATTTTCTTATGTAATGTTTCGTTGTCGATATTACTCTCTAAACTATTCCTATTTAGGAATTTTGATATTTTATTTATTATAGACATATTATCGTTTAAAAATTATTTTTTTACTTAGATTTAACAGTATCTTTTGTAATTGTTTGTACATCAAAATCAACTTTTTTTAATTCGCTTTCACTAAAAGTGTTTTTCCATAAAATATCCATTTCTGCAAATTGCATATCTGTGCTTTTTGCAGGAATTTGAAATAAAATGTTAAACTTTTTACTTTCATTTTTTTGTAAAATAATAACTTTTTCTTTGGATTTTAAGTTAGCCCATTCTTTACCATCTTCAGTTCTTAAAACACAATTTGATGGTGTAATGATAGCAATTTTGTCACCTGTGTATGTACACTCAAACTTAACTACTGTTTCTTGTGTTTCTTTTTTTAGTTTAAGCATATTTATTTTGAAAGAACCAGCTTCAATAATATTTTTTTCAGCTGGTAAATGAAATGGTTCTGCTTTAACAATTTCTCCTTTAGCTGAAAATTTTGATATTCCTTGAGGTTTAAAACTGAAATTATCAACAAGATAATCTGTTTCTTTTGCAACTTTAATAGTAAAAGTTTTTTTACTATTTGGTTTCATGATTTTCCCTTTTTTCTCAGTTTTTGGGAAATATGAGTTATCATTAATTACAAATTTGCACTTAGATTTATTGAAGAATAAGTAATCGTCTGATTTGTTATTAATAATTAAACCTAATTTTGCATAATTAAATTTAGAAATTACATTATCTGTTGATATGAATATTCCATATTGTTCACCAAATTTTACATTATGGTAATAGTTTACTTGTTTTTCTTTATTTTGTGAGAAACTTGTGTTTACAATAGATATTAGTATTGCAATAATTAAAATATTTTTTTTCATAATAATTAATTTTTAAAAATGTAATATTCGGAAATTATTTTTTGCTTTCAGCATCATTATTCATATACTACAAATATAGGTTGTTTTTTTACCTTTTTAATCTTCATCTTTTTCAATTTCTGATTTATCAACATTATATTCATAAGAAATAATTTTGTAGCCCTCAACTCTTTTTACAAATATAAGTTTTTCATATACATCAGAACCTTTTTCTGTCTCGCAATTATAACTTAATTCTACAGTTGATAAACCATTGTTTGTTTTAGTTAAAAAACTATATCTACTGTGTGAAGTGATTTTTCCAAAAGTTTTCCAGTGTTGGTCAAAGACTTTATAAAAGTCATCTTTCATTCCAGCATCAACAATTAATTCTTTATCAAATAGAGTATCCATTACGGCTTGGTCTTCATTGTTATAAGCTGTAAAAAAACTATCTGAAACTAATTGGGCTTCATTAACAGAATCGCAACTTGATAATGATAATAAACCAATTATACTAAATACCATAAAAAATCTAAATTGTGTCATGTTCTTTCTTTTTTAT
>Ga0209633_10002047_pt1 | contig 19973 bp, 20 predicted proteins | sample Cruoilmetagenom1_FD_187290 | JGI IMG/M metagenome (GOLD analysis project Ga0209633, IMG submission 187290) | Oil polluted marine microbial communities from Coal Oil Point, Santa Barbara, California, USA - Sample 1 (SPAdes) (version 2) | ecosystem: Environmental > Aquatic > Marine > Oil seeps ... | reverse complement strand
TGATCCCGAGATCATTCTGACCATGGCCGATATCTGGTTATGGGTACAGGTTCCAGCAACCGAACAGCTAGCCAACCTGCCGGATGGCCGACTTGGCATGGGCCTCGTTTATGCCCACCGGAACCCTGCAATTATCGATACACTCAAGCAACACCGCCTGACCTGCATGGCCATGGAACTGGTGCCGCGTTCAATTCGTTCCCAGCCCATGGATGTGCTTTCCTCGCAGGCAACCGTTGCCGGTTACAAAGCCGTATTACGTGCCGCAACACTGACACCCCGTTTATTCCCGATGCTGACCACCGCAGCAGGAGTACTCAAACCAGCCAGGGTCATCATCATCGGTGCAGACGTGGCTGGCTTACAAGCTATCGCTACGGCCCGTCGGCTTGGCGCACGAGTCGAGGCTTATGTCACAGATGCCGATGCGCGGGAACAGGCTGAATCACTGGGCGCAAAAATAATAGACGACCGTGTCAGTGCTGAGGACGAAGAAGGTAATACCCGTGAGTTGACGGAAGAAGAAAAACAGCAACAGATCGATAAACTGACCGAACACCTTGCCAAAGCGGACGTTGTGATATCAACAGTTACCATCCCGGTCGGGGCTGCCCCAAAAATAATCACTAAAGACATGATCGAAGGCATGAAACCGGGTTCGGTCATCGTGGACCTTGCAGCCGAATCAGGTGGCAATTGTGTACTGACTGATCCGGGCACCATGGTTATTCACAATGGAGTACTGGTCGACGGGCCCTTAAACCTTGCGAGTGAAGCCGCCACCCACGCAAGTGAGATGTATGCACACAACTTGCTCAGCCTGCTGGAATTACTGGTTGAAGATGAGAATTTTAAAATTGACCGCGAAGATGAAGTGGTCGATGGCACACTATTAACTTACGAAGGAGAACTGGTCCACGAGGCCACAGCCAAGTCGCTGTCACTCGACACGGCAAATGACTCACGAGGGTTCTGATAATCATGGACTTTAACATGGAACTGTTAATCTGGATTGCCTACCTCGGCGCAGCCCTCCTTGTTATTCTCGGTCTGAAGTTTCTGTATTCAACAATGGCCGAAATTCGCGAAATCGGGGCCACCGAGAAACAGAAAGACGATACCGAGAAAAAGAAAGATGATGCTGCACCCAAGGTATCAGATGCAGCCAATACCATGGCTGCTGCTGAAAACATCATTATCGTTCCCGGTTATGGCATGGCAGTAGCCCAGGCACAACATAAGGCCTGGGAATTGTGCAAAGTCCTGCAGGAGAAAGGTGTACGCGTCAGTTTCGCCATCAACCCGGTTGCTGGCCGCTTGCCAGGCCACATGGACATATTGCTGGCTGAAGCAGGCGTTCCCTACGATATTATCTTCGACCTGGAAAATATCAACGCGCAGTTCCCTACATGCGATGTAGCGCTGCTGATAGGTGCCAACGACATAGTCAACCCGGCAGCACGCGATGATTCCTCGAGCCCCATTTACGGTATGCCAATTCTAGATGCAGACAAATCTCGCAACGTAATTATCATTAAACGCGGCCAAGGCACCGGTTTCTCTGGTATTGAAAACCTGCTGTTTTCTAAAGGCAACGCGCGTATGTGTTATGGCGATGCCCAGGATGAAGTGCAGAAGCTGATTTTGGATATTAAGTCACTCTGAGGTTGCCAACCAATGGCCTCAGACGAAGATTTTCATCGGGGATTCTTTCAGGTTCAGCGCCAACCGAACGCCGCGACACAGGTACCTCCTCCCTGAGACACGCTGCAAGCCCATCCATGGGGCGCTTGGGCGCCGACGTCCTGTCGGCTCACAGTCTCAGGGAGGAGGTACCTGTATCCCGGCTTGCATATGTGAGTTCTTTGAAAGTAACAGAAAGAAACCTGTTGAATTGAACTCGCATATCAAATCTAAAGGGTTAGGTTGGGAGTCCAGATTGATAATCCATTTGGGATGGGTTTCTTCAAGAAGAATCTGCGAACCCGAGCGGGGATGCGGGGTATACCTTCTGAGACCTCCACCGACATGGATGTCGGTGAAGAGCTTACAGGGATGTACTTGCAGCGTGTCTCAGAAGGTATACCCCGTAGCGCCGCTATCGGTTGGCACTGAACTTTGAAGAATTCACCCCAAACACCCCATTTTTTCTGAAATCATTTGTCTTTAGTGTTGTACTGTGGTATAACACCTACACATAACTGATATACAGGATATCAAAACCATGAAATTCACCCGAACATTAACCCTGATTGCCATCACGGCGCTGCTGTTCACAGCCTGCAACAGGGAATCTACTGAAGTTGCTACTGTAAAAGAAAACACCAACCCCCTGCTCGCCTATGTACCCGCTGATACCGCCTATGTGTTCGCCAACCTCGAACCGACGCCAAAGGAACTAACAGACGCATACGTGGCGCGTTTTCAACCGGTATTGGATGTGATTTCAAAAGAGGTCTCTCAATTCCAGACAGACTATGAGTCAGGCAACTACCAGGACAATCAGATGGCCAAGCTGGCCACTGCGGTGCTGGATGAATTGGGTGGTGACCTGAGCTCAGAAAATCTGGAAAAACTGGGCATCAGCATGCAGGCCCACCATGCCTTCTATGCGATGGGTGTGTTTCCTGTCATCCGGCTTGGACTGAGCGATGCGCAAGCACTGCGTGATGCCATTGGCCGCATAGAAGTAAAAATGGGTTTTGATTTGCCGGTAAAAGATTTTAATGGTGTCAGCTATTGGAGTATTACCGAGGATGGCATGCCAGCTGGTGTGTATATCGCTATCCTTGATCAACAACTGGCTATCAGCATGTTTCCCTTAAATGCCGAGACCAGCTTACTGGCTTCCTTCCTCGGTCAGGAAATGCCAGCACAAAGTATGGCCTCTACCAATGCCCTGGCCATCATGAACAGCGAAAAAGGCTATACCGGCTACGGCTCAGGCATCCTTGATCTCCAGAAACTGGCTGATGAAATGTTGAATCCGGACAGTGCCACTCACACGCACCTGGGACCGGATATGGGTTTTGATCCGTCATCACTTGATGCTGTATGTGTTGCAGAGGCAGAGGCCATGATTGCCAAAGCACCGCGAATGACTGCAGGCACAACGAAACTTTCTGCCAACGAAATAGGCATGCGTTATGAACTGGAGATTGAAAACTCACTGGCAAGCGGTCTCGCTGCGCTGGTTTCTGATACACCTGTTGCAGAAGACGGCGATCACCTGCTTTCTGCTTCGCTGGCTCTGCAGGTCGGCAAATTGCGCAACTTTTTACTTGAAAAAGCCAATGCAATCGTCGCTTCACCCTATCAGTGCGAAGAGCTACAGGAATTGAATCAGAATGCCGTAGAACTGGCTGAACAACTTAATATCCCCATGCCGCCGATGGTCAACAATCTTCTGGGTGTACGTGTAAAAGTGGATGATTTCAATCCGACTGGACAAATCCCACAGGGTGACGGCCTGATTGCTGTCCATGTTGACAAGCCCGAGATGTTCGTTGGAATGGCAAGCATGATGGTGCCTGGCTTCGAAGATCTGGATCTGGCCAATCAGTCTAAACCCGTCAGGATTCCAGCAGAAATGTTGCACATGGAAGATCTAGATGTATTTGCCCTGATGAGCGACAACGCAATTGGTGCTGCGGTTGGCGGGCAGCATGCCAAGGATCTTGTGAAATTTATGGCAGCGCCATCCCAGAACAACGGCACATTTTTCTCAGTCTCATATGACATGGCCAAGCAAGCAGAAATCCAGATGGCAATGGAAGAAACTTTTGCTGTCAATACTGACAGTGACCGTTCACCTGCTGATGCACTTTCGGATGCCGTCATGGAGTCCTACACGACCATGCTTGGCCGCTACAACATTGATATGCGTCTCAACGGCGATGGTCTGGTCATAGACAGCACCATGACTTTTAAATAACAACACTCCAACTACAGTAAAAAGGGCCGCAAACGCGGCCCTTCTTTTGTCGTGAGAACAACCTTCAGGCTAATAACGTAAGTGCTTTATCTCTTCGCCCTTCTGACCCAATTCCGTCATGGCTTCAATTCCAATCTGAAGGTGCAGATCTACCCAATTGGCCGTGACCTTTTTATCAGACGCTTCTGTTTTAACGCCATCAGGTGTTACCGGCACATCCGATACCAGCAATAGCGCACCATGGGCAATTGCATTGGCATGTCCAACAATGAACAAGGTTGCAGTTTCCATATCGATGCCGATGCAGGTCATATCATGCAGTCTTTGGTGGAATGCCTCATCGTGTTCCCACACCCGGCGGTTGGTGGTATAGATCACACCAGTCCGGTAATCGAGATTGTGGGCGAGTATCTTGTCAGAAACGAATTTGTGCAGCTTGAATGAAGGCAAAGCCGGAACTTCCGGCGGAAAATAATCGTCACTGGTACCTTCACCGCGAATGGCTGCTATCGGTAAGATAAAATGACCAATCTCGGTGGATTTTTTCAGGCCACCGCATTTACCGAGGAACAATACACCTTTCGGTGAAACTGCCATCAGCAGATCCATGATGGTCGCCGCGTTGCTTGAACCAATACCGTAATTGATAATGGTCAAACCTGCTGCATTGGTACTGGCTTGCATTGCACGGTCTTCACCATAGATTTTGCAGTCAAATATCTCTGCAAAACGACGTACATAATTGCCAAAATTGGTTAGCAGAATATAGTCACCAAACTTCTCCAGTGGCATGCCGGTATAACGTGGTAGCCAGTTACGTGTAATATGCGCTTTCGATAACATCATATTAATTCCTTGGGAATTATTCCCGGGTCGCTTTGAGCACTTCGCGTGCCAGCGGAACCGTTATTCTGCGTTTATTGGTTAATGCAGCCTGGTGTAGATATTCCACAGTCTGAATTAGCGCGGCCATGCTCCGATCATGGTGTTTCAACAGGTATTGCTGAACGTCTACCGGCAAACTCAACCCCAGGGCATTGCTGTGCAAATCGATGACGGCCAGTTTGTCTTGATCTTCCAGCGGCATCAGTGGCAACCGTAAACCCCAGGCCAGGCGGGATGCCAGGTCCGGCAGGCCGAGATCCAGGGCTGACAGGCGTTTCCGGCTACTGACCAGCAATCGCCCGTTGGCCTCCCTGATGCGGTTAAAGCAATGGAATAATGCTTCTTCCCATGCCTGATCACCGGCTATGACATGCAGATCGTCCACACAGACAAGATCCAACTGCTCAAGCCCTTGCAATGATGCAATGGCATCCTTCGGCAAACGCTTTAGCGTAAGGTAAAAAGCGCGCCCCTGGCGTTCACGGGTCTCGTAACACAGGGCATTCAGTAAATGCGTTTTACCGCTGCCTTCATCGCCAAACAGAAAAACACTCGAACCCGGCTCAGCAGGCATGTGTTTTAAAGCCTCGACAATCGCATGGTTAGGCCCGCTGACAAAATCTTCAAAACGGCTATCGCGTCGGGGCTCCAATTGAAGAGGGATTTGTGGAGAAAACAGCATTATCCGTCAACATCTGCCGTGTGCGATGAATTATACAATTCACTTTGCCGGTACTTCTGATGCATATGCCGGACCAGGACATTGAGTGCTGCAGCCACAGGCAAGGCCAGCAATATACCCAGAAAACCGAATAACTGCCCACCGGCCAGCACTGCAAAAATGACGGTCACCGGGTGTAAGCCAATCTGGTCACCGACCAGTTTCGGGGTCAGATACATACCTTCAGCCGACTGGCCCACACCGAAAACAAGCAACACCATGAGCGGGTGCAACCAGTCCTGAAATTGAAAAATGGCAGCGCCAAACGCAACCAGCACGCCGACAATAGACCCCAGGTAAGGAACAATGCTAAGCAAACCGGCTCCCATCCCTATCAGGACGGCCAGATCAATTCCAATCAATGACAGGCCGATGGTATAAATAGCTCCGAGGGCCAGCATTACCATTAACTGTCCACGAAAGAATGCACCCAGCACATTATTGACATCCACTGCCATATTAGTAATTTCGGTTTCCATACTTCGCGGCAATAAATCATGTATACCGCGAATCATCAGATCCCAATCCCTCAGCAGGTAAAAAGTGACCACCGGGATCAGAACCAGGTTGGTTAACAGTGCCGCCACCGCCATGCCACCGCGTGAAATGATATCGATTACTTTAAAAGTGGCCGTACTGATTTCCTTCCAGTACTCCTTCAGCATCTCGGAAAACTGGGCGGAGTCGAAATCCTTCAATTCAAATCCGGCTTTATTCGCCAACCAGGGTAATGCCGTATCGGAGAACCACTCAATCCATTGCGGAAACAGATGAACCAACAGGCGAACCTGCTCAACCAGCATTGGTACAATAATCAGCAACACAACGGTTAAAAACGACAACATCAGGATAAATACGATACTGACGGCTACTGTCCTGCCAAGCTTCCATTTCCAAATGGAGGCTTTTTCCAAACGGTCAACCAGCGGGTCACCAAAATAAGCCAGCACCGCTGAAATAGCGAAGGGTGTAATCACCGGTGCCAGCAAATAAATCAGCCAGCCGCCTGCGGCCAGTGCGGCCAACGTTAACCAGTTGCGTGAATCAGAAGTCATAAGAACCCCGGCCTAATGTAAAAACTCATAGTCATATTCACTTCCAGCCCGTGCACGTAACAATACAGACCCTCGATCAAACGCTTCAGACAAATGCTCCAATGAAGCATTAAGTTGCAGGCGAAAGTGTACACGACCAGGATCCGCACCCATCATTTCTACATCGGTAACGAGACTCAGCTTCTGCAAATACCCCAGGCACGTTGCATAATCTGTTGCTCCATTCAATTTACCAATGGTGATATCAACTGTCCCTAAACCTTGCTCCGATGCCGCAATGGTATTAATCGCCACAAGCTGGTCGGTCATTTGATGGACGCCCTGGGCCAATGCAAACATCAACTCCTGATCACTGCTGCGCCAACTCCAGCTCTGCCCATCGCTGGCGAGATTCCAGCGAACGTTCCACTCAGGACCCTCACGCCTGGCAGCAACAATTGCAACGCCATCGGCGGGCGCACCGCGCTCAACCAGGTAATCGGTAAAACCACCCCATACCAGGCGCATATCAACCAGTTGTGCTTCCTCTTCATCCAGTTCGGGCCAGCTCACCGGCAAGCCGCGCATGGCAGCAATGTCTTCCATCGACTCCCAGGCGTAGCCAAATTCAAGCGGTTTCAACTCCCGCTCGCCGTTATTGTCAATGACCACCCAGATTTCCACTGCTGGTCGTTCCTGTTGCCAACGGGGTAATCCAGCCTGTTGCACCACCTTGTCTGTTTCGGACTGTATAAATTGCGCAACCAATCGCAATTCCGGTGTAAAAACACCATCAGGACCGGCACGATCTACGGTTTTGTATCGAAACGACAGCAGCAGCCTGTTGGCACCGGCAATTGCTTCATCGAGTGTTGGTGAAATCGGCATCTCGCGTTGACCGCTGAGTTTCTGTAAAACCTGGATGAGTGCTTCCGGGATCGCCGCATTGCGATCGGCCTCACTTTGGCTGGGCACGGCCACTTCACCTGAATACAGGCTTACTTCCGCCACGGCCAGGGCAACTGAAAAATGCAGTGTAATAAGTGTCAGCAGTAATTTTTTCATCTGCAGTCTAAGGCCTGTCAAAAATTGGGTTATTCCGAGCCTTAATAAGATACCATAGGACGCTACGAATTCGCATGAATAAACGGACCCTGTATTGAATATCAAAACGGAAAAGCCTTCCGGATTAAGCTACCTTGATGCCGGCGTGGACATCGACGCCGGTAATGAACTGGTAGAACGCATCAAACCCGCAGTCAAATCCACCAACCGCAGTGGCGTTCTCACTGGCCTTGGCGGCTTTGGCGGGTTGTTTCAGCTCGACACCGACCGTTACAAGGAGCCTTTGCTGGTTTCCGGAACAGATGGCGTCGGTACCAAGCTACTTTTGGCAAGACAGCTGGAACGTCATGACACCATCGGTATTGACCTGGTCGCCATGTGTGTCAATGACATTCTGACCTGTGGCGCGGAACCCCTGTTCTTTCTTGATTATTACGCGACCGGAAAACTGAAAATTGACAATGCCCAGGCAGTAATTGAAGGCATCGCAGAAGGCTGCCGGCAAGCCGGTTGCGCATTAATCGGTGGGGAAACCGCCGAAATGCCGGGCATGTATGGTCAGGATGAATATGACCTCGCCGGTTTCACCGTCGGTGTAGTGGACCGGCCACAATTAATCGATGGCAGCCGGATCAAAGCCGGCCATATCGTACTGGGTCTTGAATCATCCGGGCCGCATTCCAACGGTTACTCTTTGGTCCGAAAGGTGCTGGAGCAATCCGGGGATGAGCCGTCGATGCCCCTGGGTAAAAGCACCTTGGGCGAAGCCTTACTCGCACCCACCAGGATTTATGTCAAAGCACTGCTGCCCTTGATGGAGCATCATCCAATTGACGGCCTGGCGCATATTACCGGCGGCGGCATCAGTGAAAATATTGTAAGGGTTATCCCGGACAACCTGGGACTTGAAATTGACCTTTCGGCATGGGAGTTTCCAGAGGTCTTCAAGTGGTTACAATCACGCGGCGGAATTGAAGAACAGGAAATGTTGCGTACCTTCAATTGCGGTATTGGCATGGTGCTACTGGTGGCAGAAGACTCAGCATCTGAAGTCAGCCAGGCACTGGCTACAGCAGGTGAAACCGTCTGTTATCTTGGCAGAGTCACCGGGAACACAGATAACGGACCGCGGGTCAGTTATATCCGCTCATGAATCACGGGGGCTCCCAACATAAGCTGAGAGCTGCCGTACTGATCTCCGGTACCGGTAGTAATCTGAAAGCGCTTATTAACGCCGTTGAAACCGGTGCTCTTGACCTGGACATCGTCCGTGTAGTTTCCAACCGTAAGGACGCAGCGGGTATAAACCATGCAACGACAGCTTCCATTCCTGTCAGCGTGATCAGCCATACCGATTTCCCCGACCGGCAATCTCATGACTCGGCAGTTGCCGAAGTCCTGCAACAAAGCCGGGCGGAATTGATTATTCTCGCCGGTTATATGCGTATTCTGAGTAAACAATTCACCGACAAGTATTCCGGTCTCATGATCAACCTGCACCCTTCCCTGCTACCTTTATACAAGGGCCTGGATACCTATAATCGCGCCTTGCAATCCGGCGACAAAGAAACCGGTGCAAGCATCCATTTTGTTACGGCAGGCCTAGACTCGGGCGCAGTCATAGCGCAGGTCAGGATACCCATATTTCCCAATGATGACGCCGCAGCTCTCAGCGCAAGGCTGGGACCGCTGGAACATAAACTGGTGGTGGCAACTGTCGAACTATTCTGCAAACGTAAAGTCCATTACGAACAAGGCATGGTATATCACCAGGGCCAGGTTCTAGAGCAGCCTTTGCATATGAAGCATGATGGTACGTTTTACTAATTTTTCTTTTTTATTCCTTTGCACAATACTTTCAGCCAATCCTGCTGCCTCGCTGGATGCGAGCGAAACGCCCGCTATTCCACCGGATTACACGGCGACATACCAGGTGTTACGCAACGACAAAAACATTGCCGAAGTAACCATTCGTCTTTCACATCAGGATGATACCTGGACGCTTCATGGCTTTACCCACGACATGCAGGGCCTGGCAGACGTTTTAAATATTAAAGGTGCCCAGACAACAACGGGCACATGGCACGATGGAAGATTCATACCAGAAGATTACAAGTTTTCATTCAGCCTGATTGGCTATAAAACTGACTGGCATGCAGCTTTTGACTGGTCATCGGGCTTGGTCACTACCTATGGAAAAGCAGGTGACACACAATTGCCACTGGCGAACAACCCGGTTGATCCCTTCTCGCTTTCATTGAATATCAGGTCACAACTGGCCAAAAACACAACACAGATGGCAGTTAGCATAGTTGATGAAGATGAAATTGATAAGCAGGTGTACCAGGCGGACCGTGAAGAACCGGTTGATACCGCACTGGGTTGTATGGAGACTACACGCGTCAGGCGCATCCGTAAGAATTCAAAACGCACCTCAATGGTCTGGTACGCAAATGACCACAACTACGTTCCTGTGCTGATGCAGCATTCCAAAAAGAAGGGAAATGATTTCAGACTAAAGATCATCTCCCTGGATGTTAACGGGTTACCGGTTCAGCCGGTCAGTTCATGTGATACTTAAAACCCCGAATTCCGGCGGGTCAGGAGCACTAATCCGGTACTTCCGTTTTTAAACCAAGCGCGTGAATTTCATTGCCCATCAACTCACCCAGCGTGGCATATACCATGCGGTGCCTGGCCAGGGTGGGTTTACCCGCAAATGATTCACAACGAACCACGGCTTCAAAATGAACACCGTCGTCACCACTCACGGTTACCTCCGCATTCGGCAGACCTTTACGTATTATTTGCGCTATTGTTGTGCTATCCATAAACTATCATCCTTCGTTACCGGGCGATGCTCCAAAAGAATGAAACATCGAACCGGGAAACCATCTAATATACATGAACCGCATGGCCGGGGGGACAAACGGACTTGACCTTTCAGAAACGCTATAATAATGGATTACTTTGTCATTAAAAACTCCCCATTTATGCAACTTGTTCTACAGCCCCACATGCATTGCTGTATGAGCCTTGCTCAGGAATACCATTCCGGATGCTGACAGCCGTCATTCAATTGGTCGCAGGTTTCCTGCTGTTGGTCTGGGGTGCAGATCGCCTTGTTGCAGGTGCATCGGCAACCGCTCGGAACATTGGCATATCACCAATGATCATTGGCCTGACCGTCATTGGTTTTGGCACCTCTGCACCCGAACTGGTCGTTTCTGCCATCGCTACCTTAAAAGGAAATTCCGGCCTGGCCGTTGGCAATGCTATTGGTTCAAACATCGCAAATATTGGGCTGGTGCTGGGTATAACAGCGTTAATTTACCCGTTGCGGATGGAATCCACCGCACTGAAGCGCGAGTACCCGGTACTGCTGTTGATTATGCTGGTCTGTTTCCTGATGGCGCTGAATGGCAGTTACAGTCGCCTTGAAGGCTGGACTCTGTTGGTCGGCCTGCTTGCAGTTGTCGCCTGGATTATCCGTATCGGCTTGCAACGACCACTCTCTGATCCGCTGGCTGAAGAATTTGACGCGGAGATTCCCAAAGATGTCCCCACCAAAGTCGCTCTGTTTTGGCTAATGGTCGGGCTCATTGTACTGCCCGTCAGTTCAACATTCCTGGTTGATGGTGCGGTTACCATTGCCCGGTTTTTGAATGTCAGCGATACCGTCATCGGTCTGACCATCGTGGCACTGGGCACCAGTCTGCCGGAGCTTGCGACAGCCATCACCGCCGCCCTGCACAAGGAAGACGACCTGGCCATTGGTAACATCATTGGCTCCAATATTTTCAACCTGCTGGGTGTGCTGGGCATTGCGGCCGTCATCCACCCGGTAGAACTGCTGCCCATCATACTGGCGCGTGATTTCCCTGCCATGTTTCTGATCACCGGCGCACTTTACCTGATGGCATCGGATTTCAACGGACCAGGGCGGATCGGCAGAAGGTCAGGAAGCATACTACTGGCCATGTTTATCGGTTATTCCATTATGGTTTGGATGAGTAGCGGCAGTATACGGGTGCTACTGCCAGGCTAGGAGCCCGTCGGAATAGCATGATCTACTCCGGGTAAAATCGTTACCCGCAATCAATTCAGGGTAGAATATATAATATATGGACAGAATGACGATCATGGATGCAGCACTGCAGGAACGTGCCTCCAATATCCGCATGTTGGTGCTCGATGTGGATGGTGTGCTGACCGACGGCAAACTTTATTTCGACCATGCCGGCAATGAAATGAAAGCATTCAATACCCGCGATGGATTGGGTATGAAAGCCCTGCAAAGATGTGGCATCGATGTCGCTGTGATTACCGGTAGAAAATCCGAAGCCGTGGCACACCGTATGGCCCAACTGGATATCCAACATGTCTACCAGGGCCGGGAAGACAAACTGAACGCATTCCTGCACTTGCTGAAAGCAACCGGCCTGGATGCACAGCAGATTTGTTTTGCCGGCGACGACTGGATCGATCTGCCGGTACTTTTAAGGGCAGGACTGGCCGTCTGCGTGGCAGATGCCGAGGATCGCGTTAAGGAACAGGTTCACTGGATTACAAAACGTAATGGTGGCGATGGCGCGGTCAGGGAAATTTGTAACCTGATCCTGACGGCGCAGAATAAAGAACAAACTGTTCTGGATGAGATTCTGGCATCATGATCACGCGAAAGACACGCCGCGGAGTTATCGTCCTGGTATTGCTTACGGCCTTCAGTTTCTGGGTTAGCCGTGAACAGGACGATGAAACCCCGGAACCGGTTGCCGGTCTTGATACCAGGCTGAATTACGTATTACGTGATTTTGAATTACAGTTTTTCGATGAAAACGGACTACCTGCAATCAATATGCAAGCACCTGTTTTGAGAAATAACCCGGAACTACAAATGGGGACAATTGAGCGACCGATGATCAAGCTTAACCAGCCTGATGCGGTCTGGAACCTGTCATCAGACACGGCCACGGTGACCGCTGACAAGGAGCATGTTCTATTGTCAGGGAAAGTACATGTACAAAGACATGATCTGGCAACCAACGAACGGATAGATCTCAATACCCGGGAAGTCCGGATTGAGGTGACACCTCAAACCGCCAGTACCGATCAACCGGTCAGCGTGACCGACAGTTACAGCCAGGTTAATGGCATCGGTCTTGACCTGGATTTGAAAGCCAACACATTTGCATTGAAACAACAGGTTAAAGCCACTTATGCAATTAATTAACCGGCATCCTGCCATCCAAACCGGCCCCTGGCTATTTGCGGGCCTGCTATTGATGGGCCTGCTGTCTTTAAGCCTGCCCTTGATGGCGTTGGAGTCCGACCGGCAACAACCCCTTGAGGTTAATGCCAATTCTACCGACGGGACTCTGGGCGACGGCATCACAACCTTGCGGGGAAGTGTCGATATACGCCAGGGCACCTTGCACATCACTGCCGATGAGGCCGAGGTCAACAAGGTAGATGGAAAGGTGAGTTCGGTGACTTTTCGTGGTAAACCGGCATTCCTTGAACAGGAAATTGAGGAACAGGGCCTTGTCCAGGCCAGGGCCAATATCATCGATTACCAGGTGGCCAGTGGACTGGTTACGCTAACGGGCGACGCCGATGTCAAACATCCGCAATACCAGATTTCCGGTGAGTCGCTGACCTATGACCTTAATATCCAGCACTTCCAGGGAAGTGGTGACGAGAATGGCAATGGCCGGATTCACATCCGGCTTGATCCGGAAGTCATTAACAAACCTACTGAAAAGAAAGACAAGAAAGATAATCAAAACGGGGACGAGGCAGAGACGCCAAAAACACCGGTGGCAGATCCGGATAATTCCGACAAGGAAAACAACTGATATGCTCAAGGCCACTAACCTGCACAAGTCATACCGGAAAAAAGAAGTTGTGCGCGGCGTCAGTATAGCCGTGGAGCCAGGCCAGGTAGTTGGTTTGCTCGGCCCCAATGGGGCCGGCAAAACAACCTGTTTTTATATGATAGTGGGACTGATTCCGACCGACAAAGGCAGTATAAAAATTGACGATGTGGATATCACCCACAAACCGGTGAATGTCCGCTCCGGCCTTGGTCTGGGTTACCTGCCACAGGAGGCTTCCGTATTTCGCAAGCTTTCAGTGCGCGACAATATCATGGCCATCCTGGAATTACGCCGCGACCTGGACCTGGACAGCCGCAACGAGACACTGCAAACGCTAATGGAAGAACTTGGCGTTTCGCACCTTTCGGAGCAGATGGGCCAGGTGTTGTCAGGCGGCGAGCGGCGCAGGGTTGAAATCGCCCGCGCACTGGCGGCAAAACCGAGATTTATCCTGTTGGATGAACCATTCGCAGGTATCGATCCGATTTCGGTCCGTGAAATCCAGGGAATCATCACGCACCTGACAAACCAGGATATCGGTGTTCTGATTACCGACCACAATGTCCGGGAAATGCTGGGTATCTGCCACCATGCCTACATTGTGAATGAAGGGCAGGTATTGGCCGAAGGTAATGCGGAAACCATCATGGCCAACGAGCAAGTACGCAAAGTATATCTTGGCAGCGAGTTCCGCCTTTAGGGCATGCCAGATGGCTAATCCGTCTTTACAACTCCGACTGACACAGAAGCTGGCGCTGGCGCCACAATTGCAGCAGGCTATCCGTCTTTTGCAACTCAATCGTATAGAACTACGCGAATATATCCAGGAGTTGGTTGATAGCAACCCACTGCTGGATCATGAAGAAAATGCAGAGCAAACAGGCGAAAAACGGGAAGAGGTTTCCCTCGAATCCGAAATGGCTGAAACCCGTAAAGCCGAAAGCGAACAGGATTATAGCTCTGACAATCCCGAAGCCGATCAATGGCAAACGGATAGCGGGCAGGAACAATGGGCGGACAACGCAGGCTGGTCCGATGATTTCTCCGAACGTCAGATTGCCGATACCAGTTCCGATTCTTTACGTGAGCACTTACTTGCGCAAATTCGCCTGGCCCATTTTAGTGAACTGGACTCAGCCATCGCCACCGCCATTGTCTATGCACTGGATGACGACGGTTTCCTGGTAGATGATATCCCGGTCATACGCGATAGCCTGTTACCGGAAATACTGGTTGAAGAAGATGAAATTATCGCAGTCCTGCACCGGGTGCAACGCCTGGAACCGGTCGGCGTTGCCAGTCGGGATACGGCTGAGTGCATCTGGGTCCAGTTAAAGGCTCAACCGGCAGGTACAGCCGGCGTTGACCTGGCGCTGCGCCTTGTGCGTGACTTCCTGAACCTGGTTGCGGCCAATGCGTATGAAGATATGTTACGCGAGACCGGGGCGACCTCTGAAAACCTTAAACAGGCGCTGGAACTGATCAGGGGACTGGAGCCGCGACCGGGTGCACGCTTCGACAACCGCCACCATGAATACCTGGTACCCGATGTATTTGTACGTCAGGATGGCGACGAATGGGTAACCACGCTCAGTCCCGAAAGCAACCCCAATTTGCGGCTGAATAAATACTACATCACTTTGCTACGAAAATCGGGTGGTAAAGACGCGGAATACCTGCGTGGCCGCTTGCAGGAAGCACGCTGGTTACTTTCCAGCCTTGAGTTGCGCAACAACACACTGTTGAAGGTATCCCAGTGCATAGTGGATACCCAGAAAGGCTTCCTGGCAGATGGTGAGATTGCCATGAAACCATTAATCCTCAAAGCGGTTGCCGAGCATGTCGGTGTCCATGAATCAACGGTATCAAGGGCAACTACGCGTAAATACATGCTGACCCCACGGGGTATTTTTGAATTGAAATACTTTTTCTCAAGCCATGTGCGTACAATCGATGGTGGCGTGGTCAGCGCCACTGCCACCAAGGCCAGGATCCAGATCATGATCGAAAACGAGCCTGCCAAACAACCGCTGAGCGACCAGGAAATCTCGCAGCTTCTACGCGAAACGGGTATTTGTGCCGCCCGCCGCACGGTTGCAAAATACCGTGAATCACTGGGCATCGGATCATCGAGTGAACGACGTCGTGCAAATCGCAGATTGGTAGAATTTTAGAATAGTAAAATCAGTACGTGATGTATAAACTTGTAAATATTGTCATTAAAAATGAATCTGGGGCCAATACCTATTGATGTGGTTCCGACTGGCCTTACATTAATCAGTAAGGACTAAATAAAAAGGAGATTGTTGATGCAAATTAATATTACCGGACATCATGTTGATGTCACGCCGGCACTTCGTGCTTATGTAACCGAGAAAATGCAGAAACTAACCCGCCATTTTGACCAAGTGAACTCGATTAACGTCATTCTTAAAGTCGAAAAATTACAACAACATGCTGAAGCCACCGTCAATGCGGGTGGACGGACAATATTTGCCACAGATACCGCAATGGACATGTACGCCTCAATTGACGGCCTGATAGACAAGCTGGACCGCCAGGTGCGCCGTTACAAAGACCGTATCACCGATCACCAGCATGTCAGGCATGAACCGGTGGATCCGGACGGTGCACTCTGAATTGACAAAGTAAGTAATAGTGATCACTGGATATTAACAAGCTGCCATGCTCGATAGTGATTTACTCAGTCCGGGCCGCATACTTGCGGGTGTCAGAATTAACAGCAGGAAGCGACTGCTCGAGTTAATCAGCGAAACCCTGGCTAAAAAAAACAAGGAATTGAATTCGAGGGAAATCTTCGAAAGTTTCTGTGTCCGGGAACAACTTGGCAGTACCGGCCTGGGTGATGGTGTTGCCATACCGCATGGGCGAATCAGTGGTACCCGGGATGTGGAAGCGCTTTTTCTGCAACTGATCAAACCCCTGCCTTTTGACGCCGATGACGGCAAGCCAGTAGACCTGGTATTTGCATTGGCGGTGCCGAAACACTGCACCGAAGATCATTCAAAATTACTCTCGAGTATTGCAGAACGTTTTAGTGATCCCGATTTGCTGGAACACTTGCGCAACGCAACAGACGCCAACGAGATTTGGCAATTACTTTCCAAGTCGCATTAATGGACGGTAGCGACCAGGATGTCATCATCGTCAGCGGCATGTCAGGTGGCGGTAAATCCACTGCGCTAAACGCACTCGAAGACCTCGGTTATTACTGTATTGATAACCTTCCGGGTGCCATGTTGCCGTATTTTGGCCCCCAGATTTCTGCCAACCCGGAACTGTACAAAAAAGTCGCCCTCGGCATCGATGCCCGCTCCCGTGAGTCCGACCTACAGGTTGTACTTGACTGGATGATATCGTTGCGGGACAACGGCTTTAGTTGCAAATTACTGTTTATAACAGCAGACAAAGCGGTGTTGATCAAACGTTTTAGCGAAACACGGCGGCGCCACCCGCTCACCGGCAGCGACAAGACTTTGCCCGATGCCATAGAGGATGAAAGTCAGTTGCTGGAACCTTTGCGTCGTCACGCGAACCAGGTAATTGATAGCAGCAAGACCAATATCCACCAACTCAGACGCCAGGTATGGAATTTTGTCGACCGCGGGTCCAGCGGCCTGACCATCGTGCTGCAATCATTTGCATTCAAACAGGGCGTGCCACAGGACGTGGATTTCATGTTTGATGCCCGCATCCTTCCAAACCCCCACTGGCAGGATGAATTGCGGGCACTGAGCGGTAAAGATGAAGCCGTCAGGTCCTGGCTTGAAAACGATCAACATGTGCTGAAAATGACTCAGGATATTCAGAATTTCATGAACACATGGCTGCCCGCATTCAAAAACGCACAACGCAGTTACGTGACCATCGGTATTGGCTGCACCGGCGGCAAGCACCGTTCAGTCTATCTTGCTGAAAAGCTGGCAGACTCTCTTCGCAATGAGCATGAAAATGTATTGGTACATCACCGTGAGATGCCATCCTGGAACGATTCCTGAAGAGCTTCAATACATAGCGTTTATCATACTTGGTACAATATGCGGGTTTTCCGGGTCGAAATAACAAAGTTTAACGGCCTTCCCTGAATTTCATCAAAGGTTGACGATAATGATGCGGGAACATCAGCACGAAGAAAAAACAGCCCGCCACCTGGATCGCTTGTCCGAAGCGCTGGACAGTGGTGTTCAGTCAAAGGTCAAAAAACTGATCAACAGCCTCAACGGCGCTGAAATCGGTGATTTGCTCGAATCCTTGCCCCAGGCCAGACGACAGACCGTCTGGGACCTGGTTAAAATCGACCTCGACGGTGACGTACTGGTCGAAGTTAACGATGAAGTACGTGCTGGCCTGATCCGCGATACCTCACCCGATGACCTGGTCCAGGCGGTGAGTGATCTGGAAATCGATGACATTGCGGATATCCTCAACGATCTTCCGGATGCCGTTATCACCGAGATCCTGCATGCCATGGACAGGCAGGATCGCGAACGACTGGCACAGGTTATGTCGTACCCGGAGGATTCAGCCGGCGGCCTGATGAACCCCGATGTCGTAACGGTACGCCCGGATGTCAGCCTGGACGTAGTTTTACGCTATTTGCGCGTACGCGGTGAATTACCGGAGGTTTTTGACCAGTTATTCGTGGTTAACCGTGCCGGCAAATACCTGGGCCAACTCAAGCTATCCGATGTATTGACCAAGGACCCCGCCAGCCAGGTCACTGATTTGATCGATACATCAACCGATGCAATCCCGGTTGATATGCCCGCCAGCCAGGTAGCCATTGAATTTGAACACGATGACCTGGTATCAGCCCCGGTTACCGACAAGAACGGCCTGTTGCTGGGCCGGATCACCATTGATGATGTTGTTGACGTCATTCGTGAAGAAGGCGAGCACATGATTCTGACCTCCGCCGGCCTGGATGAGGAAGACGATATGTTTGCGCCAGTGATGCAATCCGCCCGCCGGCGCTGGGTATGGCTGGGTGTGAATCTGGTTACCGCATTACTGGCAGCTCTCGTCCTGTATACCTTCCAGCCAACACTGGATGAACTGGTTGAGCTCGCCGTTTTATTCCCTGTGGTTATGAGCATGGGCGGAATCGCGGGCACACAAACGCTTACATTGATGATCAGGGGTATGGCGACAGGACAGGTCAGCGCTCGCAACTCGATGGCCATCCTGCGCAAGGAACTGGCTGTAGGCATACTCAACGGAATCGTATTTTCTGTCATCGTTGCGGCCATTGCCTTCTATTGGTACGGCAGCCCCGGCCTGGGCCTGGTCATGGGCATTGCGATTATAGTTAACCTGGTAGCCGGTGCACTGGCAGGTGCACTGATCCCGGTCGTTTTGAAACGGATGTCTATTGACCCTGCCCTTGCAGGTGGTGTTGTACTGACGACAGTCACCGATGTTATCGGCATCTTCGCGTTCATCGGCCTGGCCAGCTATGTGCTACTCGTCAATTAAAACCTGTTAAAAGGCCCCGGGAAACTTGTCCACCATGCAGATACTTCTGATCACGCAGGAGCCACCGCTAAGCCCTGATGCTGTCGCAACAGGAAACGCGATACGCACCGCGCAACTTGAAGCTGCCCTGCGTCGCGCGGGACATGGCATCTCGCATACTTGGCTGGATAAGAATAAAGACAAACACCCGGATGCTTTTCACAGCCGCGATGAATTACAGGCAAGCATCACCCGACAACAACCGGATGTCATCCTCGTTTCATTCTGGGAATTACTGGAGTTGCTTCCATTCGAATTGCAGCAACCCGTTATACTGGATTTCGTCGCACCCAGGCCGCTGGAAGAGCTTTATGAGCACCCGGAGCGGGTCAGTGCTGAACTGCAGCGATTGCAGAGCAACCTGACAAAGTGTGATGTACTGTTAACCGGCAATGAATCACAGCGTAACCTGTTGTGGTTTACCCTGTTGCAGGCAGGATTTGACCTGCGCGGTTATGAACCTGTACTGGTCGTGCCTTTAGCGGCAGAACCCGCCGGCAAACCCGGGTCCGATCCTCGCACCAATGGCTGGACCCTGGTCAGCGGTGGCGTCCACTGGCCGTGGCGAAAATCTGAGAATTACTGGCAAGCTATCCAAAGTATGAAGGATGATCCGGAAACCGAAGCACCACGCCTGGTATTGTTCGGCGGACCATACCGTTGGCAGGAAGATGCACTCCAAAACAGCGGGCCGGGCCAAGCCACAACTGATTATCAAACCCAGGGACTCGCGCCCTACTCCCACTTCAGCCGCTTTCTACTGGAATCCGCACACATTGGCCTGGAAGTCGCCCAATCAAATATTGAACGAAAATATAGCCAATCTTTCCGCTCACTGGAATTTCTACGTCACGGATTGCCTTTAATTTGTAACGACTACCTACCAATAGCCGAACTGGTCAAAAAATATAAAGCCGGCT
>Ga0209633_10002046_pt1 | contig 19979 bp, 17 predicted proteins | sample Cruoilmetagenom1_FD_187290 | JGI IMG/M metagenome (GOLD analysis project Ga0209633, IMG submission 187290) | Oil polluted marine microbial communities from Coal Oil Point, Santa Barbara, California, USA - Sample 1 (SPAdes) (version 2) | ecosystem: Environmental > Aquatic > Marine > Oil seeps ... | reverse complement strand
CGCAGGGCGGCCGGGGCGCCGAAGGCATTAGCGGTCGCGTTAAGTTTTTGCCGCTTGCTTGGGCTGGGATGCCCAAAACAAGCTTTCGCAAAAATAGCGACTCCCCGCGTCATGCCCTGGTTGGACACCGGCTTCGGTCTATTGACCATGATCTTTCTCCTAACCTTTGTCATGAGTTGTCTCGGAACGCGTTGGCCGATGGTGAAGACAGCGACCCTACTGCTGTTTGTGATGAGCACAAGCATCTCCAACGACCAGTCCTACTCCTTCATCGGTTTTGTCAACATGGAATTTATGATGATGATAGCGGGCTTCATTGTCAGCGTCATCATGATGCTGATGGGTCGCAACCGTCCCGAGAAGCGCCTGCTGAGCGGCATTCGCGCGTTCTTTCACGGCTGCGCCGGGATCAGCGGCGGATTCGCCCGGGTTACGGCCACCAAGCGGGTGCAAGAACGCAACAATCAACAGGTCCACCGGCTGGTTCGGATGATACCGGGGCGGTTGCGCATCCTGGCGCAATCGCTCGATTATCGATTGTTCCCCGATAATCCGCCGGACAAGGTCAATCATCTGCTCGACACCTTGCAGAGCACAGCCTCCCGCTTGCGGATCGTGGCGAGACTGCTCGACCGGGTCGTCGGAGAGGCTGCGACTTCCAACCGTCCGTCTCCTCTGGGCACGAAGCTGCCGCGGCAGCTATACCGGCTGTTCGAGCGGTGGGCTCACCTGACGCGGACCACCGCCGCATCGGATCAGGAACGAGCCGCTTTTCGACAGCTCTACGATGAGCTGGAACAGCGGCTCGAAGCGTATGAAAGCGACGTCAGCGATCATCAACCGGACGAACGAATGCTGATGGCTCTCACCGCCTTGCTCGGCGGCGTGCGGGGACTGCTCGATGCGATGGCGGAAACCGATCGGGCCATCGCTGAGATTAACTGGGAGCAATGGGCAGTCGCGCGTTTTTGAGGTCGGCGCACAGCAATGGGATGTACCTAATGATGTCTGGGCATTGGGCCTAATAAAATAGGTAGGTAGGCACGCGCGTGGTCAACCGCGGGTCGCCAGCAGCGTATAAATAGTGGATTCGTGAAGCGTAGGCGGTTGTTCGACCGCGATTTCGGTCATGCCGTGGGCTCGGAGCAGCCCGAGGACCGTCTCCAACCTGCCGTCCATATCATGTACGTCGACAACGACCTGGCGAATTCGAGGCCAATCGTCGGCTTCGATCCCATAAAAGATATCCAGTTCCGCTTTTTCTGCGTCGATCTTCAACAGATCGATGCATTCGATGCCCTGCTCCCGGATAAAATCAGACAGCGTTTTCAACTCGCACCGAACCGTCTGATAGCGCAGCGTCTGCTTTAAAGCGGTGTTCAGAATCGCTTCGCGCAACACCTCCGGCAGCCATTTCAACAGGCGCAGCGATGCCGGTGCCTCCGGCATATGGATGATGTTGGTCAGGGTGGCCTCCTTGACCTCCTGATGGTCCGCTTCCGGGTCCGGAAACTCGGTCGACAACACCGGCGCAGAAGGGTAATAGGCAAATTCCACCGTGCCCGATCGATTCGACAGCCCAAACGGGTAGGCCCGCATTGCCTCCCCATTATAGCGATTCAGGTTTTTCTGCAGCACGTCGAAAATCGGTGCGACGGGCTCGAAGCAGTGCACGCGCACTGTCCCACCGCTGCGCGCCCAGGCAGCAAGGGCAAACAGACCGATATTGGCGCCCACATCGATGATCGTATCGCCGTTCTTTACGGCGATGTCATGATCGAAATAGGTCTGCACTTCAGCGTTGACAATGCCGACATCATGCTTCTGAAGACAGCTGACGGTCATTCCGTTGGGCAAGGCGACCTCCGGCATAGGGTTTTTCCTCGGTGAGTTCGTTGGAACTGGATTGTACACTCCGAGCAAGGAATCCGGCTGACGAAAAAGCCGATCTGAAACCGTCCAAAACTGGCGCCCCGGGAGGGATTCGAACCCCCGACTTTCCCCTTAGGAGGGGGACGCTCTATCCTGCTGAGCTACCGGGGCGCAAAGAGGGTGCTGTCTTGTCAAAACACGCACGTCGTGTCCGAAACAGCAGCGCCATTGTATCATTGCCAGAACGAGATTATCCAGTAAGAGAGAATTCCTACGTGTAGGCGGTTCGGTCATGCTTCGCTCCCTTTGACAGGTTAACAAACGCACGGAGGTTTTTGCGGCGCCTTGGAGATTGTTCCGGAGGTGCCTACCCGAAAAATGGTAGCGAACGCAAGCCCGGTAGGTCATGTGAAGGCGCACCGCTGATGAGTCTGAATCAGATACCGAACCTTACCGAGCTCCGTAATCCGACGTCCGACTCGTCAGGGTTAAGCTATCCTGATCGTCGTCTACTCTCATAGCCTCCCGGCAAGATCCCCCGCGAGTCACGGGGGATCCTCGGCATTTTCGATTCCGAAGCTTTCGCTACTCGGCTTTCGGAATGCCGCACGGTTGGATTTACTTCTTGATTTTTTTCAGACTTCCGGCAGGAATCGCGCCATCGGAACGACCTTTAAGATAAGCGTATAAGGAATCCATTGCCTGCTCTTCCGAGACGCCCCTTTTCTTGATCATCTTGATGTTCATCACATTCTCAAGCATCGGGGGCATGCTGCCCTTGCCATTTTTGACAATTTCCGTCAGCGTTGCCTTATCAGTCGTTTTCAAGGCTTCCAGGAGGTTCGGAAACGCTGCACCGCCAGCGGCATCCGGACCGTGGCAGGTTTCGCAGCGACCCCGCTGGTAGATTTTCATTCCAATCCACGTCGCTTCGTCCAGCTTTCCGTCTTCGATAACATAGGGTTTATCCTGTGCCATTGCATGGCCCGCGAACAGCAGACTGGCCCCCAAGACAAAACCCGTACCCAGCTTTTTAACGATTTCCGGTTTCAACTCACTTCCTCCACCTTGTTGTTAACAAAAATAACCGGGAATTCCAACACCACGGCAGCAATATGCGCGGCATTCGTCCGACAGAGGATCCGAGAGATCGCAACAGCCATCCATAGCCCGCAACAACGGACACGATTGAACGCCCGATGAAAAGCATTTTACCTGATTTTGCACGCTTCAACCAAATTGAGTCGTTTACGCCGGCAATTCTCATTCTAGATAATCGCGCAGGGACGCAGAGAATCATTTCTTGGATAATTTTATAAAAAAGCGATGAAATGCATAACGTTTCATACGATTCCGGCAAGCCAACAAGCCTTCGTTTTTCTGCTCCTTTACAATTCACGCGTCGCACTGAATTGAATATCCGGCCAGCGCTCTTCAGTCAATTGCAGATGAATGCGGCTCGTCGCCAGATAGACAAGATAGCCGCCGCCGTCTTCCGCCAAATGATCGAATGCTCTTCGCTTGAACTCCTCGAGCTTTTTGGGATCATCGCAACTGATCCAGCGTGCCGTGGTAATCGGTATCTGGTCATAGACGCATTCGACATTGTATTCCGATTTCAGTCGAAACGCCGTCACATCGAATTGCAGCACGCCGACAGCACCGAGAATCAAATCATTGTTTTTCAACGGTCTGAACAGCTGGGTCGCCCCCTCCTCCGTCAACTGCAGCAACCCTTTGTGCAGCGCCTTGGCGCGCAGCGGGTCTTTCAGCACTACCCGGCGAAACAGCTCCGGCGCAAAATAGGGAATCCCTTCGTATTTGAGCTTTTCACCCTGGCTGAACGTATCACCGACCTGGATGGTGCCATGATTATGTAAGCCGAGGATATCGCCAGAATACGCGTCATCGACACGCTCGCGGCTATCGGCCTGAAAGGTGATTGCATTGCCGATCTGAATGTTCTTGCCGATGCGAACGTGATGCAGCTTCATACCTTGGCTGAACCGGCCCGAACAGACACGGAAAAAGGCCACGCGATCACGATGGGCCGGGTCCATATTGGCCTGCACCTTAAACACGAAACCGGTCAATTTTTCCTCGTCAGGGCTGACCGTGCGTTCGCCTGCGTCGCGCGGCAGCGGCGGCGGGGCATATTCGACAAAAGCATCGAGCAGCTCCAGGATGCCAAAATTGTTGATTGCCGAGCCGAAAAAGACCGGCGTCTGCCGGCCGGCAAGATAGGCCTCACGATCGAACGCGTGACTCGCTCCTTTCACCAGTTCGATCGCATCGCGCAGCTCTTCCGCCTGATCGCCGATCACTTCGTCGAGCCTGGGATTGTCCAGCCCCTCGATCACTTCGCCTTCGGCAATCTTGCCGCCGTGGCGCGGGTCGAACAGGTGGACCGCGTCTCCATACAGGTCGTACACACCCTGGAACCGCTTGCCCATGCCGATTGGCCAGGTCATCGGCGCACATTGGATATCGAGAACCGATTCGACTTCGTCGAGGAGATCGATCGGATCCCTTCCTTCACGGTCCAGCTTGTTGATAAAGGTGAGGATCGGCGTATCCCGCAGCCGGCAGACATCCATCAATTTGACGGTCCGCGCTTCCACCCCCTTCGCGCTGTCGATGACCATCAATGCGGAATCGACCGCGGTCAATGTCCGGTAAGTGTCTTCCGAAAAGTCTTCGTGGCCGGGCGTATCCAACAGATTGACGACGCGCCCCTTATGTTCGAACTGCATCACCGACGTGGTCACCGAAATGCCGCGCTGCTTTTCCATCTCCATCCAGTCGGAGGTGGCATGGCGCGCAGCCTTGCGCCCCTTGACAGTACCGGCAAGCTGAATCGCACCGCCGAACAGCAGCAGCTTTTCGGTGATGGTGGTTTTACCCGCATCAGGGTGTGAAATGATGGCGAACGTTCGCCGACGGTGCACTTCGGAAAGAAACTCGGACATTGAATACAAAAAGTTAGAAGTTAAAAATTAGAGTCCTGCCTTTTTAACGCAACCGCGCCGCCTCGTCCAGTTCATGCAGGCGCGCCAATTTTTCGGCGATTTTAATCTCGAGCCCGCGGCCAACGGGGCTATAGTACCGGCGATCGGAAAGCGCATCCGGAAAATAGCACTCGCCGGCGGCATAGGCGCCAGGTTCATCGTGCGCATAGCGGTATTCTTTGCCGTAATCCAGCTGTTGCATCAACTTTGTCGGGGCATTGCGCAGATGCAGCGGCACCTCCAGGCTGGCCGACTGCGCCGCATCGTTCATGGCTGCTTTGTACGCCGTATAGACCGCGTTGCTCTTCGGCGCACAGGCCAGATAGATCACCGCTTGAGCGAGAGCCAATTCCCCCTCCGGACTGCCCAGCCGTTCCTGAGCATTCCAGGCGTTCAGGGCCAGCTCCAGAGCGCGGAGGTCGGCATTGCCGATATCTTCGCAGGCGATGCGAACGATCCTGCGGGCCAGGTAGAGCGGGTCGCAGCCGCCATCCAGCATGCGGCACAGCCAATACAGCGCTGCATCCGGTGCACTGCCGCGCACCGACTTATGAAGCGCAGAGATCTGATTGAAAAAATCCTCACCCTGCTTATCGAAGCGCCGCAACCCACCTGCCAGGATCTCCCTTGCAACCGCTTCGGTGATCACCAGCGAACCATCTTCCTGCTCCTGCGCCAGATCGATCGAGATCTCCAGCAGATTGAGCAGGCGGCGGGCGTCCCCATCGGCCGCCTCGGCAAACCAGCGCCGCACCGAGGATGGAAATCGAATATCAAGCCGCCCGACACCTCGCTGCTCGTCCGTCAACGCACCGTCGAGCACCTGCAAAAGCTCCTCTTCGGTCAGCGGCTTGAGCAGATAGACCCGTGCCCGTGACAACAACGCATTGTTCAGTTCGAAAGAGGGATTTTCGGTCGTTGCACCGATCAGATAGACAGTACCGTCTTCGACATGGGGCAAAAAAGCATCCTGTTGAGACTTGTTGAACCGGTGCACCTCATCCACGAACAGAACAGTGCGGCGATCGTTCTCCAGCTGCTTCTTTGCTTCGGCGACTGCAGTACGAATCTCCTTGACGCCGGAAAGCACCGCCGACACCGGAAGAAACAGCGCGTTGGAGTGGCCGGCGATGAGGCGCGCCAGGGTTGTTTTGCCGGTGCCGGGCGGACCCCAGAAGATCATCGAGTGCAGGCGTCCGGAATCGATCGCTTCATACAGCGGCTTACCGGGCCTCAACACATGACTCTGACCGATGAACTCATCCAGTCGCCGCGGCCTCATGCGATCGGCCAGCGGCTTTTCAGCCCCGTTCGACACAGCTATTCTTCGAAGACATCGACACCCGGCGGAGCCGTAAATTGAAACATCGTGCGATCGATCGGATAATTCTTTTTCACATCGGAAAAATAGATTCGGGTCAACTGACCGAAGTTGTCATTCAACTCCATGCCGCCAATGGTTTTCCCGTCCATGCCGATCAGAATGTATTTAAAGCTGCTGTTTTCGTCTTTCGGACGCAGCCTGACCCACCGCATCCCTTCGTCGGTGCCCTGGTTCTCGACGATGAAATTGCGATCGAGCGACATTTCGCCGCTCAACAGCATCGCCGGGGTTGCGCCGATGGCCTGATCGAGATGCTTGACGGTCACCTGCTCCAGATCGGCATCATAAAACCACACCTTCGTGCCGTTGGAGACGATCTCCTGTTTGAACGGCCGCTGATAATCCCACCGAAAGCGGCCCGGTTTCTTCAAATAGAACCTGCCGTAACTGGTTTTTATCGGATTCCCGCGCTCATCGATCGACACCTGTTTGAAATCACAGCTCAACGTTCGTGTCGTGATGAGAAACGCTTTCAGCTGCATGACAGATGACATTTCCACCGCAGTCGCAGAGATAGAAAACAGACACAATAGTGCCACTTTGATCAATCCATTCAATCTTATAAAAGGCATCTCAATATCATATAACTTGGTAAATATCAATCGTATCCGTTCCCAGTCAGCTCTTTCAAGGTGGCCGACAATCATCATGAGATTAATAGTAGGTTGGGAAAAGGCCGACAGGCCGTGCCCAACATCCGTCCCGAGCCGCTGGGCACGCTGCGCTTTGCCCAACCTACATAAATCTTCGTATTTTCAATGGGCTGGAAGCACCTTGAAAGGGGTGCCGTTCCCAGTCAACCATGAACAATCAGGATCAGGCAATCGGCCCGCTCGATCCATCCATCTACTCTTCCAGTGGCGGCGGCGCCAGCACTTCACGCGAGCCGTTGGCCTCCAACGGCCCGACGACGCCGGCACGCTCCATGTCCTCGACCATTCTCGCCGCCCGATTGTAGCCCACTTTCAAGCGCCTCTGAACACCGGAAATAGAGGCCTTTCGTGTTTCGGTCACGATCTTCACGGCTTGGTCATACAGGGGGTCCATTTCATCATCCGCCACATCCGTCGCTGCATCGAACTCTGCGCCGTCGCCGCTCTCCCTGGTAATCTCTTCGAGGTAATTCGCGGGACCGGCCTGTATCAGAAACTCCACAACCTTGTGCACCTCATGGTCGTCCACGAACGCGCCGTGCGCACGTATCGGAATGCTGATGCCCGCCGGAAGATACAACATATCGCCGTGCCCCAGCAAAGCTTCGGCCCCACCCTGATCGAGAATCGTGCGCGAATCGATTTTGGAGGAGACCTGAAAAGCAATCCGGGAGGGGATGTTCGCCTTGATCAACCCGGTCAGCACGTCCACCGACGGCCGCTGTGTCGCAAGGATCAAGTGCAAGCCTGCCGCCCGTGCTTTCTGAGCCAGGCGGGCAATCAACTCCTCCACCTTTTTGCCGACGATCATCATCATGTCGGCCAGTTCGTCGATGACGATGACGATGCTCGGCAAAGGCGTCAGAACAGGAAACTCCTCGCCCTCTTGCAGCGGCCGCTCCGGTATGAACGTTGGATCTTTGATCGGAGCGCCGCTCTTTTCGGCTTCCCGGACCTTGCGATTGAAGCCGGCAAGGTTGCGCACTCCAACCATGGACATCACGCGATAGCGCCGCTCCATTTCTGCGACACACCACCGCAAGGCGTTCGCGGCCTCTTTCATGTCGGTCACGACCGGCGTCAGCAGATGCGGAATCCCTTCGTACACCGATAGCTCCAACATTTTCGGATCGACCATGATCATGCGAACATCTTCCGGCGTCGCCTTATAGAGCATGCTCAGAATCATGGCATTGACCGCAACCGATTTTCCCGAGCCGGTCGTGCCCGCGACCAGCAAGTGCGGCATCTTCGCAAGATCGGCAGCCACCGGTTCACCGCTGCTGTCCTTGCCGAGGATCAGCGTCAATGGTGATGCCGATTTGGCGTAAAGCCGCGATGATAGGACATCGCGCAAAGCCACCAGTTCCCGCTCCTTGTTGGGTATTTCCAGGCCGATCACCGACTTCCCCGGAATGATTTCGACGATACGGACACTGGTCACCGACAAGGCGCGCGCCAGATCCTTGGCCAGGCTGCTGATTCGGCTTACCTTCACGCCGGCGGCCGGCTCGATCTCGAAACGGGTGATGACAGGCCCGGGGTCCACGGCAACCACTTCCACGTCGACGCCGAAATGGCTGAGGATAACCTCGACCTGCCGCGACATCTCTTCCAATGCGGCTCTGGAATAGCCCTTCGTAGGCGGCCGCGGTTCATCCAGCAGCGACAAGGGAGGTATCTCCCCTTCCACAGCGCCAACGGGTTGGGGCGGCTTTTCGTGTGACCGCTCCGCCCTTGGCCGCTTCAGCGCAGTCTGCATTTCCATTTCGACCGGTCGCTCCGCTTTGATCTGCTTGACGGGTTCGAACAGTTCGTCCACTGCCTTGAGCGTGACTGGCGCCTCAACCGATTCGACCACCGGTCGCCTTTTTGCCTCTCGGTCTATCATCGTTGCCTTTCTTGTTTCCTCCCCATCCTGCTGCTTCCTCTCGACTACCGAGCGAGACAATGCACCGGCCCACCGATACACGGTATACAGGCCTGCGAGCGTGTATTTCCCGACCCAGTCGGCGATCGCAATCCAGGAGCACCCGGTGAACAACGTGGTTCCGGCGAAAAACAGCGCCAACAACAGCAACGTCGCCCCGGTCGACCCGAAGGCGTGGAGCAAAAAGTCTCCGACCTCCTGACCGAGCACGCCGCCGGTCGATTCGGGCATTGGCAGCCGGAGTCGCGGCCAATGCAGCGCCAACAGCCCTGCCCCGGAGACGATGGTGGCGAGAAAGCCGGCCCAGCGCAGCGCCAATATCGAAACCTGACCTTCCGCCCGCCGGCCCCGGTATACCAACACACCGTGATAGGCAATCATGAACGGAAACAGATAGGCCGTCAGACCGAACAGGGAAAGAAAAAAATCGGACAACCATGCGCCCACTTCGCCACCCGCATTGCGTATCGGCTGCCCAGTCCCGCTGTGCGTCCAGCCGCCGTCCTCCAAGCTGAACGTCACCAGAGAAATCAGAAAAAACAGCGCGATCGTAGAAACCCCGAGCAAAAGGATTTCACGCAAGCCACGCGCGATTTGCACACCGGAATGGTGCTGGGAGACTTCTTTATGTGTTTTGGCCAAAACCTCACCCAGATTGTAAAATGATCGAACTATCTTACTTATATTTATAAAAAAATGAAATTTAATCAAGCACCACTTTACGAAAAGCAGCCGCATTGCCATACTATTGTCATCGGTTTTTTACCCCGAAGATTTCATAAATTTGCGCCGATATCGCGCAGTATATTGGTTTCACAAGGAAATTTCCGAAGGAGTGGCGTATCAGTGACTACGTCCGACTGAGGAAATATTTCTTGTGGAATCAAGAGACAAGCGAGATCAAGCATAATTTATGAAAGATTCGGGTTACGAAGACCCTCCCTTTTTTTGGCGTTAGAATACAACCGCCTGACATTTTAGGACATTGACATGAGCGAGTCCAAGCACTGCCGTTTACTCATCCTCGGTTCCGGCCCGGCCGGATACACTGCCGCCATATATGCCGCGCGCGCCAACCTCAATCCGGTCTTGGTTACGGGGATCGAGCAAGGCGGCCAGTTGATGACCACCACCGATGTCGACAACTGGCCCGGCGATGTCAGCGGCCTGCAGGGCCCCGAGCTGATGGAGCGAATGCGCCAACATGCGGAACGCTTCGATACGGAGATCGTCTTCGACCATATCCATACAGCCGAGCTTTCGACGGGGCCGATGACACTCACCGGTGACGCCGGCAGCTACACCTGCGATGCGTTGATCATCGCCACCGGCGCGTCGGCCCGCTACCTTGGTCTCCCGTCCGAAGAGGCCTACAAAGGCAAAGGCGTCTCAGCCTGCGCCACCTGTGACGGATTCTTCTACAAAGGCAAAAATGTCGCAGTCATCGGCGGCGGCAGCACTGCCGCCGAAGAGGCGCTGTATCTTGCCAATATCGCCAATCATGTGACGGCGGTGCACCGTCGTGATCAATTTCGCGCAGAAAAGATACTTGCCGACAAACTCATACAAAAAGCCGCGCATGGAAACGTCACCATCGAATGGAACCATGTACTTGACGAAGTCCTGGGAGATGATATGGGCGTCACCGGCATGCGCATCAAAAACGTCAAGGACGGCACGACCAAAGAGATCGAACTGGAGGGCGTTTTCATCGCCATCGGCCACACGCCCAATACCGGCATTTTCGAAGGGCAGCTGGATATGCGGGGCGGCTATATTAAGATCCACAGCGGCACTGAAGGCAATGCCACAGCGACCAGTGTGCCCGGTGTCTTCGCTGCCGGTGACGTCGCCGACGCGATCTATCGGCAGGCCATTACATCGGCCGGTTCCGGCTGTATGGCTGCCTTGGATGCGGAACGGTACCTCGACAGCGTGGAGCAACCGTAACTCCCTCCAAAAGGGGGTGCCGCATCCGCCTATCACCCTATCACCCACCTCATCATGCGGCTGGAGGAAGAACCGGCGCCAGGAGCCGGCATACTGAATTCACCAAACCGCTGTCATGGATAAGTGCACTTCATTGCGCTCACGCCTGATCGATCGAATCGATACCGTTGCGCCGGATGCCTGGAACGCACTGACTGACAGCCGCTTCCCCTTCCTGACACATGAATTTCTGAACGCGCTGGAGCGGCAGGAGTGCCTGGGCGAAAGAACGGGCTGGTTTCCCCGACACCTGTTGGTCGAAGACGAGAACGGCGCGCTGATCGCTGCCATGCCGATGTATCTGAAAACCAATTCGTTCGGAGAGTTCGTATTCGACTGGGCGTGGGCCGACGCCTACCGCCAAGCCGGCCTCGCATACTATCCCAAACTGGTCGTCGCCGCACCATTTACTCCGGCAACCGGTCCCAGAGTATTGATCGCCGACAAATTCGACAGGCAAACGCTCTACCCGACAGTGGTCGATACCGCCATCGATGCCGCTGCACAGCTGCAGGTTTCGTCGCTGCACTGGCTTTTTACATCGGACCAGCAGTTCCTGTCGTCACAGCCGCTGTTAATACGCCTCGGCTGCCAGTTTCACTGGGAGAACCGAAACTATGCCGATTTCGAGGATTTTCTCTCCACGCTGACGTCGAAGCGACGCAAACAGATCAGGAAAGAGCGGCGCGAGGCAAGCAGCTTAAGTCTGGAGGTCCGCCGCATCCCCGGCAACGAAGTCGACAGCCGCGAATGGCGAAGTTTTCACCACCTCTATCAGTCGACCTTCGACAAACACGGCAACTACCCGGCGCTGACCCTGGGTTTTTTTCAGGAGGTCGCCGCAACCATGGGCGAGCAGACTCTACTTGTTTTGGCCTACCAGGCGAAACGCATCGTTGCCGCCAGCTATTTTCTGGTCGGCCGTGATACATTGTATGGTCGCTATTGGGGATGCTTCGAACGGATACTCGGACTGCATTTCGAACTGTGCTACTATCAGGGCATTGAATTCTGCATAGAAAACCGTCTCGAGCGGTTCGAGCCGGGCGCCCAGGGCGAGCATAAAATCAGCCGCGGCTTTTTGCCCACTGAAACGTGGTCGCTGCACTGGGTGCGGGATCCGCGATTCCGTGCCGCGATAGCGGATTTTCTCGATCAGGAAACTGTCCGGATGCACACCTATATTGCCGATTTGTCGACCCATTCCCCCTTCAAAGCGGACACTGCCGACGATGCTCACGGCTCTCGATCCACTTGACGACACCCAGCCGTTTCCCCCGGCTGAGCACGCACTGGAAGAGCCGGACGGGCTGTTGGCAGTCGGCGGCAGCCTGGCCCCGCGCCGTCTGCTTCATGCCTACCGAAACGGCATTTTTCCCTGGTACAATGCGGGCGAGCCGATTCTCTGGTGGTCGCCAAATCCACGGCTGACGCTGCTGCCCGACCGGTTGAAAGTGTCCAGAAGCCTGCGCAAGATCCTCCGCCGACAGGAATTTCAGATCAGTTTCGACCGTGCCTTCGATGCCGTCATCGAAGGCTGTGCCGCCCCTCGCCCGAACGCGGCAGACACCTGGATTACACCGGAGATGAAAAGCGCCTATATCGCCATGCATCAGATGGGCATCGCTCATTCGGTCGAGTCCTGGTATGACAACGAACTGGTCGGCGGACTGTATGGCATCGCCATCGGTCAGGTCTTTTTTGGCGAATCGATGTTTTCCTGCCGCAGCAACGCCTCCAAAGCGGCCTTTGCCGTTTTTGTCCAGGCATTGAAAGAGTGGAACTACGCCCTGATCGACTGTCAGATCTATACAGACCACCTGGTCGGTTTCGGCGCTGAGGAGATGCCCCGCAGCGATTTTCTCACGCTGCTCGATCGCTATTGCGAGCGCCCGGCTTCGCCGCAGGCTTGGGGGAGCGAACCGATCCAATGCGTCACAGCATGAATACCATCCCCTTTTATCTCAGCAGCGAACAGCCCTGTGACTATCTCCCAAACCGACAGGCGCAGTCGCTGTTCGTCGCCCCTGACACGCCGCTCACCGTCACGCTCTATTCCCGCCTGCTCGCCCACGGCTTCCGCCGCAGCGGCGGCATCGTCTATCAGCCGCACTGCAGCCGGTGTGCCGGCTGCGTCCCCATACGCATTCCCGTCGATCGGTTCGAGGCCTCGAGAATCCAACGGCGCACGCTGCGCAGAAACTCCGATCTGTGCATCATCGCCAAGCCGGCCGAATTCGACGAGGAGCATTACGCCTTGTACATGCGTTACCTCAGAGCCAGGCACCCCGAAGGCCAAATGGTCCACTCCAGCCCGGAAGATTACATCCATTTCCTCACCAGCCGTTGGTGCACCACGGTGTTCTATGAATTCAGGCTGAAAGGATCGCTGGTCGCATTGGCCGTCGTCGATCATCTCGAACATGCATTATCAGCCGTCTACACGGCATTCGAACCATCGGCGGCCGCACGCAGCCTCGGCGCTTATGCGGTCTTATGGCAAATCCACCACGCCAAAAAACTCGGCATGCGTTGGCTTTATCTGGGCTTTTGGATTCATTCGTGTCGCAAGATGGCATATAAAAACCACTTTCGTCCGCTCGAAGCCTATCTGAACGGCCGCTGGCGTATATTCGAAAAGGGCGAAAATATGGTATGATTAATGGTTTTATATACTTATTGCTTGAATTCGATAAACGAGACAATCAGATGGCCAAAGAAGATCAGATCGAAATGGAGGGGAAAGTGATCGAAACCCTTCCAAACACCATGTTCCGGGTTGAACTGGAAAACGGGCATGTCGTGATAGCCCATATCTCCGGAAAAATGCGCAAGCACTATATCCGCATCCTGACCGGAGACAGAGTCCGAGTGGAAATGACGCCTTATGACCTGTCAAAAGGACGTATTACTTTCCGCATGCGCTAAGGGCATGTCACGAGAACGCGTGGTCCGCCTCCCCGCTTGTCGTGGGCTCTCCTCGAGGCGCAACCTTGACCACACAACGGGCTGGCTGTGCGCAGCTTCACAGTTACATCGTGTCTTCCTCCGAGATGACCATCTCCTTTCCTTCGATGGCAAAAGCCAGTGCCCCCTCTTCGACATACACCCGGATATGCCCGCCGCGTGACAATCGGCCGAACAGGATGTCCTCGGCAAGCGGCTTCTTGATGTGCTCCTGAATCACCCTGGCCATCGGCCGTGCGCCCATTGTCGGGTCACAGCCGTGCTCGGCAAGCCATTGCCGCGCTTCCGGTTCCAGCGTTAGACTCACATTCTTTTCTTCCAGTTGTGATTCCAGTTCGAAAATGAACTTATCGACAACGTAGCCGATAATTTCGAAATCGAGCGGCTTGAATTGAATAACCGCGTCCAGGCGGTTGCGAAACTCGGGCGTAAACACCTTCTCGATGACCTGCATGCTGTCGCTGCTATGGTTCTGTTTGGTAAAACCGATCGATGCGCGAGCGGCTTCAGTCGCCCCGGCATTGGTCGTCATCACTAAAATGGTGTTCCTGAAATCGGCCTTGCGGCCATTGTTGTCGGTGAGCGTCCCGTGGTCCATGACCTGCAGCAGCAGGTTGAACACATCCGGATGCGCTTTTTCCATTTCATCGAGCAGCAGCACTGCATGCGGGTGCTTGTTGACTGCTTCCGTCAACAAGCCGCCTTGATCGAAGCCCACATAACCCGGCGGAGCTCCGATCAGGCGCGAAACCGTATGCCGCTCCATATATTCGGACATATCGAAGCGAATCAACTCGATGCCCAACACATGCGCCAGCTGCCGTGTGACTTCGGTTTTGCCGACGCCGGTGGGACCTGCGAACAGAAAAGAACCGATCGTCTTTCGATCATCACCCAAGCCGGCGCGCGACAGCTTGATTGCCGAAGCCAGCGCCGAAATCGCCTCATCCTGGCCGAACACCAGCATTTTCAGGTTCTGCTCGAGATCTCTGAGCTTATCTTTATCACTGGATGAAACCGACCTGGGAGGAATGCGTGCAATTTTGGCAACGATGCTTTCGACATCCTCGATTTCGATCACTTTTTTGCGCTCCGCATCGGGCAGCAATCGTTGACCGGCACCGGCTTCATCGATCACATCGATGGCCTTGTCCGGAAGGTACCTGTCGGTAATATAGCGGTCGGACAACTCCGCCGCGCAGCGAAGCCCTTCCACAGAGTATTTGATCTCATGATGCTCTTCGAAGCGGGATTTCAGTCCCTTGAGAATCTGGAACGTCTCCTCGACCGTGGGCTCGACGATATCGATCTTCTGAAAACGGCGCGCGAGGGCATGGTCTTTTTCAAAAATGCCGCGGTACTCCTGATAGGTCGTCGAACCGATGCAGCGCAGCTCACCGGATGCAAGCATGGGTTTGATGAGATTGGAGGCATCCATAACGCCCCCTGAAGCGGAACCGGCGCCGATAATCGTATGAATTTCATCGATGAAAAGAATCGAGTTCGGCTCCTTCTTGATCTGTTTGAGCAAGGCTTTCAGACGCTTTTCAAAATCGCCCCGATATTTGGTGCCGGCAACCAGAGCGCCCAGATCCAGCGAATAGATGATACTGTCTCTCAATACCTCCGGCACGTCCTCCTCCACGATTTTCTTGGCCAAACCTTCGGCGATGGCCGTCTTACCGACGCCCGCCTCGCCCACCAGCAAGGGATTGTTTTTTCGCCTGCGACATAAAACCTGGAGCGTGCGTTCGACTTCGGCTTTGCGTCCTATCAAAGGATCGATCCTGCCAAGCCGGGCCTCTTCGTTCAGATTGACGGCAAATTTCGCCAACGGACTGTCTACCTGCTGCCCATCTTCCTCCCCATCGGTCAGCTGACCCGTATCGGCATCTGCATCATCTTTCGCCTTGGAGATGCCATGCGAGATATAGTTGACCACATCGAGCCGGGTCAAATCCTGTTTATTGAGCAGATAGACCGCGTGCGAATCCTGCTCACTGAATATGGCGACCAGAACATTCGCCCCGGTGACTTCCTTCTTGCCTGATGACTGAACATGAAAGACGGCCCGCTGCAACACGCGCTGAAAACCCAATGTGGGCTGCGTCTCACGGTCAGCGCCGACGGGAATCAACGGCAATGTTTCCGCCAGAAACTCGATGAGTTCCCGCCGCATCGACTCGCTGTCCGCACCGCACGCCTTCAGTACTTCTAGGGCCGCCGAGTTATCGAGCATGGCTAAGAGCAAATGTTCGACCGTGATAAACTCATGCCTTTTTTCGTGCGCCTCTTTCAAAGCTGAATTGAGCGTGTACTCGAGTTCTTTATTTAACATCTTGAGATCCTAGGCTTCTTCCATCGTGCACAACAACGGGTGCTGATGCCGACGTGAATGTTCGTTGACCAGTTGCACTTTGGTTTTCGCCACATCACGGGTGAATACCCCGCACACCCCTATTCCACGGGTATGCACATGCAGCATCACCTGAGTGGCTTTCTCCTCGTTCATCGAAAAGAAACTCATCAGAATTTCAATCACGAACTCCATCGGCGTGAAATCGTCATTCACCAAAACGACCTGGAACAAAGGCGGCCGCTTCAGTTTCGGCTTGGCTTCCTGAACAGCGAGATCGCCATCAGGCGGCCGCTCATCATTCTGCTGACTCATGGACCATCTCAAAGCTTACCAATTACGAGTAGAAGTATATAGTATACCAACTTCATACGACGTAAAACCCACTCCGCGACCGATTCTCTCGGCGCGTGACACACACACATTTTTAGAGAGATTCAGCACTCAATGGTTCCGCGCAGCAACGATACAAATCAAGTACAATAATGCTGTCAGTCACACACCAAACAATCGAGTTGCATGGATGGGAACCCTCATGAATGATCGCCTCGACGGCGAGCGTTATCCGCTCCGTCTGATAAAATCATTGATCGATATCGATATGAAAACAGCCTTTCCGGCAACGAATCTCACCCCGCCATGAGCAAAAATATTATCGTCGGCATGTCCGGCGGTGTCGATTCCGCTGTCGCAGCGCTTCTCCTGCTCGAGAAGGGCCATGACGTCACCGGACTGTTCATGAAAAACTGGGAAGAAGACGACGACAACGGTCAATGCACCGCCACCGCGGATCTGGCCGATGCGCAGCAAGTGTGCGACCGGCTCGGCATCGCGCTGAAAACCGTCAATTTCTCGGCCGAATACTGGGATGACGTATTCGCGGTCTTTCTGAACGAATATCAGGCGGGCCGCACGCCCAACCCCGACATTCTGTGCAACAAACACATCAAATTCAAAGCGTTTCTCGACTTTGCCCAAGACCTCGGAGCCGAATGGATCGCCACCGGACACTATGCGCGCATCAGCGACCAGAATGGGCTCCGCCGGTTGTACAAAGGCGTTGATGCGAACAAAGACCAGAGCTATTTTCTCTATACGCTGGGCCAACGACAACTGGCGCGCACCCTTTTCCCACTGGGAGGTATGAACAAAGCAGAGGTCCGGGCGGCAGCCAAGCGCGCCGGCTTTGTCAATTATCGAAAAAAAGACAGCACCGGCATCTGTTTTATCGGCGAACGCAAGTTCCGAACCTTCCTGCAACGTTTCCTGCCAACCCGGCCGGGCGTCATGCAAACCCCGGACGGTCAGGTGGTCGGCCGCCACCAAGGATTAATGTATTACACCCTCGGTCAACGCCAGGGACTCGGCATCGGCGGAGTGCAAGGTGCTGCCGATGAACCCTGGTATGTGCTCGCCAAGGAGCTCGAACGCAACATTTTGATCGTCGGTCAGGGCCACGACCATCCGCTGCTGTTTCATTCCAGTCTTGAAGCCTGCCGACTCGATTGGGTCGACGGCAAAGCTTTGACGAACCGACTGCCCTGCGCCGCAAAGACACGCTACCGCCAGCCGGACCAGGCCTGCACCGTCGAACCGCTGAACGAGGAGCACTGTAGGGTTGTTTTCGATCAGCCTCAGCGAGCGATCACCCCAGGCCAATCGGTCGTTTTTTATCTGGGCGACGAATGCCTCGGTGGCGGCGTCATCGAACGTGCGGCGGATTATGAACCTCGGTCCAAAGTGTCTTTGACGAACGCAGAGGCTACCGCGTAGTCCTCATGTCTCTTAATCGATATCCAACCACACTCTCATGACAACACTGACCGCACTCTCCCCAATCGACGGACGCTACGCCGGAAAAGTGGATGCCTTGCGGCCGATTTTCAGTGAATACGGCCTGATCCGCTGCCGTGTTCTGGTCGAGATCCGCTGGCTGCAGGCGCTTGCCGAAGCACCGGAGATAGGGGAAGTGCCGGCACTGAGCGAATCGGCCAACCACCGGCTCGAGCAGATCGTCGCTCACTTTTCCGAAGCCGACGCGCAGCGGATCAAAGAGATCGAACAAACCACCAATCACGACGTCAAGGCGGTCGAATATTTCCTCAAGGAGTGCATCGCGGACAACGATGAGCTGATGAAGGTCAAGGAATTCATTCACTTTGCCTGCACTTCGGAAGACATTAACAACCTGTCCTATGCGCTCATGCTGAAAGAGGGGCGGAATTGTATCCTGCTGCCGCAAATGGATGAGCTGATCGGCACGATTCGAGCCCTTGCGCAGCAATATGCGGAATGTGCGATGCTTTCCCGCACCCATGGACAAGCGGCCACCCCAACCACCATGGGCAAAGAGTTCGCCAATTTCGCCGCCCGCCTCGAGCGGCAGCGCACGCAGCTGCACTCGGTCGAGCTGCTCGGCAAAATCAACGGTGCGGTCGGCAGCTACAACGCCCATCGGATCGCCTACCCGGAGATCGACTGGCCGGCTTTTGCGCAGCGGTTCGTGGAATCCCTCGAGCTTTCCTGGAACCCCTACACGATCCAGATCGAGCCGCACGACTATATCGCCGAACTGTTCCATGCCCTGTCGCGCTTCAACACCATTCTCATCGATCTCGATCGTGACCTGTGGAGTTACATCGCGCTCGGCTATTTCACTCAAAAAACAGTGGCGGGTGAGGTCGGCTCCTCGACCATGCCGCACAAAGTCAACCCCATCGACTTCGAAAACTCGGAAGGAAACTTAGGACTCGCCAACGCAATTTTCAATCACTTGAGCGAAAAGCTGCCGATATCCCGCTGGCAGCGGGACCTCACCGACTCCACGGTACTCAGGAACATCGGCGTCGGCATCGCGCACACCAGCATCGCCATTCAATCCTCACTCAAGGGACTATCGAAGCTGCAGATCAACGCTGAGCGCCTGGATGCCGATCTGGATACGAACTGGGAGGTCCTCGCCGAGCCCGTGCAGACGGTCATGCGCCGCTACGGCATCGAAAAACCCTACGAAAAACTCAAAACGCTGACGCGCGGCAACCGTATCGGACCGGACTCGCTGCACGCCTTCATCGAAAGCCTCGACATCCCGGACGATGCAAAAAAACAGCTGCTCTCACTCACGCCCCGTGACTATACCGGGTACGCAGCCACACTGGCCGGGAACGTTTAATGGATTTCTTTTCGGACAACCGTCAACGCTGCTTGCTTTCCAGCGGCCATTTCTCGAATGTTTGGGTCTTCGTCACGTACAATCGATCAGCCGGCTCCGCTCGTCTGGAAACTGGTCGGTCGCTCGCTTTTGTGATCGGGTTCAAATTTTTTTTTCAATGTTCGGCCATACTTATAACCGGTTGTTGAGCTATTGGCGATAAGCATCCTCCCTCTCCCTAGCCACGCCACTCACTGACAGCCGCGTCACCGGCCCGTGGAGTTGCCCCCACACCACGGGCCGGTGTCATTCTCCCTCCACGATTCAAACACGAGCTTCATTGAGACGGGAAGCCTCTCTTGGCACGGTTTTGTCGAGCTCCGTCAGCTGCCGGAACGCATCACCGCAGAGCGTTTCTTTTTCTATGTTTGCGTTTTTTGCCCTGAGCCGCTTCCTGACAACGCTTATTGGCCAGTTCGATGAGTATCTCCTGAGCACCCGTTTCGTTTTGCCCTTTTTCAGGCCGGCGCTGGATATAGGTTCCGTCGGACTGCATCTCCCAAACGCTGCGTTGATTGTTGACCTGGACCTTCAGAGTCTGCCGCAATACTTCACGCAGCACCGGTTTCTCGACCGGCGTGACGACCTCGACGCGGCTTTCCAGGTTGC
>Ga0209633_10002045_pt1 | contig 19980 bp, 16 predicted proteins | sample Cruoilmetagenom1_FD_187290 | JGI IMG/M metagenome (GOLD analysis project Ga0209633, IMG submission 187290) | Oil polluted marine microbial communities from Coal Oil Point, Santa Barbara, California, USA - Sample 1 (SPAdes) (version 2) | ecosystem: Environmental > Aquatic > Marine > Oil seeps ... | reverse complement strand
GGACTACTCGGCGCAAGCGCCTGCGTTCCTCCTTGACATGCCTAGACCAGGCGCAGAAGAGTTAAGTAAGCCCGATTCCGATACTCAAGAGTCAAAAGTAAGCAACGAATTGCGCAGATAAAGTTCATATATGATCCCCGATTCCTGATCCCTGTTTCCCGGCGGCAAAAGCCGCCCAGTCGCGGGAATCGTCGCCATACACCAGAAAATAAGGATTTAAAAGAGATTCCTTGGTGTTGTACCGTAGCGGTTCGCCGCTCAAGGCGCAGACATGCCCGCCGGCCTGTTCCACGATGCAGTGGGCCGCGGCCGTATCCCACTCGGATGTCAATCCGAGACGCGGATAAAGGTCGGCCGTGCCTTCGGCCACCAGACACAATTTCAATGAACTGCCCATCGAGATCAGGCGGTGTGGACCGAGCTTGCTCAGGTAATCCGCCAGCTCACCGGTCTGATGCGAGCGGCTGCCCACAACTGTCAACTTCTCTGGCGCTCTGGTGCGCGCCCGAATGACTTCGACGGGACCGTCCGCCTCCTGCTTGAAAGCACCTTGCCCCGTGCAGCCAAAATAACACAACTGCGTGACCGGCACATAAACGACGCCCAGAACCGGTTGATGCCGATGCACCAACGCAATATTCACCGTGAACTCGCCGTTGCGCTTGATGAACTCCTTGGTGCCGTCGAGCGGGTCGATCAACCAATACGTTTGCCATTTTTTCCGCTCAGAGTACGGACATTCAGCGGACTCTTCCGAAATCGATGGAAAACCTACCTTGAATGCGCTCAAGCCATCGACAATGCAGCGATGGGAATCCATATCGGCGGCGGTCAGAGGGGAGCGGTCCGCTTTGATATCGACAGTAAAGCGCGTACCATAGACATCAAGGATCTTTCGCCCCGCCTCCCGGGCCAGATCAACGACGGGTTCCAGCAATGCGCAGAGATCAAGGTTTTGCATTTCTAAGAAATTCCCGGGTAAGAAACAGGGCGGCAATGCTACGCGCCTCGGTGCAGTCGCCTGCAGCAAGATGCTCATGCAGACGATCCAGCCGCCAAGGCACGACTTCAAGCTCTTCCGGCTCATCGCCCGGCCGTTTTTCTTCATACAGATCCATGGCCAGAACGATATCGGTCGCATGCTCCAGGTAGCCGGGAGCGACTGTGAGCGACGTCAGCATACGCAGGTCGTTGGCCGCATAGCCGATCTCCTCCATCATTTCACGGTTCGCCGCTTCGAGAACCAGCTCATCGGATTCGATTTTGCCTTTCGGCAAGCCGATCTCATAACGATGAACACCGGCAGCATATTCACGCACCATCAAAACGGTGTTGTCATCGAGCAGCGGCACGATCAGAACAGCCCCCCCTCCCGAACCGCGCACCAACCGTTCGAATGTCCTCCGGGCCCCGTTGCGAAATAACAAATCCAATGATTCGATCCGGAAATATCGGGTTGCTGCAAGCGTCTTTCGCTTCAGAATGGTCGGTTTTCCAGGCATAGGCAACGCATCAACTCCCGCCGCTGGATCCCGAGCGCCTCTTGTGCGGCTTTCGCCTGCTCCCTGCCGGTGCCGCCGCACCCGTCCGCGACGGCCGCTTCATCCTGGCGACGCGATAGGGTTTTACCACCTCCAATTGATCGACGGGCACCGGCCGCATCGGAATTTTGTGGCCGATATACGCCTCGATCTCCGGCAGGGAATATACATATTCTTCACAGACGAAACTGACAGCCTCGCCGGCTGCCCCGAAACGAGCCGTTCTGCCAATGCGGTGAACATAGTCTTCGGCATCCTGCGGCAAATCAAAATTGAATATGTGCGACACATCCGGAATATGTAAACCGCGCGCCGCCACATCGGTAGCAACCAGCACCGCAAGCTTGTTTCCGCGAAAACGCTCCAGCATCCGTTGACGCTTCTGCTGTGGCACATCTCCTGATATCGCCCCACAGTCAAAGCCATTGGCGCTCAGCGCCGCATCGACCTTATCGGCCGCTTTCCGTGTATTCACGAAAATAATGCTTCGAAACGGGTCCATCGTGCGCAACAGATGAATCAAAAGAGGCATTTTCTGCTCATTCGAGGGATAATAGGCAGACTGTCGGATGGCTTTGACGGCGATCTGCTCGGGTTCGATCTGAATCAGCTCCGGCTGATTCATATGCTCGTAAGCCAATTCGGTGACCCGATAAGAGAGGGTTGCCGAAAAAAGCAGGCCTAACCGCTTGGCCGGCTTGGGCATTCGGCGCAGAAGGTATCGGATATCGCTGATAAAACCGAGATCGAACATGCGATCGGCCTCATCCAGAACGACAACCTCGATCTCTTTGAGATGAAACGCCTTTTGCTTGAAAAAATCGATGATGCGCCCCGGTGTACCGACCAGGATATCAACGCCTTCCGAGACCTCTTTGAGCTGTTCGGCATATCCGGCCCCGCCATACACCAACCCGATCCGAAGCCCGGTATACTTCCCAAGCAGCTGCGCCTCCTGATGAATCTGTATGGCGAGCTCTCTGGTCGGCGCAACGATCAGAGCGCGCAGCCCCCTGTTTTTTTCCCCGGCATCGAGCAACAGGCGCTGGAAGGTTGCAACCAGGAATGCCGCTGTTTTACCGGTTCCGGTCTGGGCCTGGCCGGCCACATCATGGCGCTGCAGTGCGATAGGGAGCGTTTTTTTCTGTATTGGAGTACAATGAGTATATCCAGCGTCATCGAGACCCTGCAATATCGAATCGGCAATCGGCAAACTGCGAAAGGTCGTTTTTGTGAGTAATTTTTCCATTCGGTTATTTAAGCGTAGCTGGTTTTCTAGGAGGCCGTCCGAGAACAGCGATCGTAGCGAGGGTGAGACTGATCGAGTCAGATTTTTCGATCATTTGAGGAGAATAGTGGGCCTATTTGACGATAATGATCGGAAAATTTGACCGATCAGGCTCGGCCGCAGTAGATTAGTCTATTCTCGGACAGCCTCCTAGCACGATTGGACTTGCAATATTCCCCGATTTGAGCTGAAATTAGTAGAGGCAGTCTCATCACACCGCCAGGACGACGATCTTCCGTTCGTTCCAGTTCGCAGAATATCATGAATTCCTCTTTAACAACTATCCGGAGATAAGCGTGAATGATGCAATTCTTCATGTCACCGATGACAACTTCGAAGAAAATGTCCTTCGGGCGGACAAGCCTGTTCTTGTCGATTACTGGGCGGAATGGTGTGGGCCATGCAAGATGATCGCACCGGTACTCGATAAAATCGCCGCTGCATACGAAGGGAAAGTAACCATTGCGAAATTAAACATCGATGAAAACCCATCAACCCCGCAACAATACGGAGTTCGCGGGATACCCACACTGATGCTGTTCAAAGACGGCGAAGTGGAAGCAACAAAAGTCGGTGCGATCACTCAATCCCAACTAGCCGAATTCATCGACAGCAATCTCTAAAAGAAAACCCGCGACCCGTACCGTACGCTGCATCGCTCTGGACGGGCAGTCTCGGGTCATCGCTGGTTTTCCCTTTACAAAATCCGTACGTTCGTTAACCCGCACCAACGCCGGCGACTCCTTCCGCTGACGCCATGACTCGATCAATCCTCTTCGAGTCATCGCTGCACATCAATCTTACTATAACACGTTCAACACTATGAATCTGACCGATCTTAAACGCGAGCCCGTTTCCGCTCTGATCAAACTCGCCGAATCGCTCGGCATCGAAGGCGTCGCCCGCGCTCGCAAGCAGGAACTGATCTTTGCGATTTTGAAAAAACACGCCAAAAGCGGCGAAGACATTTACGGGGACGGCGTCCTCGAAATACTGCAGGATGGTTTTGGTTTCCTGCGCTCGCCAGACGCCTCATACCTGGCCGGCCCCGACGACATCTATGTGTCACCCAGCCAGATCCGGCGCTTCAGCCTGCGCACCGGCGATACCGTCTCCGGCAAGATCCGACCGCCGAAAGACAGCGAGCGTTATTTCGCGATGCTCAAGGTTGAAAAGATCAACTTCGAGCCCCCCGAAAACGCCAAGCATAAAATCCTGTTCTCCAACCTTACACCGCTGTTCCCGAATCAACGATTCGTACTCGAAAGGGGCAATGGCACCACCGAGGATTTGACCGCTCGGGTGATCGACCTCATCGCTCCGATTGGCAAGGGACAACGCGGTCTGATCGTATCGCCGCCGAAAGCGGGCAAAACCATGATCCTGCAAAATATGGCTCATTCGATTGCGGAAAAGAACCCGGAATGCGATCTGATTGTCCTGCTGATCGACGAACGCCCGGAAGAGGTCACGGAAATGCGCCGCAGCGTCCGCGGCGAAGTGGTTTCCAGCACCTTCGACGAACCGGCGGCACGCCATGTGCAGGTCGCTGAAATGGTGATCGAAAAAGCAAAGCGGCTGATTGAACACAAACGTGACGTTGTGATTTTGCTCGACTCGATCACGCGTCTTGCACGGGCCTACAATACGGTGATACCCTCGTCAGGCAAGCTGTTGACCGGCGGGGTGGACGCCAATGCACTGGAGCGGCCCAAACGCTTCTTCGGAGCGGCGCGGAACATCGAGGAAGGCGGCAGCCTGACGATCATTGCCACTGCGCTCATCGATACCGGCTCCCGCATGGATGAAGTGATCTATGAAGAATTCAAAGGCACCGGCAACATGGAGTTGCATCTGGATCGAAAAATCGCCGAAAAGCGGGTTTATCCTGCCATCAACATCAACCGTTCCGGTACGCGCAGGGAGGAATACCTGGTCGACCCGGAAGAGCTGCAGAAGTGCTGGATTCTACGCAAGATCCTGCAACCGATGGATGATATCGCCGCCAGTGAGTTCGTGCTGGGCAAATTGAAAGAGACTAAGACGAATGCTCAATTTTTTGAATCGATGAAGCGCTGATTTTCGTTCTCTCTCGGGCGCTTTCCCGGTTTGCCGCCATCCGACTGCCGCCTATTGCCTTGCGTGAACTCCACGGCGACTCGAAAATCGTCCTTTTTAAGCATTTCCCCTCCTCAGTCACAAAAAGCGCCTGCTTCCCGGCCTTTTGCCGCGCCTGAAATCACCGCCCGCCCGCAAGAGCAAAAATCGCCGACCATCCCACTCGGCCGCCCTGCTACCAGATTCAATTCGTATGGCGCTCCGAGTGATTGAGAAGTTGCAGTTTTAATCGTTAAAGCACCCCAGCTGTCCAAAAGGCTGCAGGGAATGCGAAGCAAACGCTTTTCATACCATATGAGGTGCATCCTTCAACACACCTGCACAACTTAGTGTATTAGATAATTCAACAGCCATATCAACTCGCGGCCTCCTGGCTTGGCGCATGATCGATAGCGTGCACCGTCGCGTCCGACAACCAAATCGAATAGAGTTGCAATTATCGCCACTGAGTGCTAATTTGCCAAAAAGCAACGAACCGTTGTTAATTTCGCCGGCGCAAAGTGTCAAACAACCGGTTATGCCCTCATAGACTATGACTTCGTTGATGCAGCTGTTGTCGTCATTTTGTGAACGCGTTCGAAAACCATAAAATCCAAAAAAGAACGCCAAGGCAATCAACTATGAAAACAAAACTCGAAACTTATGTAGCACACATGGAAATCGATCATGTCAGCCGTAGCCTGGCCCAGCCCGAAGTGCGGGAAAACAGCGACCTGATCCTGGAACACCTTGAACAACTCGGCATCGACTATCTGTTTGGTGTTCCAGGCGGAGCCATTGGACCACTCTATAACGCTCTGGCCCGAAGCGCCGCAAAAGGCAGTATACGCCCCATTGTCGCGCGCCATGAAACCGGGGCATCTTTCATGGCAGACGGCTATACCAGGGAAAGCGGTAAACTGGGGGTTTGCTGCGGAACAACCGGGCCGGGGGCAACCAACCTTATTACCGGGGTGGCGTCCGCTTACGAAAACGAAATACCTCAACTGGTCATCACTGCACAAACGGCGCTGTGCACATTCGGTAAAGGCGCTTTCCAGGAATCATCCTGTTCCAGCGTGAATACCCTGGGCATGTTTCAGCAGTGCACTCGATATAATTCGCTGATATCTCACTCCGCGCAACTCGAACAGAAACTCGTCGCGGCGATTATGACCGCTTTTCGCCGGCCACGCGGCCCGGTCCATTTGTCCATCCCCATCGATGTATTGGCCGCACCGGCAGATGCCGCATCGTTTTCGATAAACAAGGACATGCTGGATGATGCGTCTTATCCGCACTTTCCCTGCGCTAACGTGCTTGATGAACTCATCACACAAATTCGCAAGGCGAAGAAAATCGTTTTTGTCGTGGGCGCCGGCTGCAGCGGAGTAACACACACAGTTCTTAGACTGGCAAAACTGCTGCGCGCTCAGATTGTCACATCGATCGACGGAAAGGGATTGGTCAGCGCCTATCACGCCCGATTTCGAGGCGTGTTCGGGTTCGCCGGCCATGCCAGCGCAAGGGATGCTTTGAGGGACCCGGAGGTTGATCTGGTTTTGGCATTGGGCACCAATTTATGCGAACTCGCAAGCGGTGGCTGGGATCAACAATCTCTTCTCAACACGCGCCTCGTCCATATCGATTCCGTGGAAAGCCACCTTATGCGCTCAACGATGGGAAGGCTGCAGGTTTTTGGTGCAATTGATGAGATTTGTCATTATCTGATCAACCACCTGCCTTCTCGCAACTGGCGAGGCAATAAGAATTCACTGTCAAACACGAAAACGCCGAACTGCACGCTGCAGGAACCCCAAAAATGCACGGACAACAGTACGCCCCTCAAACCTCAGTGGCTAATGACAGTGCTCGGCGAACGTTTTCCTTTATCGACCCGCTTTCTTGCCGATATCGGGAATAGTTTTGTCTGGGCTACCCACTATCTGCATCCAAAGGACCGCCGCGGGGATCCCGAAGGGTCAGATGCACCAGTAGTAGACTTCGACCGCAAGAGGTCGGCTCGCGGCAAATTGGATACGGCCATTTATCGGGCAGGGATTGAATTTGCGTCCATGGGCTGGGCGATCGGCAGTGCAGTGGGAACCGCGCTGGCTAATCGGCAACATCCTGTCGTATGCATTACAGGCGACGGCAGTTTCCTCATGAATGGGCAAGAGATTACCATAGCGCTCAGCGAAGAATTGACCATAATATACGTCATTCTCAATGATTCCTCGCTGGGCATGGTTAAGCACGGCCAGCGGTTGACAAACAACCCATCTATTGGGTGCGACCTTCCCAAAGTTGATTTCGCACTATTCGCACGCGCGATGGGCGTCAATGCCTATACCGTCCGGTCTGCCGATGACTTCAATGCACTGAACATCAAGGAGATCTGCACCTATAAAGGACCAACGCTACTGGATGTTCACATCGATCCCGACGAAATGCCGCCCATGGGGCTACGTATCGAACAACTGAACGTAGCAACAACACCTAATGACTAAAGAAAAGATATGTAGCACGATCTGGAACGAGACGGCTGAAGCGGACAACCCGTTTGCCGCATCGGTGTGCTACTGCAGTGGCTATGATGTATACGGTGAAGTGCTGAAAAAAGCCAGCTGGAGCGAATATCTGTTTTTGCTGTTCCAGGGCGAACGACCGTCAAAGCCGCAAGCCGGATTACTGGAAGCTTTGGCAATCGCGCTCGCCAACCCGGGGCTTCGGGACCACAGCGTGCGGGCGGCGATGAACGGCGGCGTCGGGGGCTCGACCAATGCAGCCAGCCTGATGGCGGCGCTGGCCGTCGGAGCAGGCGCATTGGGGGGTGGGCGAGAGATTGTCGTTGCACTTGACTATTGGACGCACTGCGGCACCGACTTGAACGCCTGGAGTCAACTCCTTCTTGAACCACCGCAGCAAGATCCCGCAGATATCTGGCCTCCAATGGAGCATCCACCGGGCTTTGACCCGCATGGGGCCAGCTGTGCGAAACCTGTACGGCAGGTGCTGGATTATCTCAGCCAGTTCGACTGCGCAGATGCATTGATTTGGCTAAAACAAAACCGTGAGCAATTGGAACGGTTCGCGGATTGCCCATTGGCAATGTCCGGGGTGGCCGCAGCCGCTTTCGTCGATCTGGCGTTTAGTGCGGATCAGGCCGAGATGCTTTACCTTCTTCTCAGATTGCCGGGGGCTGCCGTGCATTCGCTGGAGCAAAAGAGATTCGGCATACTTAAGTATCCGTTCTTTGCCGATGCCATAACCCTGACCGATACGCCCGAACAATGCGGCACGGAGCATCTATGAGCGGACCGAAAGCGCTGCTGGAAAGCGAAGACAACTGGGTGACCGACATCGGAAGGTTCGTTCCTGGTGAGCGAGTCATTTTTCGCGGAAAAGACTTATTCAAGGAGCTGAAAGAAATCCGATGGACGGGGCTATATTTTTACGGGGTCACCGGGCGATTTTTTTCTGAACGCCAACTACGCCTCATCGAGGCCTTGTGGGTCCTTTCGGTCAGTTATCCCGACCCCAGAATTTGGAACAACCGGGTTGCCGCCCTAGCCGGAACAGCAAGAAGCAACAGCCCGCTTGCCGTGAGCGCGGCCACCGCCGTAACCGAGGCGATCATTTATGGATATGGAGCAGAAAAAGGGGCCATGGAATTTTTACTACGTGCGCAACAACAGCTTGATCAAGGCGCGGACCTCAAGGCGCTGATCATGCATGAGATTAAACAACGCCGCAAAATATTCGGTTACGGGCGTCCCAAGCGCGTCCACGCAGAAATTGACGAACGAATCGCGCCCATTTTGGAGGTTGCTCACCGGTTGGGGCTGGATCAAGGACGGCATCTCAAGCTGGCATTAGAGATCGATCGCCTCCTGGCAAACAGCAGGTACCCTATTCGAATGACGGTGGCTGCCCTTAATGCAGCACTCTGCGCTGATATGGAATTGACGTCGGAGGAGTTTGTCGCATGTTCAATACCGGCTTATAGTAGCGGCATGATTCCATGCTACCTGGATGCCCTGGAGCAGCCCGAAGGCACTCTGTTCCCCCTGCGGTGCTCTAGAATTGACTACCAGGGCAAGCCTCCACGAAGCTGGGACTAAATATCCTTCAATACTCCAACCCCTGCCCGTCCCATACACGCCTCCCGGATTTTTGAAAAGGGATTGTTCCTGTGTATATGCCGACTTCAACCCGGATGCTTCACGAGAGCGCCGGGCGCATCACCCAAACCTGAACAACACCTCGAGATTGCCATCATCGCAACACTCCGATTGCGATTAGCGTAGTTTCGCCGCCGCTAACCGAGCGAGTGAAACCATGATAAAGATATCTGCCAACTTCCTCATCCTTTTGCTCTTCGGACTCTTCAGCGGTCCGGTGCTCTCGCTCGAACCGGACGAAATGGATCTGGATCTGGTCTATGGCGACGAAGAAACGGTGAGCATCGCGACCGGCACCCAACGTCCGCTCAATCTTGCGCCCGCTGTCATTTCCGTGATTACGGCGGAGGAGATCGAAAAAATAGGCGCAACCGATATCAATCAGGTTCTGGAAACGGTTCCAGGCTTGCACGTTTCGGTTTCATCCCAAGGCTATAACCCTATTTTTGAGATCCGCGGCATCCATTCCGATCTTAACCCACAGGTATTGCTGCTTATCAACGGTCTGCCGCTCACCAACGTCAGCTTTGGCAATCGCGGTCTCGCCTGGGGCGGCATGCCGATCAAGAATATAGCGCGCATCGAAGTCATACGGGGGCCCGGCTCGGCGATATACGGAGCGGATGCGTTCGCCGGTGTCATCAATATTATTACCAAAAACGCCGAAGACATTGACGGATTGGAGATCGGTGGGCGGGGAGGCAACTTCGACCGAGGGGACGGCTGGCTGCTGTACGGCGGCAATCTGAGTGGACTGGATATTGCCTTTTCTTTTCAAGGCGGGACGACAAGCGGACAAAAACGGGTCATCGATGCGGATGCCCAAAGCTTTTTTGACGGTGAATTTGGAACATCGGCCTCGCTCGCGCCCGGACCGGTCAATCTGGGCCGCCAATACATAGACACCAGCCTGGATTTGTCTTTTGATGAATGGCGGTTGCGCGCCTGGTACCAGGGCCGGTTCGATGGGGGATTGGGTGCGGGAGCGGCTCAAGCGCTGGACCCAATCGGGAGAGGCAGCGCATCACGCTTCAATGCCGATCTGACCTATCGCAACATCGATAGCTTTGAAAACTGGGACCTGACCGCCCAACTCAGCTTTTTCGATGTCGCCAACGAGTTCGACACGGTCCTATTCCCCGCCGGCTCGGCATTCCCGGGCAGCAATGGCAACCTTAACACATTTCCTCACGGCGTGATCGGCAACCCGGATCTTTTTGAACGCCATTACCGCACCGACCTGTGGGCATTTTATACCGGCTTCAACGAGCATACGCTGCGCTTTGGAACAGGCTTTCGCCTGGAGGACCTATACAAAGTCACGGAATCCAAAAATTTTTTCCAGCCGGGACCGTTTCCGCAGCCGCTGCCCGGGAACCGAGTCGTGGACGTCACCGGCATCGCGGCATTCAACACGCCCCATTCGCGGAATATCGTTTACCTGCTTGCCCAGGACGAATGGAACTTTGCACCCGACTGGACGCTGACTGCAGGAGTGCGGTATGACCACTATTCAGACTTTGGCAACACCGTCAACCCACGCCTGGCACTGGTCTGGCAGACCGCCTACAACCTGACTTCCAAGCTGTTGTATGGTCGCGCATTCCGCGCTCCGTCGTTTACCGAGCAATTCAATATCAACAATCCGGTCTTGCTGGGCAACCCGAACCTGAACCCGGAAACCATCAACTCGATCGAACTGGCGTTCGACTACCAGCCATGGCAGCCATTGAGAACCAAACTAAACATCTACTGGTATCTCTATCAGGACATCATCCGCTTCGTTCCTGAGCCGAACGGCACGAGAACCGCCCAAAACTCGGGCGACCAAACCGGCTACGGCCTCGAATTCGAGTCGACCTGGGACATCACAGACACGCTCCGTCTGTACGGCAATTACGCTTTCCAGAAATCGATCGACGACAGCGTCGATGCGGATGTCGGCTTTGCGCCCACACACCAGGTTTATGCGCGCGCCGACTGGCGCTTTCTGCCCAAGTGGAACCTGGACACCCAATTCAACTGGGTGGGCGATCGCAAACGCAGCTTCGGCGATCCCCGGCCCCAAATCGGTGATTACACCACACTGGATCTCACACTACGGGGAAGCGACCTGTTTCATGGACTCGGCGTGTCGCTGGCGGTCAAAAACCTGTTCGATACAAACACCCGAGAACCGAGCCTGCCGCCGGGCCTGATTCCCAACGACCTTCCTCTGTCCGGGCGAAACTACTATTTTGAATTGCGCTACGAGTTGCATTGACCAGGTCGTTGACTGCACAGGCAATTCGATTGATCTCTTTTGATCCATTAACAAGGCAAACCCGTTGAGAACGATTGCCAACAATCCGATAGTCGGGTTTTTCCTGTTTCTGCTTTCGAGCGCAGGGAGCGCTGCTTTGGGTGCCGAAGTCGGCGTGCTTTATCCGGCGCTGCGCGAGCCTTATAACAAAATCTTTGATACAATCATCGAAGGGGTGGAGCAGCAGATCGGCCAAACAGTGAACCGCTATGCACTGACTAAAGTTTATAATGCGACCGAACTGGGCCGGAGAATAAAAAAACAAAACAAGGTGATTCTGGCGCTGGGGGTGAGGGGGCTGAAAGCAGCAGAGAAAATCAACCCCGACCTACCGGTGGTCGTTGGAGCCGTTTTCCCTTCTGCATCCCAGTCTGCTAAGATAAATCATTCCGGAATCACCCTGGTACCGGACCCGGAACTGTTGTTCAGACAATTGAAGGCCATTGCGCCCCGGATCAGAACGGTGTCGGTGGTTTACAACCCGCATATAAATCAGTCTCTGATCGATCGAGCGAGACGGGCAGCTGAACGTCTGGGCCTTACGCTGGAGGCCAAGCCGGCGGATGATATCCGCAGCGCCGCCCTCACTTACAAGCAGATACTGGACGCAATGAACAGCCGCGACAATGCCATCTGGTTGCTGCAGGATGCCACGGTCGATTCCGATACGATTTTGCCGTTGTTGCTGGAAGAGGCATGGAAACGCAGCCTCATCGTTTTTTCCAGCAGCCTGATACATGCCAAGCGAGGCGTTTTGTTTTCGATGTACCCGAACAACCTGGAAATGGGGCGTGAACTCGGGCGGTTGGCGAAAGCGGCATTACGAAACTCATCCTCCTCGGATCCGGGCATCTCCGTTCTAAAGGCACTGAAAGTGGCGGTCAATTTGCGAACTGCCAAACACCTTGGCATCAATTTCTCGAAACGGGACGAACAGTCATTTGATTTGATCTTTCCAACCCCCTGACCGTTTTCGGATTGACCTATGGCGCGGCCCCTTCATTCAAAAGTCAGTTTCAACCGGCAGCTCTCGACAGCATTCGTGATTGGGATTTTTTTCCTGGCGATCATCTCTTCGCTGCTGATCTCCTGGGTCGCCAGTCGGACGGCCCGCGACAGGTTCATCACCGAAGGGCTCCAGATCACCGGCAACTTTGCCATTCAAAGCCGGCTCGCTCTGTTATACGCTTCGAAGGAGAACGCTGAAGTTCCGGTCAGATCGATCCTCTCCTTTCCTGATGTATTGCAGGTCGCAATTTTCTCCATGGACGGCAAGCCGCTGTTGCGTGAAGGCGAAATCAAGGACAGGCTCAGCGATGGTTGGCGAAAGCATCTGCCGGACCACGCCGCACTGATCCACGAATCCGGACAAGCATGGTACTTTGCTTCGCTCGTATATCCCTCAGCCATGCTGGATGAGGAGAAATCACCCTTCGAAGAGATTGAAGCCAACCGTGAACCGCTGGGTTGTGTGCTGGTCACCCTGGGTAAGGGGAGTCTGCACGTCATGACTCAAAGAATCTTTCTCGTAAACAGCTTCATCGCGCTCGCATTGGCCTCGGTCCTCTTGTTGATCCTCCGCTTCATCACGAAAAGATTGACGACACCGCTGGAAAACCTCGCCAAGACCATGCTGCGGGCAGAACAGGGAGAAACACGGATTCGCGCCGAACTCACGGGGCCAAAAGACATTGTCGATATGGAACACGCTTTCAATCAAATGATGGCCGTACTCGAGGAGCGTGAAGCGGAGCTCAAAGAAGCACGCGATGCCGCGTTGCAATCCGCTCAAATCAAAGCCGAATTTGCCGCGGTTGTCAGTCATGAGATCCGCACCCCATTGAATGGCGTGCTCGGCATGCTGAACCTATTGAAGGAGATCGGCGTGCCTGAACGGCAGCGCGAATATCTGAATATTGCCATCAATTCGGGCAATACGCTGCAGGAACTCATCAACGATATTCTGGATTTCAGCAAGATCGAAGCCCATAAACTGGAGTTGGAAAAGGTCGGGTTCAACCTTCGCGAAAATATCGAGAACACGGCCGCATTGTTCGCGGAAAAAGCCTATAGCAAAGATATCGAGTTATGCCTATCGATTCCGCCGCACTGTCCCGCAGTCGTCAAAGGCGATGTGACACGCCTGCGTCAGATCCTGAACAACCTCCTCAGCAACGCCATCAAATTTACCGACAGCGGCAGTGTCGAGCTTTCCGTGGAGAGTCGGCAGCAGGAGAATGGGCATCAGCCGCAGTTTTATTTCGCCGTGAAGGACACCGGAATCGGCATCCCGGAGGAGGCACAGGAAAGAATTTTCGACTCATTCCGACAAGCCGATGGCAGTACGACGCGACAATTCGGCGGCACCGGTCTCGGACTGACCATTTCCAGACAACTGATTGATTTGATGGGCGGACATTTGGAGGTCGTCAGTGCATCCGGACAAGGAAGCACCTTTTCATTTTCGATTCCAATGGAAGTCGCCTCGGCCTCGGCGCCGGAGACTGTCCTCGCCAAGCAGCACGTATTGGTGATGGACCGAACACGCTGCAGCCGGCTTTCTTTAGCCCGGACCCTGACCGCATTGGGCTGTCGATGCGATTCAGCCGTGACGGAACAGGAGGCGCTGTCAATGCTCGGAGCCCATCACAACCCGCCCATCCAAGTCTGTTTTTTTGATCAAAAGAGCTGCATCTCGCCCCCGACAGTTTTTGCCGTTAAAGCCCGCTCCGCGGCATCGAACCCGGCTTTGCGGCTGGTCATGCTGACGCGCCCATCGATCACGGAACACGAGACCCATGAGATCGACGCGACACTACACAAACCGGTCCGCTATTCGGCCTTGAAGCAGTCGGTGCTGGCGCTGCCGGTCGAAACAGGGCCGCAACCTCCCAATAATACTGAAACAGCCGCCGCCACCCGATCAAACAGCCGCCGCATTTTAATCGTCGATGACAACAGAACCAATCAAATGGTCGCAAAAGCCATGCTTTCGGAATCCGGCTATCTTGCAGATGTGGCGTCCAACGGCAAGGAAGCGGTGAAATTCGTCTCACGGAAATCCTATGACCTGGTGCTGATGGATTGCAATATGCCTGTCATGGATGGTTATGAGGCGACCCGAAAAATTCGTCAACTGCCCCATCGAACCGGCCGGACCCCAATCTTTGCCATGACAGCAATCGATAATCCCCATGATGTTCAGCACTGCCTGGACATCGGCATGAATGGCTTTCTGATCAAGCCCCTCAACCTGCAAGTGCTGAGGAAAACATTGGATGAACTGTTTCAGAACGATACCCATGCCCTCGAGGCGGCCCCATCGCCGACCATTGACAGTTGCTGCATCGATGTCGAAAGCTTTTCTAACCTCCAGCGTGCCATGGGGGACAAGATCCGGGAACTTGTGGATGCGTTTACGAACGACGGCACGGCCTATCTGATGCAACTCGAGCAGGCTCTCGACCTGGAGGACTGGCCGCAAATCACCCACTTGGCGCACGTGCTGAAAGGAAGCGCCAGAAATCTTGGCGCCAATGTCTTCGCGTCGATCGCCCTGGAAATCGAGGGTCTCGCCCGGGCAAAGAAATGGACTGTGCCCCATGCGAAAACTTTGCTCCTTGAGCTCAAAGAAGAATTCGCTCACATTGGAGAAGCGCTGGAAAATATGCTTGCCGGGAACCTAAACACCGTCAGGGATCGCACATCCGGCAAACAGGAAAGTGTCCTGATCGTGGACGATGACAAAAGCACCCGATTAACCATCGCGGAAGCATTGCGTTCGGACGGCCTACAGATCGAGCACGCATCGAACGGGCAGGAAGGCGTCATCAAATTTCAACAGGTGAAGCCGGATCTGGTCATTATGGACGCCATGATGCCGATCATGAACGGTTTTGACGCCTGCCGGAAAATCAGAAGTCTGACAGAGGGCCAATCCATACCCATTCTGATTATCACCGCGCTGGAAAACGACGAAACAATCGAATGCGCGTTTCGCTCAGGGGCGGCCGACTTCATTCCGAAACCCATTAATCTCGCGGTATTGCGTCAAAGAGTCAAACGCGTCCTCGCCGCCCGCCAGTCGGAAATGCGTGTCAAACAGCTGGCCTACAGCGACCCATTGACGGGGCTGCCAAACCGGATGGCCTTTGCTGCACGGCTGCAACAGGATCTGGCTTATGCCAGGAGAAATCATAATAAGCTCGCTGTCATGTTTATCGACATCGATCACTTCAAGGATGTCAACGATAATCTCGGTCATGCAGCGGGAGATGAGCTGTTGAAAATGCTGGCGGAACGGGTTGCGGGGTGCGTGCGCAGTGAAGATACCCTGGCGAGATTGGGTGGCGACGAGTTTGTCGTCGTGCTCAGCTCGGTCCACAGCCAAAACGGCGCCAATATCGCCGCAGGAAATATTCTCAAAGCTCTCTCGCGCCCGTTTGATATCGACGGAACCGAGATTTTTGTCGGTGCCAGCATCGGAATTTCCATCCATCCCGACGATGGAGAGAATAAAGAGACCCTGATCAAGAACGCAGATACCGCGATGTATCGCGCGAAAGCCAGTGGAAGAAACAACTTCCAATTTTATACTTCCGATATGAGCACCTCGATTTCCAAGCGCGTGGAACTGGAAACCGACCTCAGAAAGCTCATAGAGGGAGATGAACTGGTTCTTTATTTTCAACCCCAGGAAAACCTGCAATCCGGCACGATCATCGGGGCCGAAGCGCTGATACGCTGGCATCACCCAACCCGTGGGTTTCTTCTTCCCTCCGCATTTATTCATGTTGCCGAAGAAGCGGGCCTGATCGATAAAATCGGTCTATGGGTTTTGCGAGCAGCCTGTCAGCAATTTCGTACATGGCGCACGGATCAAGGATTTCGCGGCCGTGTTGCCGTGAATGTGTCAGCCCGTCATTTCATGGCGCCGAAATTCGTCAACCAAATCAACGATTGCCTTGAGTGGTCAGGCCTCGAAGCAGAAGCACTGGAACTGGAAATCACCGAGCACACAATTCTGGAGCATGCGGATGAAACCATCGCCAAGCTGAAGGAGCTCGATGCAATGGGAATAACCATCGCCATCGATGACTTTGGTGTCGGCTTCTCATCGTTTAACTATTTAAGGCAGATGCCGGTCCAGGTTCTCAAAATCGACGCGAGCTTTGTTCGTGATGTCCCTGAGGACCGCGCCAGCGCAGCCGTTGTCGACGGGATGATCAAGCTGGGGCATAACCTCAACCTTGAGGTGGTTGCCGAAGGGATTGAAAATGAAGCCCAATACCAGTTTGTACAACAACAACAGTGTGACGCAGCTCAAGGCTACTACATCAGCAAGCCGCTTACCGCTCGGGATTTTTATGATCAATTCATACACCGGCCCATGGCGGAAACACGATAAATGAGCTCGGCCGTTGACGGTTGACGGTTGACGGTTGACGGTTGACGGTTGACGGTTGACGGTTGACGGTTGACGGTTGACGGTTGACGGTTGACGGTTGACGGTTGACGGTAATCAGTTTACCGTTAACCATCGACTGACAACTGTAAACGGATTCAGATGAACTTCCCGACCATTGAGGCCTTCGTCGGCAATACGCCCCTGGTGAAGCTGCAGCGCCTGCCCGGAACAACCAGCAACACCCTGTTGGCCAAGCTGGAAGGCAACAATCCGGCCGGCTCGGTCAAGGACCGCCCGGCCCTCAGTATGATCAAACAGGCCGAGGCGCGCGGCGCGATTAAACCGGGAGATCGGCTGATCGAAGCGACCAGCGGCAATACCGGCATTGCGCTGGCGATGGCCGCTGCGATCAAAGGCTATCATATGACGCTCGTCATGCCTGAAAGCATGAGCCTGGAACGGCGAGCGGTGATGAAAGCCTTTGGCGCGGAAATCGTGCTGACACCCGCCGAAGGCAGCATGGAAGCTGCCATCGACCAGGCCCGGGCGATGGAAGCTCGTGGTGAAGGCCAAATTCTGGATCAGTTTTCCAATCCGGATAATCCTCGGTCGCATTATGAAGGAACGGGCCCTGAAATTTGGCGGGATACCCACGGCACCATCACCCATTTTATCAGCTCCATGGGGACCACCGGTACCATCATGGGCACCTCACGGTTTCTGAAGGAGCGCAATCCAGATATCGAGATCATTGGCGTGCAGCCGCGGGAAGGGGCCAAAATACCGGGAATCCGACGCTGGCCCGAAGCTTATCTGCCAAAGATCTATGACCCCTCGCAGGTCGATCTCATAATCGATGTCAGCCAGGAAGAGGCGGAAGAGACAACCCGGCAACTGGCGGCGCGGGAAGGCATTTTTGCGGGCATCTCATCCGGCGGTGCGATAGCGGCGGCTTTGCGGCTCTCAAAGGAGGTCGAAAACGCCGTCATTGTCACGATCATCTGCGACCGGGGCGACCGCTATATTTCCACCGGGGTTTATCCGGGACATTGATGGCACGCAGATCGAGACGGAAAAAACTTCCCAAAGAGCCTGTTCAAGCCCGCATCAAGGCATTCACCCATGATGGCCGCGGAATTGCTTACGTAGACGATAAAGCGGTTTTCATCGACGGTTCGATTCCGGGCGAACTGGTTTCATTCGTTTATACCAACATCCGGCGGGATTTTGCCGAAGGGCGTGTCGATCGGGTGCTCACCGCGTCCGACGAGCGCGTGGAACCTCAATGTCCGCACTACGATATCTGCGGCGGCTGCAGCCTGCAGCACTTGGATCCGCACAAACAGATTCTCACCAAGCAGGATTTGCTGGTGGAACAGCTGGAAAACGTCGGCAAGCTGGAAGTGCCGGCCCTGTGGCCGCCCCTGACCGGTGCGCAATGGGGCTACCGCCATAAAGCACGGCTGGGCGTGAAGTACGTGGCAAAAAAAGCACGCGTGCTGGTCGGTTTCCGTGAGAAGCGAAACCGCCTGATTGCGGATATCGAGCATTGCCCGGTGCTGCATCCGCATGTCGGTAATCGACTGATGGAACTGTCTTGTCTGATCGCCTCTTTGACGATCAAAGATCGTATACCGCAAATCGAGGTCGCCATCGGGGATCGGCACAGTGCTCTGGTGTTTCGAATCCTGCAGGATATCACCCGGACCGACCGCGAGCGCTTGGGAGAGTTCGGCGACCGACACGGGTTCGATATCTATCTGCAGCGACAGGGGCCGGAGAGCGTCGTTCCTCTCGATGCCAAATCCCCGTCTATGCTGAGCTATTCGCTGCCGAATCATGCCGTTTCGATCGATTTCAGCCCGATCCAATTCACCCAGGTCAACGCCGAAATGAACCGAAAAATGGTCGATCGCGTCATCGAAGTGCTGCAGCCTGCGACGAACGACACCATTCTTGATCTTTTTTGCGGCCTTGGCAATTTCACCCTCCCCCTGGCCCGCAAGGCCGCGCATGTCGTCGGCGTGGAAGGCAGCAGCGAACTCGTTCGGGCCGCCCGACATAACGCCGGAAAGAATGGGATCGACAACGTCTCCTTCCATGCGGCGGACCTGACGCAGGATCCGAGCGGCCAGGCATGGGCCGGTCGACGCTACCGCAAAGTGCTGCTCGACCCATCCAGGGCGGGCGCGCGGGAGGTGCTTGCTTTTCTCCCGCGCTGGGGCGCGGAACGGATCGTTTACGTGTCGTGCAACCCTTCGACCCTGGCGCGCGATGCCGGAATTCTGGTCCATGAATTGGGCTATAAGATGTCACGGGCCGGCGTGATGGATATGTTCCCGCACACCGCCCACGTCGAATCGATCGCACTGTTTGAGAAACGGTGACAGCCGAAATTTTCATCCATCTCGACTGTCAGCAGCTCGAACTGAGGGATAGCCCCCGAAGCCTGCGCTCATTCCCGGTATCGACAGCGCGCAACGGCCCCGGGGAAACCACGGGCAGCGAATGCACGCCGAGAGGCAGGCACCGGATCCGCGCCAAGATCGGTGCCGGGCTGCCGATCCGTTCGGTTTTCGTCGGCCGTCGGCCCACTGGTGAGTGCTACACCCCCCAGCTGCATGAGCAATTCCCTGACCGGGACTGGATATTGACGCGCATCCTCTGGCTGAGCGGCCTGGAGCCGGGACGCAACCGGTTCGGCGCGGTCGACACCGCTCGCCGCTATATCTATATCCACGGCAGCCCGGACGATCTCGTCACCGGCTTTCCCGACTCGCACGGCTGCATCCGCATGAAAAATGCGGATATTCTCGAGTTGTTCGAGCGGGTGGATTGCGGTACGCTGGTGATTATTCGATGAATGAGAAACCTGATCGGGTGGCGACCAAACAGTTTATCGTGCAGATTTTAGCAAAGTTAAAAACCGACCTCATCAAATGGACGCTGGGCATGATGGTAGCTCTGACGGCCATTTTTGCAGCAATTGTACAGTTGTTTTGATGCCTGCCTGGTTTTTCATTCGGCGCTGGAGCATGAAAACGAGAAGGTAGCCTTCTGACACCAACCCTTTCAAGGTGGCCGATAATCATCAAAAGATTAATAGTAGGTTGGGCAAAGGCCGGCAGGCCGTGCCCAACATCCGCCCGAGCCGTTGGGCA